>Ga0099798_10800_pt1 | contig 9894 bp, 7 predicted proteins | sample Uncmet_Sort29A_1_FD_89870 | JGI IMG/M metagenome (GOLD analysis project Ga0099798, IMG submission 89870) | Marine eukaryotic communities from CALCOFI LINE 67, Pacific Ocean - CN13ID_Sort29A_1 | ecosystem: Environmental > Aquatic > Marine > Oceanic | place: Pacific Ocean: Monterey Bay | collected... | reverse complement strand
AATTTTCACCCTTCTTGGCGACCCCGGCGCCCATTTCGCGAAGGTGCGAAGCACCTTCGCGAAGCCACTTTGGCACTTTCCCTTGAACTTTTGTGTTTTCTTGGAAATTTTTGGATTCTGCAACTGAATCTTTCCGACATTTAACGATTTTGAAAAATCCTCTGCAGTCAAAACCGTCAAAAACCGAAGGTTTTTGACGCGTTTTTTCCGAGAGCAAATCACCATTTAAAAAAACGCTATTTGCCACATATACAGGAAATAGCCCTCCACGGGCCCCGGCGGGTGCCCCGGCAGGGGCCCTGGCGGGTGCCCTGGCAGGGGTCCTGGCGGGCGTCCTGGACGCTGAAGACTTGAAACTCTGAAAACTCGGGACGCTGGAGACTTGAAACTCTGAAAACTCGGGACGCTGGAGACTTGAAACTCTCGAAACCGACCCCCGAAAACTGCACCGTGCCTTCGCGATGACAGATTTTTTTGCGACTGGGCTTTTTTCAATTTTGTGGCCAAAAATGTGCCAACAGCCGTCCCCCGAATTGCATATAATCATCGTGAAACCGGCATTTTTTGCGCCCAACCATTTGGTGAAATTTTGGTGAAAAAATGTGTCTCAAATGACAGGCACAAATCGGTTTTTCGTCTTTTTTGGGGGAGAGAAAAAGTGCAGCCGTTTTGACGATCCGGAGAAATTGCGGAGAAAAATATGTCCCGAATGACAGAAACAAATCGGTTTTTCGTCTTTTTTTGGGGAGAGAAAAAGTGAAGCTTTTTTGAAGCCGGCGCCATAGAGCGTTCGTCATGGCCTACGGGGGGCACCCTCGCAGCCCGACAAATGAACACAGCAGTCGCACACACAGCCGGGCACACATGGCCTACAAATTGAGCTCACCAGGGGAAGGACGCCCACACCCTTCTAATCCGAAAAGAATAGCAAAAAAAAGTCGACATGACTCTCGTACACATGTACACTCTTGCTACTGCCACATGACATTTCAGATCGCTTACCCGATACACACACCTATAATTTCAACAACACACACAGCCCGCCCGCCCACCTCGGGAGGCGCGAATCTGGCTCGGCTCTCGATTATTCCAAAAAAACATCCAAAAAAAAAGCATCGACACTTGGAAACTACCACGGCCTGGGGACGCCCCAATCACCAACCCACCAATCAATCAACGATCAAAACAGCGGTTTTCACGATGACCCCACGGATTCCAAATGAAGAAAGTGAGGCATCAAAACAGCCATTGCTCCAGGGCCTGAGGGCCGCAAAATAGTCCAAAAAGTCGATTTGTGGGGCGGATGTCGATAAAAAAGAGGCTAATCACCACTTAAATCAGCAGTTCTTGCACGGCACCACACAGCGTCCCTGGTCTGTTGTTTTTTGTGCATTCTTGAGATTGAAAACCCGATGACGTGGCAGCAACTTTCACAAATAGAGCGGATCCAAGGCGCCACGGGGGGGGACAGGGGTTGGTCGACTTTTGAGTAACGCTCCGCCGGAGTTCGCTCGCGTAGGGGGTGGGAGAGAGGGGTTGCTCGACCTGTGAGCACAGCTTCGCTGGAGTTCGTCCGCGGGCAGGCGGGGGGGGAGGGAAGTTGCTCGATTTTCGGACCGGACCTCGCCGGGGTTCGGGCGCACAGGGGGGGGGGAGGGAGGTTGCTCGACTTTTATGTCTGATTTTTCCAGAGCTCGCGCGCGAGACGGGGGGGGGAAGGTTGCTCACCGTTTGGTCACGATTTCTCTAGATGCCGCCCGCGAAAAGGGGGGAGGGGGGAGAAGGTTGCTCGACCTTCGGGCACAATTGTGCCGGATTCTAGTCGAGAAATGCGACATTCGTATTACACCAAAAATCGTCCATCCTCCAGATACCCACGGAAATGGACAAAAGTTTAACTTTTGGGTTTTTTTTTGACAAAAAATAGCATTCCTGCAACTCCTGCTCTCATTTTTACTCAAAACTTCCGCAAAATTAATTCAAAAAAAAAAGTTCATTTCCACTTGAAAACAAACCTACTTTTTTTCAATTTCGAAACACCTTAAAAGCTATAGCATAATACTGATTTCCTCTCCGGAAGGGGGGGGACACACAGACGGCCACTCTCTTATTTTTTTCTCGTATCATTATAGGCAGGCGAAAAAGCAATATTATATCAAAATCATGTATCTCAAGAAAACCAAATCGCGACGGGATGGGGACTCACAGCCGACAAATCACCCCGGGAACGGTCGAGGATTGTGGATCCGGAGATGCCAGGACCAGGTCCTGATGTGCCAGATCCGAGGGGGGGTTGGTTTTTGGGGTGATGGACATATGCGCAAACACTTTTCCTGAAGATCAAGTCATATGCATACAAATCATATGCGAACATTACTCCCATTGTGATTCCCCAGCTGCGGAAGCATGGTGGAAGTTGACGTGGAAGTTGCATTGGTGCCCCGATCGGATGAGAAGTATTACATGCTGGACTACGTTGAGTGAGCATACGATTCGTTGATTTCGTACTTCAAGTACTATTAAAATTCGTCAATCGCGGTACTATTTCGCTAGGGAGGTACTTTATTTTTCAAGGATCACACCGATTTCTTAATAATTTGCACGAAATTACCGTAGTAATTGAATAAATAGGTAATAAGAGAGCAAGCGCCCAGCTGAGAAACCGGGATGACACATGGCGGCTTTTGAGCTTCGGCCATGTGCTGTTGCAAACATGCAAATCGGTCCTCCCGAAAGGGGCAACGGAGCAGGGGGGACGGAACACAGAACAGGGGCGGGGCGATCCCCCGACAATCTGAATCTCCCGACCGTCAGAGTCAAAATCACTATCGTTCTGAGTGAAAATCACTGGCCCAAGGGCCGTTGAACCCCACGCGCTAAAACACCTGTCGAAACGCAGGGAGAAAAAAAAGCGGCGCCATCGGAGTCCTCATTGCCGGCCCATTGGCATTCAGAAGAAAGACGCAACGACTGTCGGCACCGAGTCAAAATCACTGGCCCAGAGGCCGCTAAACCCAAAGCGCAAAAGCACTGCTCAAAACTTAAGGAAAACAAAAAGCGGCGCGATGCAAAATAAAAGCGGCGCGTCTGCGTGAGTCAAAATAATTGGCCCAGGGGCCGCTACGGCTGAAACCCAAAGCGCAAAAACATTGGTCAAAACTTATTAGGGAAGAAAAGCGGCGCGATCCAAAATAAAAGCGGCGGGACGGTGAACCCCTGAGGCAAAATCATCGGCCTGCGGGCCGCTAAATCCGAAACGCAAAAACATCAGCCCCAAACCTGCTGATGATGTAATGATGAAACTGCTCGCGCTGCATCTGGAAATCGTTCGAGACTGCAGTTTTCAACAATTGCTAGCTCGCGAAATGCCGACACGGCGTGAGTAGCACCCTTCCCGAAGGGACGAAGAGAAACGAAACTGAAGGGATAGACGACAAGCCACGGAACTGTTGCTGCGGAGTCCAGCTGCCGGCTACCGGCGAAACATTCCGCAGTTGCAAATCACTGCAGGGTGATCGCGCGACCAAGTCACCCCCGACAGAGGCCGTGACTCTCAAAAACACGGACAATAACAGGTTTATCAATCAATCAATCAATCAGGTTTCCTCTTGCTGGGCGTTCATCATCATCCGATTCAGAAAAATACGGTGGCGCGATCCACAATAAAAATGTCCCGAAGTTCTCAAACAAAATCATTGGCCAAAACTTGAGGGGAAAAAAAAGCTTTGGTCCAAAATAAAAATGACGCGAACTTCAGAAACTTCTGGAGAGTCTGAACCAAAATCGCCGACCCAGGAACCATGAAGTTCGAAACCCGAAAACACGTGTTAAAACTTGAGGAAAAAAAAGCGCGCCGATCCAAAATAAAAACGGCGCAAACTCCTCAGTCAAAATCACTGACCCGAAGGCCGTTAGATCCGAAACGCAAAAACATTGGTCGAACGTGGCGGAAGAAAAATTTAAGAAAAGAGGTGAGATCCCGAAAAAATTCGGCGCGATTTCCACAGTCAAAATTACCAGCCCAAAATCTCGCAAAACCACCTTCAAGGCGCCAAACCCCCAGTCACAGCCTTTAAACCCAAACGCGAAACCACTGGCCAACACTTGAGGAAAAACAAGCGCCGCGATCCCGAAAGAAAAATGGCGCGAGCTTCCAACTCAAAATCAGCAACCCAAAACCTTGCAAAACAAAGACGCCAAAGCCTGGGCCTTGCTCAAAACGCCGTCAAATCCGAAAAGCAAAAACACTGCCATTGGTCAAACCTTAAGGAAAAAAAAACGGAGAGATCCCAAAAAAAATCTGCGCGAACTTCGAAGTCAAAATCAGCGGCCCAAAATCTTGCAAAACCAAGGCGCCAAGACCCCAGTCAAAACGTCGTTGAACCCAAACCGCAAAAACATTGATCCAAATTTGGGGGTGGTAGATGTCTTTCCGTCGCAGTCCGCAGTTAACCCGCGTGTTCCGTGTACGCCGCGAATGGACGTCAGATGGTCAGAAAACTCAATCCTCCAAATTGCAAGGTAACGTGGGTTTAGTTAGCGAATCAAAGGCGCAGCGATCGATTATTTTGCGAGAACGCCCCCGTTCTCAGGAATAATCGAGAGCGGAGCCAGATTCGCGCCACCCGGTGGTGGGTGGGCGGGTAGTGTGTGTGAAACCGTGTGTTCGGGTAACCGATCTGAAATGTCATGTGACAGTAGCAGTAGCATAAAAGGGTCATGTCGACTTTTTTTGCGTCCGCCCTTCCCTCCCTTTGAGTATTTTCTTTCGTCGCGTTCCTTCTCGTTTGCTCTTTCCGCGTTTTCCTATGACCTGACGGGTGGTAGATGTCTTTCCGTCGCAGTCCGCAGTTAACCCGCGTGTTCCGTGTACGCCGCGAATGGACGTCAGATGGTCAGAAAACTCAATCCTCCAAATTCGGGGGGCGCCAAATCCAGACCCAAAAAACACTGGGGAAAAACAAAGGAGAAAAAAAACGGTGTCATCCAGAAAAAAAAACGGCGCGATTTTCTGCGTCAAAGTCCAAGACACGGGGGCCGCCAAACCCAGATCCCAAAAACACTGGGGAAAAACAAAGGAAAAAAAAGCGGTGTGATCCAAAAAAAAAGCGGTGCGATTTTCCGGGTCAAAATCCAAGACCCGGGGAGGCCAAACCCAGACCCAAAAAACACTGGGGACAAACAAAGGAGAAAAAAAGCGGCGTGATCCAAAAAAAACAAAAAAAACGGTGCGATTTCCCCGGTCAAAATCCAAGACCCGGGGGACGCCAAACCCAGACCCAAAAAACACTGGGGAAAAACAAAGGAGAAAAAAAAGCGGCGTGATCCAAAAAAAAGCGGTGCGATTTTCTGGACCAAAATCCAAGACCCGGGGGACGCAAACCCAGACGCCAAACACAGGGGACTTTTTTCTCTCGTTTGTTGCGCATTTCCAAAAAAAAATCTTATTGGTGTGTAATTCCTCGTAAATAGGTTTTTGGTTAATTTTAATTGCGAACTTGTTGTACGAAAACGGAAGTCCCATCCCGGTCAAAATGCGCGGCCCAGGCTCACCCTCCGCGGCACCATCCAGATGACGAAACGAGATATCTGGAATTATGAAAAGCACGTTCGAGAAGTCTACGAGAAGACTGGCGGCATGGTAAGATTTGATCATGATCTGCACAAACCACATTTTAATTATGTGGGAATCGTATGATTCTGGAATAGGATTTCAAATTCGGATATGAATAAATACCGTGGACGGAAATCAGACCGATGCGCCCAAGTTTATTTTATTGGGATGTGGAAATGCTCTGCGCGTGGTCGTGTTCTGTGTGATACATCTACTATTATGATTATTCTGGCGTGTTCCCGGACAGTACTTTATTTAATTCTTCTGAGTTTGCCACGTCCCGCAGGTGTTCTACAACCACATGGAAGCCCCGTCAAGCCACATGCTGATCAGTGCCCGAGTCACGTCGGCGGAACTTGCTACTGGTTCATCAATGACGACCAGCTCTTTGAAACGTGTTCATGGCGTCAGCAGCAAGATTAAGGGCTCCTCGATGAGCTTTGTGAATGGAGTCGTCAGCGCGCGTACCCAGATCAGCGTTCGCTCCCTGGCTGCAGACATCTTCATTTTCATTGAGATCTCCAAGGAGCTGTTTGATTTCAGTTCGGACGGGGAGAAGTATTATGAGCGAGTTCTTTGTTTCATTCACCAAGCGATGATGGCAGACCGTCAAGAGCAGGTCCAGGCGAAGCCGAAGCCGAGACCAAAAACCCCCCATGCACCGAGTGTTAATGCAAACGCCGACACTCACACATATATACAAAGTGTCAATACAAACGTGCATCAGAGTCCGAGACCGAACAGTGCGATGATCATGCATGAAAATGCCACCGCGGTCGGTCCAGGTCTCAGACCTGGTGGTGGCGGACAAGTGTCCCTGGGAGGAAATAATACTAATAATCATATGCCTATGATTGGTGGTGGACCGACGCCGGTGGTCGGTGCGCCCAATATTATTATGGCTCAGCCTGGCGCGATGTTCCCGAAAGACGACTTTGGAATGGGCGAAGGCACTGTGATGACTGCAATGGCGGCCGGTTTTGGTAGGGGAATGATGTCTAATAACCTGATGAATAGTGGTGGCACGTCAAATCGGACGATGCTGCAGGACGCCAACCGGGCGATGCCACAGATTCCCAGCCTTGAGCCGGCGATAACGGCAGAGGCGGTGGCACACGCTACCAGCGATGTCCGCCAGCGCCATTCTCCGCTCCAACCCACTATCAGCACGTCCACCACCACCAGGACCACCACCACCGATACTACTTCAGTCCCTGCTTCGCAAAATGACAGTACTACTTCGCGTCCATTGATGAGTATTCGAAGCGTGCTTGAGCAAGGGCCTGGTGGGACCCAGTTCACTTCAGCCTCCGGTGTGAACGCTTCTGCTGACAGAGGTCCACGTGTCAATCACGTGGGAGGCAGTTTGATGGCCGTGCATTCGTACACCGATTTTGTGCGACCGAAATCTCTCGCACTGGTGAACAATACGAGGGACAGTGGTAGGGGAAGGAGTAGTGTTACCACTACCAGGTCACCTACTACTAGCACCATCGCGAAAGAAGGTAGTCACAATAGTGCGCCGGAGGAACAAACGAGCCAGGGTTCTCCGATGGGGAGCTTGCTGGAGGACATCCCAGAAGGGGCGGAATCCAGCAGCACGGCGGAAATCGCTAGCGGGCTGACGGATAGCACGAGTCCAACAATGTCAGTCGGGACTACAGTGGAAATGCATATTAGTAATCGCGTCACCGAGGGAAGGGCGGCGAAAAACGAGGTTCAAGAAACGCAGCCTGGCACGCACTCTGGCGCTCAAGTCTCTGGCACTCATGCTGGAATGCAGCAACCTCAGAACTTTCTCATGGGTCCAAACGAATATGGGAAGATTCCGATGAATATGGGATTCTTTGGGCAAATGCAGCAAGGGCAAATCCAGCAAAGTCCTGCCCAAATGCAGGCGTCGCAGCTGCCGCCGCTGATCCAGCCGGGCCGCGTTCACAATCAGCCGAATGTACATTTGAACCAAGTGGACGTTCATCAAGGGTTTCAGCAGGGGCAGATGCCAAATCAGATGCCGACTGAGATGCCGCAGCACTTTCAGCATACCATGAATATTCCGAAGTCTCAGCTTCCTTCGTCGCAGGATCAATCCCAGCCGCCGAGTTCACTCATTTCATCCACTAGTTTTCCATTTTCAGGAAACCAAGTTCTCCCTGGAAGCCAAGTCGCGGCGTTTGTAGCTGCTGAGGCCGTCAATTTTCCTCCTCAGGTCCCTGGGAGCGTGAGTCCCGAACTTCTGCAGCGGCAGTCTCCCGGCCAAAATCAGAGTCACAATCAGGCCGCGGGTGGATGGTTGCCGTCAGAATTAATGAATCATTATCAGGCACAGTTTACCCCAGAGCCGCGGTCTCCGCACATTAGGCTAAAGGATCGAGCTGATTCGTTTGAACTCGAAGAGAAGCAGGCATTGCAGGCGGACCCCAGGATGGTCGAGGGCGATCCACTCATCTGCGACGTCCCGAATCATGAGGTTACAATCGTCCTTTTTGGGAGGAGCGACAGGGAGATATTTGATACTAGTAGGAGTAACCTAGAACGCAAAGTGGAAGAGGTATCAAATCATGCTCCGAAATCACGTACTCGAAAACGAGTGTATAGAATTTCATATTCATTTTGCGGTGTAGATTTCAATTGCACTATAGAGTTTCAGATTTAGTTGGATTTCGGATCATCTTGTTTATTTAGACATTTCAGGTCATGTCAATGCGGGCCCTGTGAAGGACGGATGGCGGTGCAACGTGCAGATCGAAAAAAGATGTGAATCCGGGAGTCGTTCGGAACTGCGGAATAAGCGGAAGAGGCGGAAGAAGGATTATACCGAGGTGTCATCAACTGCATCGGTGGTTTCCACCCACGCATCCTCCGGAGATGAATATTCCATCGCACCTTCGCACCTCCAGACGTCGGACTCCAGCGAGCAGTCTTCGAGTACTACTGAAGCGGAGCACTCCAACGAGGAAAACTCCGCGGGAAATTTGAGTAGCGGGGAATCAACCTCAGATTCTGACATAAAGTCGCCTTCACGCAGTAGTTCGGACTTTTTTTCTTATACCTGCGATGATACCGCCGAAGACGTGAGCCCCAGGACCACAAGTGCAGCAGAAAATACAAGCGCAGTAAATACAACCGCAGAAGTTGGCCGTAGCAAATCCAAATTGTGCAGAGGGATGAAGACGAAGGACAAGTCAATTTCAAAGAAAAAGTCGTCGGAAACACCCAGAAGAACAAAGTTCCACTGCTGCGCAGAAGAAGTTCCGCCGCCGCGTTCACCACCATGCACGGACTGGTATGAAATCGTTTGGAGTTTCCCGATGTCATTGTTGCCTCCCGCGGCCGAATTTGAGCAGCTTCTCAGGGAACGCATCCGCAGTTTCGAACCCAAGACCCGTGCGAAATACGGTGATGATCCATCAACCCCCGAAACGAAGATTAAGGGCTCGAAGTTCTCTGGCGCAAATGGCGCAGGACGGGTCGGAGCCGGGGCCAATTCGGGAAAAGAGGGCAGAATTCCGGGCAAAAAGCGAAGGGCCAATGGTAAAGGTTCACAATATCGGAAAAACCCAGGAAAAAAAAAAGTGTCCGATAAGGGCGTTCCCTTAAGGACAGCCGGTTCCCTTAAGGGCGTTCCTTAAGGTCTGCTCCCTCCAGCGTGTCGGTTCCCTTAAGGGCAGCCCGCTCCCCTTAAGGGTTGCCCCCTCCAGCGTTGACGTTCTCTTAAGGGAAGCCCTTAAGGGCAGCCAAGCGTGGTGTTGGTGGACACGAGGGTGTTGAAAATGACAAAAGTGGATGTCTTTCAAAGTCAGGGAAAAACGAACAAAATGGCCAGTGCCGAAAAACAAGCGTGGTTTATGATCAAAACAACTACTCTGAGCCCATTTGGGGGCGATTCTGTGTGGGTCCGGAACAACCAAAAATTTTCCATCAAAAAATCCGCCTATGATTTTGAGCGAGTGCGAGTGCGCATTTGACCCTGTTGAACAGTTATGACTTCTGATCTTCAACAATTGCCTGCGAAAAAAAAAATCTATGACCCGATTAGACGCGTGGTTTTCTCGCAATTCCCTTAAGGGCTTACCCTTAAGGGCGGCCTGTTCCCTTGCGGGCTTCCCTCAAGGGTTTTTCTCTCCTGTTTTCCTTTACCGTAAGTTCTTGAGGGCATTAAAGCCTTTGCCTTAAGGGCTTTCCTTAGTCCTTTCCCTTGCGGGTTTTCCGTCTTCCTCGCGGGTCGTCCTTTTCCCTCAAAAGGGTTTCCTTATGTCTTTCCCTTAACGTCTGTTCCT
>Ga0099798_10798_pt1 | contig 9906 bp, 10 predicted proteins | sample Uncmet_Sort29A_1_FD_89870 | JGI IMG/M metagenome (GOLD analysis project Ga0099798, IMG submission 89870) | Marine eukaryotic communities from CALCOFI LINE 67, Pacific Ocean - CN13ID_Sort29A_1 | ecosystem: Environmental > Aquatic > Marine > Oceanic | place: Pacific Ocean: Monterey Bay | collected... | reverse complement strand
TGTTGTAAGAACCTCCTCCTTTCTGACCACTATGGAAGCCATTCTGCGCACTACTCATTGACATCCCATCCGCATTATTCTGACTACTGTGTCCACCTGCCTGCCTGGCGCTAAAACCGGTGGCGATTACGTTACTAGCACTATCTCCTTTCCCGTCACGAGCACTATCTCCGTAAGGCGAGCTGTGCGATCCATCACGATTATCGTTACGATGCCGGTCGACTCGGTCACGATTCCGACTTTCATCGCGCTTTTCATTCCGATCGCCACCACTGCTGCTAAATATCTGACGAGAACCACCGCTACTACTGCCGCCGCCGCCAGCACCACTGCCTGGGCCGCTTGTAAAGAGGCTCATGATTGGCGTAATTTAATTTTAAAGGTGGGCCTTCGTAGAAACCAGTTGTAGATGCCAGGTAGTTTTCAAGAAAACTAGGTATACGATCATATGGAATCCTCTAATCAAGTCATCTGTAGTTTTTCATCTACCGCTCTGGGACTACCCATTATATGGAATCCAACACGTTATGTTAATCACCACCCTCCCCTCCATTTTCGCAAATCTTCCCTCCTATGACCACCCGTTCTGTGTCGATTTTCGCACGTGTAATCTAATAATCTCACAGAAAATATGATTCCAATCAGAGGTAGCACTGGGTAGCAGAGAAAAGTAGAGGATGCTCAAAAACGACTCTCGCAGTGTGGGGGAAAAATTGCAACCGCGCGATGGCAGTGAGGTGATTCAATTCTAATATACAAGATTCAAAAAACAGAAAATTCATTTCGGGCGTCCCAGCTTGATTCTTCTGCGAGCTGGTCTCCGCCGCTGATTGTGGCAATAGTTTTTTGTTCTAGCTTTTTGATTTGTTCCCAAAGCGGTTTCTTGCTGCTAGCCTGGCTCTTTTACGTTAATATATTCACAGGTTCAGATTCGTGTCCGGGGTTCGTCAGCCCCACGTCTTGATTTCTCAGATACAGAATTCCTTCCCATGGGGAGATCGATTTGGTTGCTCAACATATTTCGGATAGTATTAGTTGCGTCTTCTAAGATATTTCTGGTAGGATTTATTATAAGTAGTTGCTTGTCCTAAGATATTTTTGATGGTAGATTGTTTGTTTCTCGTTCGGTATTGACTTCGTTTGATCGTTTTAGATCATTGTTTCTCAGACTTATCGACGGCCTTCCTCAAATGTTCTGTTCAACAAATCAATATAGTACAGCTGAATTGGATCCGAATTAATCAAGTGTACAGTTCGCTCACGCACTCAAATAATCTCGTTTCGCACTATTATTATAATATCTCTCATATGACGTAATCAAGATTCAATTTCACAGTTCGCATGCTTCATCCCAAATCCAAAGTCCCCTAAAGTTCCCCGCTGTGTGGGTAATTCAACCCAACGTTTTCTTCCAGAGGAAACATCGGTACATCCTTGCCTCGGGGCGCGCCCCCCTTCACTTTACCACCACTGCCCATACTAGGCTTCCCAGCCTGCCCAGCCTTTCCCCCACTATGACTTGCAGGCTTCTGTCCATCCGATTCTTCCTGCCCCTTCCTCTTCCCCTTCCTGGTCCCCAAATGTTCAGCTTGGGCTCGTCTTTTCCGATTCTTTTGCGCTGAATTCCCCTTCGGTCCACTTCCCTTCGGCTGATTCCGCGGATCCTTGGCGACACCTTTTACGTTATTCGGATCATCAGCTGACTGTAAATCCATAATTTCCCGCTGCTTTTTCGCCTCCTCAACCGCTTCCTCCCTTCGTTTTGTCCTCCTCTGCATCTTCCCCGCCTTTTTACCCAATCTCCCTTGGTCAATCGCTGACTCCGGGTAGCTCTGCGTTTTTTCCGCTTGGGCCAGAGCGATTTTTTCTTGTTCGGTGAGGTCTCTCTGAGTCTCTCTGGTTCTCTGTGAGTCAGACTTCTCTCCTTTCTTACTTGGGTCTCTCCGTGCATTTGCCTCTCTCTCCTCTTTCGCCCTTCTTGCTTTCGACTCTATTTCCGCCTTCAATAGTTGTCGATCTGCATTTTTGACAGAATCTCGCAGTTGATCTAGACTCGTTATCGTTCTTGTATTCTTTGAAGGTTTTCCTGTTATCACATTTTGTCCGCGCGGCGTATGGTCTGGGCTGTTTCTATTGAGTTCTGGAGTAGCATTCAAATCTCGATAATTTGGAGCGTTCCATTGGTGTTTTAAATTTGCGGGCATTTGATTTTGATTGTTTTGATTCCTCTCGTCTCCTGTGAGTCCTCTCCCATCTGATTTTGATTCCCTCAGACTACCTCTCGTATCCATCTCTCTGGGTCTAGTTCCTCTCCTCTCGTCCCTCTTTCCGCTCATAATTTTATCGGGATACTGCCCGGTTGTTCTCCCATGGTTCGCGACGCCCTTGGTTCCTTGATGCTCATCCCTCAGTCGTTCTTCCAATTGCCTCGTCACCTCGTTCATCTGATGGGGGAGGAGCTGGTGACCGCGGTCTGAACCAGGCGCGGTAGCCATCGTTGTGTCAAATCCACCAGGCTTTTTGTCAAATCCACCGGCTGTGTTGTCGTAAGAAAATTTTCCATTCTCATCCTTGGGTGGTGGGGCGAGGCCGCGCTGTTTCAGGAGCTGCAGCTTGCGGACTTCATTTGAGAAGGATTCCTCCACAGGGGGCACATTAAACGCAATCGACCTGGCGACGCACTCGGCTGGGGGAGTGGGGGAATGAATGAGAGGATTGAGAGAGCTACTTGTTTGAGTTCAATGTGAGGAATTTTATTTCCCAAATTTGATCAGATTTCACATGACATTGGGCCCTCAAAGCCGTTCATACTTTGGGTTTAAGACTTCCTTCACATCCATCATCCTCACATCTCTCGCTAACGTAGCACGCTGCTCTCGTCTGATCTTCGATCCCCTTGTCGCCGCCACGCACCGCCATAGCACAATGCCTACAAAGGTACATCGCCTCAGGAATTGGCGTCCAGAGGCCGGTCATATGAATCGAACACTCGATGCGTTTCTCGGGTGTGATGGGGTTCCAGAACCTGAAATGCGTTGTTGGCAATTCAATTACAGTGCGTTGTTGGTGATTCAATCTATCAAAACCTTCGTTTAACATCAGTCAGATTATTACTTAATAATCAGAGATCCATTTAAAGTATATCTCTATAATCTCTCTCACTCCAGCGCCTCGTCATGCAGATGACTCCAGCACAAAGCTCGATCGAACAGAGCTCCAACTACGCACATATCCTTCTGTGGGTCTAGCGGAATTCCGACAGCAGTCACATTCGGATTCGTTTTATCGTATAGATACCCATATTTCAGCAGCACCATAGTCATCAAATCGTGCTGGCTGCCGGCCGCGAGCAGCGAAAAATAGTATTCCAGGGTTGAAATCGGACTCTTCAGCATGTTCTGCAGATTTACGAAGACTTCGGCCGTAGGGTAGGGATATTGATATTCGTCATCCAAATAATAATCAATATCACGTTTCGTCGTCTCCATATCCACCGTCCAAGAAGTCGGCCACATCAAATCTTGACCCTCCGTTACTGGTTCACCCGCTAGCCCGGAATTCGTATCCCCACCTACTGTCCCGGTATCATCGAAGATCCTCGCCGCTTCCAAATGCGTTCTTGCATCTACTTTGTTGAAATACCTCGCCACGAACTTCGTCACTAGGACGATCTTCCACGGATACGTGACGCGCTTCTCGAACGTCTCCTGAGCCGCAGTGGGTGCGTCGGTCGCCGTGCCGTCTTCATTCTGATCTCCGGGATCAGCCTCCCCCGAGTCATCCGCATCATTACCGCCCCCAAAAACCGGCGCAGCACTTTCTGCATCGGAGATAACCGGTACACTTACCGGCACTCCGTCTTGATTCAAAACTACCCGCACCTCTTGGCTGCTGTTGAGGGACGCAAGCGGAGTGCCCATCGGAATTGAAAAAATCGTATCACCCACCGGAACCTCGCCTATTTTCTCCCACAAACCCGGCGCAGTGTCCGGCGCCTGTGCTCGCTCCTCTGGGGATGCTTCGGTTGCTGGGGGAGAGGAAGTTGAAGATTCGGAACGTAATTGAATTAATAAATACCAGTACCTCCGCAACCTTAATAATACCAGTTCGGCAATTTCAATTGGTAATACCAGTTCGGCAATTTCAATTGTTATAACCAGTTCCTTAAACCTGAAAATATGTAATTCAGATAATTAAGACCCTTATCACCTCACTTGGATAATTAAACCACACCTCGTGCATGGTCTGGCAGGTGGTGTTGACGAGTCGCGATTCCCAAACCACGCACCCTGCCACTGCGCCTTGCACAGGGTCAGCGTCCGCGAAGCGCACGTTCCGAATCCGCGGCTGGTAACCTGAAAAGAGTTGGATTCGATTCAGAATGGGTGTCGAGGATAGTCACAACCGGGGGATAGTGAATCGAGGATAGTGAATCTCAGGGTGGCCTAAAATTCAGATTCTTCAGAACCAATTCATTCGTCACGTGTATCACTGCATCAGTGCATTCGGTGACATATCATTATGTAGTAGTTCCATTTTTTTTCCCAACGATTGTCGACAATTTGAACATTACCCTACCCAAATCAAAAGCCTTCGCCGTGTGCACTATGGAGTGCATCCCCGCCGCCGTTTCCACGACAATCGCTACATGTGAGTAGTAGCCGTCATTGCTCCACGTGTTGAAGAAGGAGAAGCCATTACTTTCCTTAGATATCGACGGATTCGTTTGCCCAACAAGCTTCAAATATTGAAACTCGTCATCGGTAATGTAGATTCTGAACTTTCTTATCGGTTGATTGGTCATGATCGCGGTCGCACTCGTCGGCAGATATTTGTGGACCGTGGCTGCTTGTGTGGTTGTTTTGGCCTCCTCGTCCTCTTGATTTTGAACCCCTCCAAACCCTTGATTTTGCACTGCTAGAGCCGCTGCTGCTGCGGCCTCTGCTACCGCTTTCGCTGCCGCATTTTCAGCTGCCACTTCCGCGCCAAAAAGACTGTAGTCTGATTCTTCCAGCGTTCCAACAGTGGACAGGATCTCCTCCGCGTTGTCATTTTTCAGAACTAAGTGGAAATTCCTGTCCACCCCAAACAGCACCGTCCCTCCGAGTTTGGCACAGATTGGGTTATTATCAGTGTAAATCAAGCTGCCCCAGCTCATTGCATTATCCACTATGCGTTCTCCCCTAAAACGATCGCTAACAAAAATAGGACTCACCATGGCGGAATTCGAGAGCAGAATCGACGCCTCTTCTTCTCCCGTTAGCGGAGCTGCTGTGGTGGTGGTGGCATTATTACTGTCCGTGCCGTTAATAACACTACTTTGATTCCTCCTCACGTAGTCCCAGCCCAACATCCCTGGAATGACACCCCGATTCGTATCTACATACTCCTCGTCACTAACATCCGTCATGTTTCTGTTAGGATTCAAATCGATTGCCTTCTTCCGATTGATTTCAGCGTGTTCTCTTTCTAAAGCCTCATCTCTGTCGTTTGCAAGCATCCTAGCCGTCGCTGCCGCCAGATTTCTCCTATTAGTTTCCACCAGATTGTCAGCCAATTCCTGCACTTTGGCCCCGTCTTGCTGACTCAAGAGAACCGCTTCGAAGTCAAGACGGGTGTACCGACTCGCCGGGAGGTCCGGCACCAAAAGCAATTCCGCATATGATGTATTCGCGTAGGCAACGGGCAAATAACCTGTGTCCGAAGTCACAGTGAGCATTGAGAATAGTCATCGGCATTTACGTGGAATTTAGAAAAGTGGGACACTTCAATTCCATACAGTAAGCATCAGAAATGCATGCAATACTCTACAACTGATATTTCTCCATCTTCTAAATTCTCGTCAAATTCCAATGAAATTCTTTCCATATTCCTCAATGCCCACTTCGGAGCCAAAATAACATTCTGGTGGCAACGCGTACTTTTGGCCCGGCGCCACTTTGCGCCTGCCCTTTATGATCTTATGCGTGATTCTGGTTTGCTCGATGAACTCAGGGGCGGTGGCGTTGATGGGGGACGCGGTCGTCGTGGTGGCGTTAAGGTTCTCGTTGATCTCGTCCCCCCACGTCTTCCCCGTGTTCGCATCAATGACGAACTGGAACTTAGTGACGGGGAACGGTTTCAAGTACATTTTGACTTCTGGTTCAACAGGAAGCTCGGACGCATCAGGCACCGCACCTGAGTCGGTAGTGGCCTCCTTAGGACGGTCTTCGTTGGCAAAATCATGCGAAATATTGGCCCAGCCCGCCGGCGGCGTACGAATGATGGGGGGGACGTAGGGAACCTATGTGTGATTAGGGGACTTTTTTACATCTGGAAGTGAATTTTTTACATCTGTCATGTGATAACGCGACGCGAACAACTAAATTACCCGGAGCAACGTCAGTCATGCAGGTCCGAAACGACATCTCATCAAATAATTTTACCTACTAATCAATGTTTATGATCCCCTACCATGCACAGCACCTCCGGCACATATGGTTCGACGACTGGCGGCGTGCTATTATCCACCCACAGTGTTTTGTTGAAGGCGTCGCGGACTTGTTGGTCGTATAATAGTTCGTTCCCCTCGTTAGGCATCCAAATCTGCATGTGACTGGCAAAGATACCACCGTAATCGACCTCTATTTTTCCTCCGAGTTCACCCGCGTCGAGGTCGCCTGGGGGGGGTTTAGAATTTATTGAGAAGGATTTTGAACGTTTCTGGGACGATAATCAGATGGGAACTCAACTTGGGACATTTATAATTCTCACGAGATGATTCTCGTCGGTTTCGTCGAAAAACTGTCCTCGACTCCCTACCATCCACCAACTGCACATTTCCAGGCGAAAATATGTCTTTTCGGAAGGTGAATGAATACCCCTTACCATCCACCAACTGCACATTTCCAGGCGAGAATATGTCTTTTCGGAAGGTGAATGAATAGCGATTATCGAACGGACATGAAAACGTCACCTTCGAAGACTCGTACAGAGAGCAGACGTGGTTTCTCCATGAGGCGACGAGGCATTCATTTTGGTGGCGGCAGATGTCTTTGCCTGGGGAGTTAAGATCATCTTAGATGTCTCTCTCGATGAATCATGATGCACTTCAGATGTTTCTGAGGGTCACTGGGCGCCGCCTTAAAAATGTGAGAACGGCAAGATGCTTCGATCTAGACCGAATATGATTACATGAAATTCTTCTTTATATGATTTTTTTCTTGGAATCGCTGTTCAGTCCCTTTCCTCACATTCCTCCATCGTCTTCCCGTCTTGAAAAACCTTGTACATTGCGGTCTCGTCCCCACAATTCCCCTGCACTAAGGTGAGCAAACCCTTAGCGAGTGTTAGGTCGCTTCCGACGTACGCCCCGAGTGGATCCACGTACACCATGCTTTTGGAAGGATCGGGCTTCCAATTCGGATTTTTCGCGAGATTTTCGTCGATATAGGCCTGCCAGTCATTCGCGGCCGTCACAGATTCAGAATTCACAGTGTTCTGGCCTCGGATGACCTGTGTTCAAGGTGCGCCGGTGGCATGATGAGTGTGGCTCACCATTCGGAGGGAATTCCGAAATTGGCCACTTCAGAAATTGAAGTTTAAAATATGCGAACCACATGTATCAAATTTGTTTAAAGTAATGTTCTCCAATTTCGAAATTCCTGCTAATTTTCAGAATCGAAATCATCTTTATCAGCCCGCCGCATCGGAATCATCGGAGCCAAGTTAACATCCGCCGCATCCTGAATGAACTGTGGAAGTCGTTGTTGGAACGTGTAACCAACAATCGTTCGATGATCAAAAGAGTCCTTCGACAGACCGAGGGTGAAGCCGCGGAAGGCGTCTGTCTGCGAGGCTCCTTCTGTTTCATTCCTCGGAAAGCCAGGGAGGTTGAAGACCTGGGGGGAACCCGGAACATGTTGTGAATCTGATGTTTGTTTTTCATACTCTCTTGTTTTTTGGAATACGGAATTCAGAATTAAAATAAATTCGCGGAATCGAGATTGCCTTGGTTTGTTGTCAGATCATGAATTTGGTTGGGCTTTATGGGCGGGTTGAATTCACGAATTTCAAAACTTCAAATTTGTCGTTGATCAATGAATCTGATTCAATGTTCACAGATTCATTGTTCATTGTATCAAATTTCTCTCCGCACCTTATCATTCGGCTCCATTGCCGCGACCGTGTTGGCTTGGTCGGCTTCGTCGAAATTCTCAATCGTATAAATCCACATATCCCACTCATTAACGACGGCGGCGAGGATCTGGGGATGAATTGAGTGTCAAATACTTCGCCACGGCGGCGAGGATCTGGGGATGACGGAAAATGAGTGACAAATACTTCGCCACGGCGGGGCGGATCCGGGGATGAGCAGTCAGAGTAACAGTGGAAGTTCGTATTTTATTTTGGGTATTTTCGTTGTAGTTAATACATGATGGTCTCCATGATGGTCTCCATGATGGTCGCCTTGGTCAATATTTGATTGGCTTACCATATTGGTCCCATCCTCCCTGGCACTAACCTTCAACTCCGTAATATCATGACTCCCCTCCACAATGATGATCTTCCAGCTGAAATCCTCCTTGACAATCGTCTTGATCCTCCGCCAAAACACCAATTTCCCCGCCCAAATCCCCCCAAACAGCTCCATGGCAGGAATCGTAAACATGGAGTGGACACCCGATAAACACGGATAACCGTCGCCCGGAAGGATCTCGTTTTCGAAATCAGCCTCGTCTGCACCCTCCCCTATCGCTACGAAGATTTCGTGCGCGCGATCCATGTTCAGGGCTCTGCGCTCGGTCGCCTGTGCACTCGACGCCAAATTCGAGTCATTCGACCCCAAATTCCACCTATTCGGGGAAGTGCGAGCTCTGCTTTCTCTGCTTTCTACAGCTGGTTTCAACCGTTTGTGGCTTCCACCAGAACTTTGTGCTCAAAAATACACGCGTTCGTTTCTACTACGGGTACTATTATTTGTCCGTAAGGATTTTTTGAATCTTAATCTTCAAAGTTAAATTCAGTCGCAATTACTTCCCGAGCAGGTGGAACAAATTGAACTATTCAAATTCATAGTATTGAATTAATTAACTATTCATACCATCCTTCCCTTGTTAAATCCCAGCAGATTATTTTGGGGCCCGCAGACGGTGGGGTCGTCGTACAATTTTTCTAGGATCATGCGGCCCTCTTGGCGTTCGTAGTAGTCCGATAAAAGCACCACCTGCCCCTGAACCTTTCGGTAATTCATAGGCTCGTAGGCGTACCTTTTGAAGGAAGGATCTCGATGGATCTCGATGGACGTAGGCGTACCTTTTGAAAGAAGGATAGCGATGGATCTCTATGGATCAATTCGATCCGCGGATCATTTGCCACCAATGATCTATTCAATTCATGTGAATATCATTGTCCGAAGGGTTCCTACCCAGTAGTATTAGGAGTAGTAACTACCAAATAATTTTACTCTCTAATTTTAATAATAATAATTAGCAGCAGATGGCCTTCTTGAATTCAATTCTAGCTCACGCCAGCTCCTGCCCATTATTATCGGCCGCATACTGGGTTAAATCAGACTCGTGTTGGACCAGGACAGCGTGCTTCGATACGATAAACGCATCCCGTTTGCTGTCTGTCGCGTCAAGGTCGTTAACTTTGCTATTCGCAGGCCAAATGTAGGCTTCCTGGACTCCATCCACGTGGTACTCGTGCAGGAGGAAAAAGCGGGCTGAGGGATTTTGTGCAGGGGGGATTTTCTCTTGGTTTCAGCAAGAATTGAATTCAGAGGGCAGTAATTTCAACGTCCTTGTCACAGCATTCTCATAATATAAAGTACTCGTAACTCTCCCCCCCACTTTTACAACTTCCTACGACTTCCTACCATTCTTATCCCCCGCCGGTGGGTCCCCACTTTTACAACTTTTTACA
>Ga0099798_10797_pt1 | contig 9909 bp, 4 predicted proteins | sample Uncmet_Sort29A_1_FD_89870 | JGI IMG/M metagenome (GOLD analysis project Ga0099798, IMG submission 89870) | Marine eukaryotic communities from CALCOFI LINE 67, Pacific Ocean - CN13ID_Sort29A_1 | ecosystem: Environmental > Aquatic > Marine > Oceanic | place: Pacific Ocean: Monterey Bay | collected... | reverse complement strand
ATGCAAATGTAAGGGCGCGAGCTGAAAATGTTAGTGTAAGCAAACACTATCTGCGGAGGCTAACCAGTTAAGCTTACGAGTTGGAAAGTTAAGGATCTCGTAGTTATGTTAACGTTACATCCCTCATCTATGTACGTTGGCTTAACTTATCCGATGTAACTGCTACATACAGAAAGCTTAGTTATGTTAACCTCGCTAGCAAGTCGTTAACTTCGTGGCAACCACTTGCTCGTCCCTCGTTAAGCTTCCCAATCTTTGCAGACTGACCTCGTTGAGGCTCGTTAACGGTCCTTCCCTCGTTAACGTCAACCCTCGTTAACGTTAACCCTCGTTAACGTTATCCTCGTTAACGTCTGCCCTCGTTAACGTCGGCCCTCGTTAACGGCCGCCCTCGTTAACGTCCAGGGGGGGCACAGGCCACCCCTCCCCCCGCCCTCGACGGGTCGCAGGCCAGAATCCTTTAGTTTCAGGACGGGCATGCGGAAACATTTGAGTCAGTCAGTCAGGACGGGCATCCGGTCAGATTTGAGTCAGTCAGTCAGGACGGGCATCTCCCCGGAGGCTTGGCCGGCGACGGTGTTAAGTTAAGCCTCGTTACGGGAACACTCGTTAACGGGCGTCCCTTGTTAACGCCTACATCATCCGGGCCTCGTTAACGGCCTACATTGTGTATGTTAACCCTCGTTAAGCGGCGTGAACGGCTTACATTTGCTTCGTTAACGAATGTACGTTAACGCTCGTTAACGCTCCTCGTTAATGTCCTCGTTAACGTTAGCGCTCGTTAACGTTAAGGATATGCCTAACTAAGGCTCGTTAACGCTTGGGCTTAACTTATCCAGTGTGAGGATAGGGGCAGGGGTTAACATACACACCGCTAACTTCCTCCCGTTAAGGCGACGCCTTGACTTGTACTTTGCTAAGTTAGCAGCAAGTTAACGCAGCCTAGCGCCGGGGCGGGACGGGATAAGTGGGCACATTCCCGCTGACCGCATCCGCGGACACAGTCGCAGGACTCGGCCGCGTCGGACAGGATAATAATCCCCGGTCGTGCTCTCGTGCCGCGCCACAGGTAGTGTCGCTGCTCATTGTTCGCGGCAGGGGCGGGTAGTGATGGGTCAAGACTCCTCCTCCATCTCAAACATGTCCATCATGGCGCGCAACGCCATCGCGTGGTGGCGGCGCTTCTTCGTTATCGTGCTCATGCTGCTGTGTGCGTCGCCCTCGTCGCGCTTCCGGAGAAGCCCGGTAGGCCCACCCTTCTGGAACTTCTGCTTCGGCTTATTCGTCTCATCGCTACCCGGCTGACCCGAGAGGTGCGTCGGCTCGTAGTCTTCGGATGGCTTGTAGTCGGATGCTTCGCGGTGGGGCGGCGACTCAAGCCGATACGACCGCCTAGTGTGCTCCTGCTGCGGCCTGTCCGCCGTAGGCGCTAGCTTCCCCAGGTTCTGTACGTTGTGGGCTGTGAAATGCTTCCTGCGCGACGGCATCGCATCGAAACGGACCTTGTGCCCAACCTTCAGCGGGACGTCTCCGGCGACCTCGTCGAGTAGGCAGTAGAAGTCCCCGCTAGCGTTGGTGATGAAAGCGAAGCTACGGTCCCTGCAGATCCGAGAGAAATGTCCGATGACGCCTGTGATCTTTTTGTCGAAGTTCTTGCTCTCCTTCGGCCCGGTCTCCCGCGCGTCCCTCGCCTTCTCGATGAAAATGACGTTGAACGCCTTGCTGCGCTTGTCGGTTTTGGAGGTCTGCCCGATCTCGAACTCGACCATGATGCCCGTTTCTGCGTTGGCCCGGTTCTTCGTTTCGACGTCCGATGCATGGAAGAACATGTCCCTTGTCTGCTTCCCCTCGTCCCATCCCTTGATGAACCCGAAGCCTTTGTTGGTGTTCCATGACACGATCTCGCCCTTCATGCGCTGGCGGGGTGCCCGGGGGGTAGGGCCCGACATCGCTGCTGTTGGGTGATGCTGCAGAGGTTCGGACGGTATGGGCCCCTTCCCTACACGAGATGCTTCTTGCGACTGGATGCTTTCTGATATCACCCCCCCCACGATCTACAGAGGAGATCACTACCGAGATGGACTGCCTGGGTGTTCGTTTCTGATGCAATGGAACCTGCTTCTGCACTCATGCATGTATGATAACGACGCCTGCACTGACAAATGCTGGCCTGATGCCTGGCGACATCTGCACTCCTATCGTAGTGAACTGCCTGGTGCTTCGTTTCAAAGGCAACGGGAACTGCTTCTGCCCTCACTTACGTGACGTGTGACAACACCATCTGCACGCACCCCACATGCATTACATCTCCCCGGCGCGGCGCGGCTAGGCATGAACAGGCTGTATATGAATGGCTATGCTTTGGCGAACGGTTGGAGTGTGGACACGTTTCACGATCTTATGTTCGGTGTGTGTGTGTGTGGGTTGTGGCGGCCCTTTCGATGCCCCCTTGTGTGTGCTACTGATAACCAGTGTCTCGCGTCGAGTGGTACCACCCCAGTGAAGGAGGGTCCATGTGCTCCTGGAGTTCCTTGATTTTGTCTAGCCACTCCCGCAGGATGGACACTGCATGGTTGGACAGAGCTTCAGATGTTTTGGCTGCTTGAACCCATCTTTCTTTGCGGGCTTCATTGCTTTGTTCAGTCGGGCTTGTCCCGGTAAAGTATTTGTCTGGCAGAACCCCGAGCATCGTGTGCAGTCGCAAGTCTTTGTGTTTTAAGAAACCAGACGATTTCACTCTATTCTGCTTGCTGACGCCATGCTTGGTCATCACATCTTCAATATTCTTGTCAAATGGCTCTACAATATCGCACTTGGTGAGACAGTGTGTGATTGTCGGCTTTTCCTTCTTGCAAGCGATGCATTTGCCATTGGCGAGCGTCCTGAAATCGCCCCACCCTCCGGTTCGGCATTTGCGAAGCAGTGTCCGATTCGGGTTGCCGAAGGGCCAGATGCCTTTGAATTTGACCTTCATAGATGTTATGCATTCCTTGTGTTTGCTCGCTTGTATTGCCGGCATGCCGGTGTGCTTTTCCATGTCTTCTCGGAGCTGGTTGTAATATTGCTGCTTCAGCGCACTACCAACGCGCCGCTCCATCTCCAGATCTTTACCAACCAATGTCGCCGTTCTTTGAAACGTCTCAGGTCGTCGTCCTTCCCATGCGAGTGGGTCCCATGCGTCATCCTTCCGCGCGTCCGTTGCTTCCTTATCCGCACGTCGGTTGACTTTCGCGTCTTCCGTTGTTTGTTGATCTTGATGCCCTCTGCATCATCGTAGTTGTCCTTCGCTTGCTTTCAATAGAGACGCCATCCGCCTTGTCCTCGTTGGTTGGGTGTTCGTTGCAGACACTGGTGCTCCACCGGCTACCAAGTTGACACTGTTCACGTTGCTTTCTGAATCTGAGTACATGAGTATATCCATGTTGCCGTTCTTCACGCGCAGCTGTGTTGCTATGTATAGCATCCCTTCCATCGCAATGGCTTCCGCATAGTGTGATGTTGCATTTCCTGTGAACTTCATCCCGACCGACGTGATGCGTTCTTTAGCGCCTGCCTGCCTTGTCAATGCTGCAATGCCCCCTGTTATCACGCTTGGTGTGTCGCTTCTCACCAATAAGCCCCCGTCGGAACCCAGCACTACTCTCTGTCCACTGTCTGTGGCCTTACATACCTTTTTCAGCAGCTCATTAACTTCCGGATGATATTCTTCCGCCTTCGGGATCCACTGGTCGACTTTTACTGATGTTGCTATGAGCATTTTCACCTTGAACGCACGCAATGCAGAACATATTTCTACCGAGACATCAGACTTCCGGTAACCACTCATCTTTTTTATTTCAAAAGGCGCTGTGTTCTCCACCGGCAGCTCCTTTTCTTTGGGCTTGTGGCCACCGCCGTATTTTATGTTCTTCGAGAAGTGCCATATGTTATGTCGTATTATCTCAGAGCAAACCGTGTCCACCGAGTTGAACATCCGTAGCGCAGTGTTGATTCTCGCCATTTGGATTCTGCTTCGTATATGGGGCACGCCCACCCCACCGTTTTGAACTCCGTCGTATAAAACTTCCTTACAGATGCTTCGCCCCGCTTGTGCTCTTGCTGCTTTGTCGAATTGTAGCTGTAGTTCATCGAAGCGTCCCAGCATCCCTTCATTATTGTACGCAAGTGCGCCATATGTAACGTCAGACACAACATACTCTTCTAGCTTAGCAATTGCCTCTGCGGGGGCCCAAGGCAAGTTTCTTATCCGCTCAATCTTGTTCACAGCACTCGTTATCTTTTGCGTGATGTGTGCCAGCTGGTCCCTGGGGTCAAAGAGAACCCCTAGTAGCTTGAATGCTTCTTCCTTCGCTTCAAGATGCTTTCCATGAAATGGTACCGGTTGGCTGTCCTGCTGCTTCGGTTTTATCTGTTCCTTGACTTGTTGCTGTTGGGCGCGCTTGCTCCACTTGCAGTCTGCTTTCCACCACTTATTGCAGGTGTTGCAACTCCAGTCCCACCGTTTCGCCAAAATGGAAGGGTCCAGTCTGCTCGGGTCTCCCCGTACTGCTCGTCTGGATACAACCTCCTTACTATCGCAGAACTTACACTTCTTAGGCCTTTCCAGCACCATGTCCCGGTCCTCCAGCTTCGTCTGTCCCTTGGCTGCTGCGTCTCTTTGGCTTGATCTTGCTGGCCACAGGATCCATTTGCATTTGTGTGGCTTCAACTTCATGCCTGTCATGCGCTCCCAGTCTTCAAAGATCTGAATGACTTTCATCAATTCTTCCCTGTCTTTAGGTAGTATAGTACAGTCGTCTACATAGGCCAGCATTTTGAGGTTGATACTTGCTTTGCCCTCCTTGTCTTGTAAAGCGATTCCCTCCATTTTCCTACATATCGCGAGGACAACAAGATTTACGACATTGATTGCTAGTATACAAGAAAGCGGGTCCCCCTGCGCCAGTCCAACGGTAGGTTGTATCTCTTCTGTACATCCAAATGCTGTACGGAATTTGACAGTCCTGCATCGAATTATCGTGTCGATGAGTTTCAGTATGTCTTCTGGCACGCCTTGTCTTCTCAGCATTGCAATAGGGAGCCATAGCGCTATGCTGTCGTACATACGTTCCCAGTCGGTAATGAATATTTGGACGTCAATGCCAAGTCTCCTCGCGTGCTCCAGCACCATGTTGAGCGCCGCGGCGATGTCCTCTGCACTTGCTTCGCTCTTGAAGCCTCCCTGCTGCATGATGTTCGGGAGGCACCGTCGTAGCCTGGCGTCCAGGATTTTCGTCAGGCACCGTGCAATGACCTGCGCAATTACAATGGGCCGTCTTAACACTGGATCGAACTCGTCTTCTGTTTTGGGGAGTAGCAGGATCTCGGCGTTCAATAGTCCTTCTGCCCCCCCTTTGTGCCTTAACCTGTTGAAAAAGGCTGCAATCGCTGCCGATAACTTCTTCCGCTCCTTCACGAACATCTCTGAGGGTAGGTCTAGAGCAGATGCGTCCGCCCGCATGTCTGCTAGTGTTGCTTCTACTTCTTCTTTCGTGAACTCTTGTTCGAGTGCCGCAATGTGCCGTGTATCGATCTTTTCTAGCAGACTGAGGAATGTGTCTTCAAATTCTTGCGTTAGGGTTGTGGCATTTGCCGTGAAAATCTTGGTCCAGCTTTTCTTGAGAGCTTCGTGAACACCTGGCTTGTCCGTGCGCAGCCTTCCGCCATCGTCTTTCAGTGCATAGATCCTTGACTGTGATCTGTGCTCGCCTTTCATAGCTTCTGAGAGGAAGCGTTGGTCGTGCTTCGAAGCCTTTTTGACATTCTCCTGCATATCTTCCAGCCATGAGCTATTGAGCTTCTCTATCTGTGCTTTGAGCTCCTTGATCTGCTCCTGATCCTTCGCTTTAAATGCATCTTTCAATGCCCGCTTCTTCAGGACCATGTTGGAACTCTCTCCTGGAAGCCTAGTTCCTGTCTTCCCTCTCGTTCGGCGAGGATAATCTTCTTCGTATATGCGATGTACCGCTTGCCACAGCTCGTGAGCTGTTTGTGCGTCTTCGATTGCTTTTAATGTTTTGTCGGTGATGTCTTCCTTCTTCTCGGCAACGAATTTCTTGTCCGTCCAATCCATAGGGTGTGGTTCGCTGCGCCACTTGCGGACTCCTTCTCGAACCTTCGTCATAACCTTCATGTCCCATTCAAGTTGTATCGGTCTATGGTCTCTTCTTTTCTCGCCTGCTGGTGTGAGTGCTACTGCTTGTCCGTCAGTGCTCGCCATCGCCCATTCGTTCACGAAGAAAGCGTCTACCGCAGTGTGCCCTTTGCCGTCAACATCACCTTCCAGTCCACGCCAGAACGTCCATGGGTTGCTTTCACCGTCTTCTGTTGTCATCGGTACTTTGTATGCGAAGTGGCCCTTGAACATTTGCTCGATTACCCAGGTTCTCGTATCTGGGTCGGTCGAGTCATACTTCTTCCTGTGGAATGGTTGGTTGAAGTCCCCTGCAATGATGACTGCTCGCTTCATGTGGTGTGCTTCAGCCAGCTCCTCATTGATTATGTCTATGATCTGCTGCACCTTCGCTTTCTGCCCCTCTTCCATTGCTTCGAATGACGCCTGGTCCAGCGGGATGTTGTTCCTGGCAGCCCATTGTGGCCAGTACACATTAATGAGTGTGAGTGAGTCGCCACTGCCATTGCTCACGGAGGACACAATCACGTGCGGGTGTCTCTTCTTCAGTTTCGGTACTTGTCCCTTTTTGAAAATCGTCATCATCCCGAAATCTTCCCCGAAGTTACCATGCGGCTCTGATCTCCCCATCAACCGGACGCTTGCCGCCTTGCTTGTAAGGACATTCGTGTGTGCGATGACGCTGTCGATCCACTTCAGGCAGTCGTCAGACCAGTGCTGTGTTTCCTGCATAATGAGACAGTCCCAGTCCGCCTGCTCCACCTCCTTCCAACAGGACATGAGCTCCCGTATTGAGGCATTCCAGGATATAATCTTGTACGTATCATCTCTCTTCTTCGTAGTGAACTTATACGGAAAAGGCTTGCTGCCGTCCATCATGTCTCTATGATAGCAGGTGCTGCAGGACGCCTTTTTCATGCATTTGCATGTTGCTGCTGCCGCCATTGCTGATCTTGCTGCTCCACCTATCCGGCATCGTAACCCTCCCAGTATTCTGCCATTCATAAGTATATTGCTGTTCGGCTCAATCCCGAACATCCTTAATTCTGTTCCCTCCCGGATGTATTTGCACCCATACGTCAGATAGAATAAGTCTTCCGGCATCCCAGTTATTGTCGCAATATGCTTCTTCAGCTCGCTCCCCGTCCATCCCGGATTGTATGCAATCGTCAAATTCCTCTCACCCCGTATGAATATATGTTGCTGTTGTTGACACTGCGACGTGTGTACCTGCGCTTCTGGTTGTTGTATGTATGTACGCTCAGAACTGCGAGCGCTGTTGAGACTGTGAGTGGGTTCCTGTTCATTGTGTGTTCGCTCAAGTCTGCGAGCGATGTATAGTTCATCACGGTTACACTCAATGGTGCAAGCGTCTTTAAGTGTACGCTCAAAACTGCGAGCGCTATTGCATTCGTATTGCCTCCACTCATTACTGCGAGTGGGTTTATGTTGTATATGTGTACGCTCAAAACTGCGAGCGCTATTGAGTTCGCTATGTCTCCACTCAATACTGCGAGTGGGTTTATTATTATGTGTTCGCTCAAGGCTGCGAGCGAATGTATTAGTTTGTTGCTCTCCGTTCCCACTGCGAACGGGGTTGTGTCCATTTTCTGGATCATCAAGTCAGTTCCGACCGCCACGGCCTCCCCGTCTCTTCTTCACCGGCTTCCCCTGATTCCCCTTCTTCTTCCCCTGCTTCCCCTTCTCTTCTTCTTCTTCCTCTTCCTCCTCTTCGTCTTCGCCCTGTCCTTCCTTGGCCGCAGGCTGCTTCTGGCTGTCCGGATTGTCGTCCCGCTTCTGCTTTTTCTTACCCTTCTCATCCGTCGACGGCGAGTTGGCCCCGCGCTCACCCTTTGCCGCAGTTCCAGTTGGCGTCGCCGGTCTGGTGATGCATACGTCAGCCCAGTCATCTTTCAGTCCCTGAGTCGCACAATCGATCCACATCTGCGCCCTCCATTCCTCGATGCTCGCGAACTGACTTAGTGCGTCCTTCGCCTTCTTGATCTGTGTCGCGAGCCCCGCTTGCATGTATGCTACTCCGTTCTTCATTTGCATTTCAGTGCCCGCTAGAAGTATCGCTGCGACGGGCGCGACCCCGACTGCCTTGATCGTCTTAATGCGGTCCCTGCCCATCACAACGACTGAGACGTTGTCTCCTAGTTTCTTGAACACCTCACAGATCTCCTTCTCGAGCGAATCCTTTGCTACCATCTTCGCAGTGATCGTGGTGACCTGCGGGATATCGCTTCTGAATATCTTCGCCGCACCGTTGTTCTGACTGACTCTGATCTGTACGTGCTTCTCTGCTGCAAGGAGTTTCTCCGCTTTTGATGAGACCCGGGACGTTGCTTCCGCGTGGAACCTGTCATCGTCATCCATTCTGACGTGCATACCCTCCTGCGGATAGTAGGCCTGGTCGGTATCAGCCGTGAAGAAGATCACCTCGCTGGCTTCTCTGGGCAGCGATTCCCCTTCATCAACCATTACGTGTAGCGTGTACTTGTCGAACAGCTTCGGCGTGCTCCCCTGCTTGCCATCGAATAGTTTCATCAGCTCATCCATTTTCTGTTCGGGCTTGGTTCCCGGCTGCCACGTCTTGCTTCTCTTCCATGCTGCTTTGTAATGTTTGTACCCTTGGACTTTCATCATGTCGAGTGGGACCACGGTGTACCCAGGACCTTGTGTCTGAATATCGTCGACTTCGGAGCTCTTCACCGCGATCTCCTGGAATGCCCCGTTCGATAGGATCCTGCGACTGGCGGTCTCCTCGGCCAAGCCCATCTTGTTGAAAAGATCCCGTACCCCCTTGTACTGATCACGGTCGTATGCTATCATCGTCTCAGGCTCCCGCTGTAAGCCTACGTCAATCGCACAAATCGTATCTGTGTGCAGCTTCATCGTATCTGGTACCCGCGGCCCATCCCAACGCCTTGTCGGCCTTCTCGTGAGCTGTAGCACGTTGACCACCTCATCATATTGACCCAACGTGATGTTTGGACCATACTTCTTGACGCCCGCAAACGCAGTGACCTTCTCAGTGTACTGCCGCCATGGCCCGAGCGAATTCGTTGCCCAGAAGTTCTCGTCGGTGGTGTACTCGCTTCCCAGCGTTATCATGAATACGTTGTCCAGCTTCCCGTTGGATGTAAGTGCTGCTGTGATGTAATCTGCCATTGCGCCTTGCTTCAGCATGTTTTTGCCGGTCGTCCAATACGGGACGTAGACCGCTGCGTTACCTTCGCATTCTTGCAGCTCCCAGATCGGCTTGCATCGCAGCGGCTTACCCTGCTCGTTAACCGCCACGATATCCTGCATCCCATAGAAATGGTGAACCCCAAATTTCTTCTTCAGCGTAACAGCGAGACGCGGATCCAGAAGGCTGTCGTATTTCGGCACAACGTACTTCTCGCCAGAATCCAGTTCACACACATCGATGCTCATTACCGATACGTCGAAAATCGCCCACTGCGTGGTATCCTCATGCAACATTTTCGTCATCCAACCCGCGTATTCGGCATCGGGATCCAGCTCGCTTGGGAAACTGGTACAGTCAGCCTTTTCGAACTTCTTCTGTATGTTCTTCTGTTCATATCTGGTGTTGTATTGTATGTTCTTCGTGATGCTGATCTTCGCTGTGTTCAGACCCTGCGACGGATAGTACGTTACATTTGCATCCTTCAACGTCGGCACCTTCTGCATGTTTGCCGTGAGCTGCACGTCTTGAGGCTGTTGCGTTC
>Ga0099798_10796_pt1 | contig 9922 bp, 4 predicted proteins | sample Uncmet_Sort29A_1_FD_89870 | JGI IMG/M metagenome (GOLD analysis project Ga0099798, IMG submission 89870) | Marine eukaryotic communities from CALCOFI LINE 67, Pacific Ocean - CN13ID_Sort29A_1 | ecosystem: Environmental > Aquatic > Marine > Oceanic | place: Pacific Ocean: Monterey Bay | collected... | reverse complement strand
ATGATGAATGATAAAGAGAAAGATGGAGATAGAGCTACTGGTCACGGAGTAGGAAGGAACTCTGGTACTCGAGGAACAGGGACTACTGCGGCTATGGATTTAATCTTAGGTAGAGATGTCACGTTAAAGAAAGATAAGATTCATCGTGATCAACAAATGAAGAATCAAGTTAACAATCCTTATCACATCAATCATGACGATGCTGATGTATTAGATGACGTACTTAGGGTGCATGATCATGATCATCAAGGGGATTTCTCGAATGAAGAAGATAGAAAAACCGATAATAATAGTAGTTTTAACAGCTCCGATGAGGCTGATAATTATACAAGTGATGGAAGTTCTTATTCTAGTAGTAGTTTAAGTGATAGTGGAGACGAAGGTTTAGGAAATGATAACTTATTGAATCAGTTCTCTCGTACTTTTGGAGGTAGTATGAGTGCTTTATGTAGTGATATTGGTAACGTGCAGATGTTGAAGAATAATAGAGGAGGAACTACTTTATTGAAAGCTCCTAAACTTGGTATATATCCTAATGATTCAAAAGGCTCCAATATATCTAACAGAAGTAGAAGTAACTCTAAAGATTCTGCTAAAAAAGGTTCCAAATCCTCAAAACATCCTTACCACGAATTACTCTTTAAATCACACTTAGCTACTGAAATCGCAAAGACTGATCCTAGTGGTCGCGGTGGAGGTTTGAAGAATTTCAAAAGAGGTCACGAAAGATGGTGGGAAGAAGTTATGAAGAAGAAGAATTATAACTATGAGATGCAGTATAACCCGTATAATGATATTGATTATGGAAAGTTGAAGGGAAAGAAGATGATGAGGAGTTCAAGTAAGGAGGATCATCAAATGCAAATCGTTCCGGGTCTTCATGTTAAAAGGGGATCGTATAACTTTCATTTACGTAATAATTTTAACAGTAACAGAGGAAATGATGATGAGAATGAGGCTGATGCTTCTTCTTCTCTTAGTGGTTCTTCTGGTTCTAATAATTATTATTCTATCCACGATTACTATAATTCCTCTGATGATTCAGACAATATTCATAATTACTCTAGAAAGCATTCTCATCTTCCAGATGGAACTTCCTACGGTGGTGGACATAAGTCATGTAATAATCATAAGAGTGAGTGGGAGTTTGAGGCTTATAGTGGGAGAAGAGTTACTGGGAAGGGGAGATTACCAGTTTCAGAGTTACTGAATCAGGCTATTGGCCATCATGACATATTACTTGTAGATTCGTTAATAAAGAGTTGGAAACCGTTGTGGAAATTTCAAAGGGAGAGGAGTAAAGATGAGATTTTGAGTACTTAAAGATTTGATTTAGGCTTTGCAGAGATAAAACAAAAATATTGGGTTGATTTTCAAGGTTGAAAAAAGATACGAAAAAATTGCCGCCGATGAAATCTAGTGATCGCTAGTGATGATAGAGATACATAAACAATGTCTAATGATTGTTTTAGCCAATCTCCACGATTAGATTTTGAGATATGATGATTTTTACTAAAATTGTAGATGGTTGAGAATAGGTTAGATAGTCTTTTGTAGTCTATCTTATAATGGTGATTAGCAAAAATACACTTTGCTCAAAACACATCATACTATCATGATTCAAAATATAAAAAATAGTATCCTCAGAGTGTTTTCACCTCTCCTAATTTTCTTTCTTAAGGTACTACACCATTCTATCGCCCATTAACCGGTAGAGAAATCAGAGAAGGAGTAGATGATGATGATCATGATCATAAGGATGGTGTGAACCGTTTTAGAATGGATTCCATGGGTAATTTAAGTATGAGTAGTGAGAGAAAGTCTAAGACTAAGAGAAATCATAGTGAGCCAAATAAGTCTAAGAGAACTCATTATAATCATAATGATTGCCATCATAATAATTGGCCTCAGTCACATTCCTACAAAGGCGTAGGAAGGAATTATTTTGAAGATACAGCGATAACTGGTAACGAGAACTTACAATTCAAAAGACAATTAGAAAAAGAAGACAAGCAGAGAAGACGTATTAAGAAATGGAAAGAGAAGTATCCTCATCACGGTAAATCAGAAAAACAGTTACTCAAAGATGAACATGAAAGAATCCAACAAGAGAAGAGATGGGCCTACAAACCATTGAACAACGATAGCAATACAAATAGAATAGCTAGTTATGTCTCTGGTCCTTTAGCTAGTGTGTATAAGAGAGTATTTTTAAGGAATAAAAGAAGGGAATGGGTTCGCAGGGAGGAGAGAGTTTTGATGAATAAGAGATATTATAGAAATACATATAACTCAACCTTTAGTGATGGAGATAAGGATTGTTATAGCTTAAGTGAAAGTGAAGGAGACTTGGATTTAGATCTCGATGAAGAAGATATGAAGAACTTACAGTTACAAGTAGTAAATGGTATTCTAACTACTCCAATACCAGCTGCAGCTGCTAGAATTCCACCGATAAGTAACTCTAAATCTGATCCTACTACTGAAACTACTAGTCCTTCCCCATCTCGTCCAACCTCCCCTGCAAATCAAGGTCAGCGTTATTCTGTAGGTCTTGATAAACTTCTTCTTAATAATAGACCATCTGCTTCAGAAATGGCTATTCCTATGACAGGAAGTAAGATTGATAAAAGTTTCGTTAGTGGTGGCACTGGTACGCATAAAACATAGTGTTTGAAACACTATGTTTTATGCGTATAGAATGACTCAAATTCGCTGATTGTGTACCCGCGAGGATCAAGAGAAAAAGTTTAGGGTTTGTTTCATTTTTAAGGTAGTGGTCTCAATAGTGCAAAGTTAAGAAATCTTAGTCCTTCTCAATCTCAAGGACCAGGTGGTCAAGTAAGTTTCAAAGACAATCTTAATAGTCTTAATAGGAGGGATACCATGAATACGATGAATGCTACTGCAGCTAGTAGTGGCAGTTTTATTGGTCCTCCAAATAATATTCCAAGAAGTCCAAGTTTAAGTCCAAATAATAGCAGTAGTAGAACTGATAATACTTATAGAACTGGAATATCATTACAGTATAATACTACATCAAGTAATGTTGGTTCTCATACTGCAGCAAGAGCTGAAGAGAGAAAGAGATTGAAATCAATGCAGTTATTGTCAATGTTAAATACAGAAGATGGTGCACTAGGAAGATTGAGCAGGAGTATAAGTGATCAAGGAAGGGCTAAAGTACCTGGAGGAAGGGATAGGAATGATGAAAGTGAGGATGAAGAAGAAGAAGATCATAATGGAAATAATACGAATACAAATAGAGGTCAAGGTAAGTTTTTAACGTCTATGAGGGATTTACCTAGTCGTACTACTGCTCGTACTACTCAAGGCCCAGGGTCTCCAATTAAATCTCCGATTAGGATTCAGAATAGGATAAGAACTAGGCAAGGATTAATAGGAAATCAAAAGTTCCGAGCTAATTCCGTACAGCCACCTACTACTAAGAAGAAACTAATAGATCCAGATCATGATGATGTTACTCGTGATTACTTCTCTGACGATCTGATGGATAAAGTTGGAAGTCCAAGACATTATAATCATGGCGTTAGGAGATTAAATGAAAGAAGAACGCGCGGATACAATTATAATTCTGTCTATTCCCCATTGATGATGAAATATCGGGGTAGAGGTAGCAAATGTGATAAAAGTGGTAGTTTCAAATATAATAGGAAGATAAGTGCTAATTCTTATCGTAGAGAGGTGTATGGCATGTTTGCGAGTAGTGAATCGGATGAAGCTGTTACTACAGCTACTAGTCAACGAAAAGGAGTTCATGGAGGTGGAGGTGGTATTGGGAATAGAGATAGTTTTAGTAGTAGTTCATCTTCATCATCATCTTTTAATAGTAATTATGTTCATCCTGCAACTGTGGCTGCTTTAGGACCATCTTCAGCAAAGTCGAGTTTATGTAGTACAAAAAATATTCTAACTGCTACTGCTGGAGGGGAGTTAATGGCATTGTCGGAGGAGATCTCAGGAATTTCAAGGAATGAATGCAACTCACTAGCAGAGTTAGCTTATCATGAGCGGAAATGGAGAAAGAGAAAGGGTCTAAGTAAGAGAGAAGCTGTTAATGCTGGGGATAAAGAAGATGCTGAGATTAAAGAGGGTGATACTAAACAGGAAAACATTGTTGTAAGCTATCCCATTCTTTCTCCTAAAAGAGAAAAGTCTCTCTTTGGAAAGATACATGGAAACTCTATTCACTCAGCTGCTGGAGTCGCTTGCCTCCATGAAGTCCAGCACCAACTTCCTGTAACGACTTATCATGGAGAAGATCAGTTGAATCATCATCAAGCACACCAACTTTTAGGTGGTAATGAGAATAATACATGCTTAACGACAACTATCGCTAGAGTTCAGAAGCATAACTATTATATGCCTGCATTATCTTATAGTAGTACGAAACATCCTGAATCTCATCCTCCACCATATGGTACAGTTGCTAAGTTAGAACTTTATAGAAGAGTAGGTGCAGAGAAAGCAGTTGAACTTTCTAATGAAACAAAGTGTTTGAATTATAAATATGTGCAGGATGTAATTGGTTCTGGTATAGCTGATGTTGCTAGTAGTGATGATGTAAAAGAATTATTACAGGAGTTGTGGATGATGGCTGAGAAAGAAGCAGAATCTTGTACTTCTACTGATAATCATAATCATAATGATCTAAAAACGGATATAGAAGACATTCTACTAAACTTAGAGTATATCTTAATCATACATGGAGGCGCCGCATTAGTTATGAGTGAATTCCATGCTTGTGATTGGTTTCTGGAATTTAATGAAGAACCTTATGTATTTTTAAGTGGAACAGAAGCGAAGAGAACTACTACTAAAGATAAGAACTCGAAGTCTAATATTCGTCCTTCACCCTCTTATTTGGATCATTTAGCATTAGCATTATTACTTAGGATTAGAAGGATTCATTTTAAAGGGAGTTCGAAGTTTTGGGGATACCCGGTTTTAAACGCTTATATTAGTATGATGTGTAATAGAGTTGGAATTGGTGGGGAGAATAGTGGTGGAGGTTAGTAATTAGAACAGAAGTAAACACATTAGTACATTTGTTGATTGTAATTTGATATTAGATGATAAGTTTGTAAACTTTTGAATTTATTAAGAATAGCTCAGAAATTGACTCAAGAATGATTAAATATACTTTGTGAAATGATCGTGTTCTAGTAAATCGCTATCTTTTCTTTCTTCTCGTATCCTTTAAATTTATAAATCAACTACAAAATTTCAAATCAATTCTGAAATGCTTTACAAGCTAAAATTACCTCGTCTTATTAATTATTTATTCTCCAGGTCTATATCATAAATTGTTAAGACTTAATCGAAGAGATCAAAATTTATTTAGTTAGTTTAGCGTATCAAAACTGTCAATCATGCCTTCTTCTAAAAAGAAGATTCATAATCTCACTGATTCAGAACTAGCTGATGAGTTGGAACGTTCTGTTTACTTTCCTGAAGAAAAGTTCGAGTGTCCTTGCTGCTTAAAAAGTAAACGTGGATACGGAGCTCTACAGATAGCTGCATGTCGTCACGCTTTTTGTCCTTCCTGTGCTCATAAGTGGTTTGTAAAGGAAAACAAAACAACGTGTCCTATGTGTCGCGAAGGAAACTTATCAGAGAGAGAATTGCAACGTCTTACTCAACAACAATATTATAAGAGATGGAACATCGGTGATTTAGTTTGTGGTAGTGCTCAGGTTTATGATGATTATGCTTTAACAGATGAGATGCGTGGTCGAAAGAAACCTATCTTTATTACGACTGATGGTAACACTGTATTTTTGGTTGATGCTGCTGCTTTTTCCAAACTCCCTTCAGTTTTAGCTGAATTGAATCTTGATCATCCTGAAGAAGTTACTAAGCTTCGACTTCAAATCGTACGTGGAAAGTATTGTGATTTTAGTAACTTCAGTCAACCTATCGAAGATTATTTTCCAAACTTGACTGAGATTTCTCTAAGACATGTGAACGCAAAAAACTTCCAATTACATATGGAGAAACTAGAGTTATTGAAACTTGTTGGTATGGATTGGGAGGAGGATAGTCATGACGAAATTTTTGATTTAAAGTTACCATCGTTAACAGAATTGAAAATGGATTGTGTTATTCCACCTGTCGAAGCTTTTGCTGATAGCCTTCAGAATTGTCCGAATATTCGTAAGTTATTTTCGTATAAGTATCAGTCAGCTAAAGAATTTCCAACTCTATATTTACCAAGATGTGAAGAAGTTAGCTTTTATCGTTGTTGTGATGGGATTCCACGTAATTTATCTCTATTTATTCCACGAGCTAAGAAAGTTAAGTTATTCAGTAATTATGCACTTGAATCTATCGCTGTTTTAGATACTTGGCCAAATACATTGAAAGCTCCTACTACTTTGGAGGATGATAAGTTGAATGATGAGGAACCTACGAAATTCAAGTTGCTATTAGATGAGTACTCACCAAAGATTAAGACATGGATTAAAAGTAATCCTCGTATTGCTGATACTAAAGCCACATTAGATTTTACAGTTAAGGATTCCGATGAGGAATCAGATGATGACGAGAGTGATTTCGATTCTGAAGTTGATAGTGAAGAGGAGGAGGAAGAAGATTTTGATGTTGACCATGATGAGGATATGGAGGATGACATTGACTTTGAAGAAGGTTTTAGTGATGGTGAGGAGGGTGCTATATTAAATGGACTTAATATTGGTGGACGAGGACCTGTTGGAGTTGATGCTGGTGAGGTTGGTATAGAAGCTTTATTACAACAGCTCGGAGCTACTGGTGGTGGTATTAATGATATTCCTACAACTTCTTCTAACGATGTTGGTGGAGATGCAACTGCTCATTACAGTCCTAATATGATGATGTTTGGACAACAGAATGGTGATTCTGGAGAGGAATTTTCCGTTACAGATCCAGCTTGTTTTGGATTTCTTAAGGAAGATGAATGTAAGAAGTGGTGGAATAAAGAACGTCCTAAATTAAATAGAGATTTTGGACCACGTCCTTCTCCTAATGTATTTGGTGAATATGGAAAGATGCATTGTATTGGTACGAAACTAAGAAAGACGTATCATGCTGATGAAGATGATCCTCTTAAAGCTTTAGGATTAGGTAAAGTTGGTGGTAGAGAAGAGGGTTCTGATGATTCAGAAGATGGATCTTCTGATTCTAATGAGGATGATAAAATGCGTGTTGATGAATATTGGGTTTCCGGATCTCTTTTCATGAATACTCATATGGCTATGGGGGGACCGAATATTCCTCAGTATGTATGCTGGAAACCAGAAGCTCGTCCAGGAGCTCATTACTTAGCTATGGAAGAAGTTCATCATAATCCCTTAATTGAAGTTGTATCTGTAAATGATGAGGCTGAGATTAAGAGGGCTAATCAGTTGAAACAGGTTATGGAGGAGTGTCATGAGAGATATTTTCAGATTAACATGCGAGAGAAGAAAAGAAAGAAACGAGGAATGATGATGTATTCTAGTTATCATGATGAAAAAAATAAGGTTGAGTATACGGATGTCGAACATCTTTTTCTAGCTGAAGATAGTACTACGTCAGAAGAATACTTTGCTGTTTCGGATGCTCTAGGTTCTGCGGGGACATGTCAACTAGTTAATTTTCCAGTGAATATGAGTTGGTTTTTCTGTTTAGATCCTGATCGAGCTGAGGACGAGGAAGTTAGAGATATTTCATTTGTAAGATATGGTGGTTCTGATGGAAAGTGGAAAAAGTGGGGTGGATTTCAGAAAGATCGTGCTGGTAAAGCAGTAGAAGAGAATAAAGTCAAGGAAAGAGCTGCTCAATTAGAAGCTAAATATCGTACATGGAGAAGTAATGGTGGTGGAGTTGAAGAAGTTGGTATCACGGCTACAGAACAGCAAACTTCATATGCTGCTAGTAGTTCAGCATCTTCTTCTTCTTCGGAATCAGAGGAGACGGATATTAATGCTCCAGAATTGAAAAGAAAGAGAAAGATCGTTCAGTTAGGAAAGTATGATGAAGGTAAATCATACTTAAGTTCGTTTGCCTATAAGGATGATGATGGTGTTGTAGCATTTGTACCGGTAAATCAGTTTGTTTTTATGCATGGGGAGATGATGCATGAAGATTTGAAACTTAGAAACGGATGGAAGTCAGAAGGACAATATAAACAATAAGTGATTAAAGTAGTTGTATAGTTAAGAAGTAAATGTAGCTTAGGTTGTGACGGATTGATTTAATAACAATATTATGAAAACTGAACTTGATACTTGTCTTGCTGTATTAGTCGCATACTCTCTAGTTTATGTAGCTTTTACGATAGTTTTGGTGAGTGAGTGATGATCCCTGATTTTTTCGCATGTGAAGTTAACCTACAAGATACATAATGTTAACTAACATAGTATACATTTAAATGCTGTTGTTCTAATATGAGAGACTACTGAATAAGTTGAGTAAAAGAGTGTGAGAATGATCTTAGCTCATGTGCACGAGAATACTAGCATCTACTTTCCAATTAAGCATTAGTATACAGTGCTCTGTTTTTGTTGCTTTTTTCCAATCTTATTTTTTCCACAGAGTCTCAATAGAGTTTTAAAATTAGAAGGAAGTTAAGGTTATCCCAGCCATGTTACATCTCTTCCGTATCACATCTCTCTCCCTCTTTGCCTTCTGGATAGCAACCGCAAGTCCCGTCGTCTGCTATAATGCTGGACTGAGGTTTAATCAAAATCCACAAGAAGAAGGTTTCGTATCGACAATAGAAGTTTCTTCAGGAGATAACGAGAACGACATAACTGACGAAAATGGTGAACCAAAAGAACATGAAGTAGTACCTACTACGTCTGCTTATGCAGCTACTGAGGAGAAAGAAGCTGGTCCCCATTCCAAAGAAGATGGAAAAGATGCAGATATAGATTCCATCTTAGCAAAATCTTCCACATATTCAAATTTGATGTCTAAAGCTAGAAAAGAGAAATCTAAAACTCCTTTCATTGCTTACTTCATCGTCTTTCTAGTATTATCTTCTGGTATTGCTATGGTGATTTGGTATATTCATGCACCTCCAAAAGATAGTACTAAAAGTGATTATGTGATGGTGATGGGAGTTGAAGAAGAACAACAGGAGGATGGTTTGGATAGTGCAGCTGCTTTACCGGTGTTGGTGGAGGAAGGTGCTACTATTACTTTGATAATTTTAGGCTTTTTGTTTGATTATTTGTTTTGGAAAAAGTGAAAACACACTGAGGATAATGTCTTAATGTTTTTGAATCAGCATAGTATGATGAGTTTTAAACAAAGTGTATTTTTGATGATCACGATAGTATGATAAATTTTGGAAACATTTTTTTTTTTTGAAAAAATCGCCATCAACTACGAGATAAAATTTAACCACTAAACAGAGCCGGTAAGTAATATTTAGTTAGCTGGAAGTGCTCTAGAGTCTCCGTACACTGCGAAACGATCAAAACTTACGGTTCTTCACGATTAGATTCTGAGATATGAACGTTTTTAGGAAACGCATTTTGAGCGATTTTGACATTTTTCATCATAATTTTGTTACGGATTCTCAGCGTGATAAGCTATTTTCCGATTTTCTTTCAAGTGCTTCCCCCACTGAGTATACGTATATTTAACTCTATTTATTTCTAATTCATTTTATCATTTTCCCTTTTTTTATTCTTTTCTATTCTTTTTCTAAAGCACTAAATTACTCTTCCTAGACTAACTAGTGACATTTTAGAAATTTTCAACTATTTAAATCCAGCTCCTTGGGGATACATAATTGTTGAAAAAACTGCATGAGGATGCGACTTTTTCTTATAAAATCCTTATGGAATTTTAAGACTCTAGAATTGAGGTTTTAGGCTCTAAAATGTCACATTCTAGACACACTAAACTTATTGAAGGTACTACAGATGCC
>Ga0099798_10771_pt1 | contig 9926 bp, 9 predicted proteins | sample Uncmet_Sort29A_1_FD_89870 | JGI IMG/M metagenome (GOLD analysis project Ga0099798, IMG submission 89870) | Marine eukaryotic communities from CALCOFI LINE 67, Pacific Ocean - CN13ID_Sort29A_1 | ecosystem: Environmental > Aquatic > Marine > Oceanic | place: Pacific Ocean: Monterey Bay | collected... | reverse complement strand
CGCGGACTTACTTATTTAATTTAACCTGTCCCGTTTTGAGCTCGCGGACTTACTTAAAAACTTAACCTGGTCACCCCCCCCCCAAAAAAATCGGACTTACTTAGATAAAAAGGTTAAATGACCTTGCCAGCATAGTAATTAGTAACTCATTAAATTTATTGACCAGGTTTTTTCTTTGGCCAGGTCATTATTTCTATTTTGTTGCCATCTTTGTCATACGTAATCTTTTTTTGGCAACGTTCAATCGACTCAAAGCATTCGCGATCACGTTTGGCCTGCTCGGCTCGTGCCTCCTCTTGCCTTTTCTTTTCCGCCTCTGCTGCTCGTTCATCACGTTTGGCCTGCTCGGCTCGTGCCTCCTCTTGCTTTTTCTTTTCCGCCTCTGCTGCTGCTATCTTTGCAGCTGCAACTTTCTTTGCCCTCTCTTTGTTCGCCTTTGCTATCTCGCGTTGCGCATTTGCGTCCGCCTCTGCTGCTGCTATGTTTGCAGCAGCAACACACTCCTCTTTTCGGACATTAATTTCCCCCAGTCGCTGTTTTTCGAGTCGCTCATCATGAACTTTGCCTGCTTCAGCTAGTAAATAATAAACAAAACAAAACAAAACAAAACAATGAAATAAATTTATAAAACCAATTAAATTTCAATTTAGTACTTACTTTGCATGATAAATCAGTTAGATCTAAAATAATTATTAATTAATTATTAATGAGTTGATGAATTGATTACCTTCAGCACGTGTGGCATTGGCAAGTTTCTGCTTGGCGGCCGCAGTTCCATGGTCGGTCAATGCCTGGCGTCTTTCCACTGTCTGTTTTTTCAAAGCATCTAAACGGCTGTGGTGCTTTGACATCCTGTCATCCGTTTGCCCTTGGTGCGCTGCTCGGGCGTCACGCAATTCCTTGGCGCGTCTAGCCTGCTCCTAAGAAAAAAAACAATAATGTGGTGTTTGGATTCTTGAAATCGTGTAACTGTTTTTAGAAAATTATTGTGAATTGTCACTCGACACAGTAAATTATATTTCTCCAACCGCCTCTTTCTTCTTGGCGATATCCGTTTTAGCCGCGTCTTGTTTTTCGTTGATTTTGGTCATATCAGCCGCAAGAGCCGTACTCTGTTGATCCACAAAAAAATAAACAGGAGTAGAGAAAAATGAGAATAAAACCCCATGGGGCAAAAAAATACTTTGTTTAACATGTGTATTCTGCGAAAATCTTCTTGTACTTTCCGTGTTTCAAAAAACATATATTTATCCAACCAAACTAGATTTTGTGCCTTGTTTTTTGGCCCGCATCCTTGCCAGCTTAGCATCTCTTCGGGCCTTCATGGCCTTGAGTTGTTCGTCACGTCTTCTCTCAGCCTCATCTGCCTCCCTCTTTGCCTCCTCGGTCTGCCTGGCCAACTGCAGTTTCTCTGCCGTCCGCGCTTGCGTATCAACGGGAGCCGGCGCACCTTTTTTCAAGGCTTCAACTTTCGCTTTATGATCGGCATCATCTTGTTCGTCCCTGCGTGCCTCCTGTTCCCTATTTTTGGCACTTTGGTCGGCTGCGTCCTTCAGTATTATCTCATTCAATTTACCAGTTTCCTCTTGGATTAATTCTGCAAGGGCCATGTTGCTTTCCCCGCCAGCCACAGCTAGCTGGGTCACTAGCCTCGCGCCTTCTCGTGCTTTTCTGCCGATTTCCGTTTTGTAAGCGACGCGCTGGCTTGCGTGTTCGGTGGCAACAGCCGCACGCTGTTCGGCACTCTTAACCAATGCTTTGGCAAATATCTGGCCTGATGCCGCAGTATACGCATCAAGCTTTTGAATGTGTGCCATCATGTCCTTTTCGTAACCTTGTTTTGATAACGATTGACGCAAATTGAGAACACGTGAAAAATAATTTGAAAATTAATTATTGCAAGATTGCATACATAATTAATTATTAAGAAAGTAAATTATTATAAAAATTTCAAATTTGCAAATTATCAATAATAATATTTAATAATTACTTAATTACTTAATTTAATAATTAACTTTAAATAAAAATGAATGAACGTACGATGCTGTTCTTGGCGCACCACGTCCAAGTTCAACTTCACAACCTCGTTGTTCTCGGCGGAAGCTGAGGTCTGCTTGTCGCCGCCAGCGCCGACCTAATACACCAAACAATTGAATTCTTTGAAAATGATTAAACATAATTAATTATAGGTGACTTATTTTATTATATTGTTGATTAATTAATTGCTTGGTTATTCTCAAACCATGTCGGATTGGACAGAGATAGATTCTACTACCGCCGGGCATGCTGCTATCGCAATTACCAACCGCATATTTACTTACTGGATTAATTGATGTAATTGACTATCTTCAAAACGTTTGTTTGTGTTTGTGCAAGCTTCGATGCACGAGCCAGAAAAAATATATGTTTATTTTTATTTTCACTGGAACTTTAAATTGATGTATTAATGTAAAGTAATTACTTTCTTGATATTTTCTTCAAGACAATTGTAGCCTTCTATTTTCCGCATTAATTATGTAATTAGTAATGTTTACGTTGAATTGTAATGTTGAATTCGTATTAATTAATATTTAATATTTATATTATTTTGAAAAAACATAGTGTCGAAAAATTTTATTTGTTGGTTTATGTTTCAGTTTTTGATTGAAAAAACAATTGTTTGGTTGGATCCATCACATCGGTTTTCACATTTGTGTTCGATGTACACGAGAGTTTTGAATTTTGATGGAAAAGATGTGAAGACGCATATTGTGAAACATGGAAAGTAAATTTGTTGAAAGTGTTTTCAAATTTGGGAACTTTTTCTGTTTTCAATTTGTTTGAAGTGAATTGGAGATTTGATGTTGGCATCACGCAACATAAGCACACCCAAACACCCGTGCAATTTGTTGGTTTGATGGTTGGTTGAATTGTTGTGTTGGTGTGATGTTGAACCGAGACGTACTTGCTCTTGATTGAAAGCAGCATGCGACGACCACGTTGTTTTATTGTAGGAACAAAGATTTTTTTTATGTGCCAAAATGTGCTATGTGGACAAACGTATTTTAATTAGAATGTTACTTTGTTTTTCAATTATTTTGGCTTAGGTAGACATGTGTTACTTAGATTTTGAACCGGTACGTAATTAATTAGTTAGTTGGTACGTAATTAGCTGGTACGTAATTAGATTTTAGACACACCACCACTCTGAACGAACACCCACACTCTGCCACTCGTGCCTCTACTTCTGACGTTGGGCAACATGGATGACCACTAAACCAGTGTTGATGATGGATGTTAATTTTAAATCAATAAACATGTAATCCTGGGCGGTGGCGCTGTTGATCGGATTATGAAAACATCGGGTATCGTTGCGGGAATTTTTCATTCACTACATCTTGCACGATCCTCGCTGAGGCACCAGGATGCTGGGGGCATAACTCGCATGTACCCATCCAAAATTTTGCTTGGAACTCCTTGTCGACCCCTTCTGCATATTCCTGTAAACGTATCATGGCTTGCTCCGCATGTTTCTCTACGTATAAATTGAATCGTGTTTCCAATGCAGCAGCATAGTTTTCCCATTGCAAGCAAATATTCCCCTGCAATTCAAGGAGAGAGCGCAATGCATTCGGTTGGACAAACGAACTTTGTGATGTTCGCATCTGCGCTAGCGATCCTTTTCTGAAAATTCTTCTTCTGATTTCGACTTCCTCAATGACTTCTTCGAACTCGCCACTGGCCGGAACCTGCCCACTGGAACGTCGAATTTGGCATTTGCAGTCAGCGCAGCGCATTTTGTTGCTTTTGTTAACAGCTTTCACTATAGGATCCACAGAGGCTAGTGCTTGTTTCCGGAGAGAATCGACACATTGCAGCTTCTCATAAGATGTCGCCTTACGAAAGCCAGTGAACATGTGGTCAAATGTGGTTTTCATATTCTCAAGAAGATCCGACACCTTCGTGTCACCAATTTTGATATCCGCGATTGATTGGAATGGAACTATCTGAGTTGCCCCGGATACATTGGCATATGTATCTCTAAATTTCTTGGCCATTTTAAGTGCCGCGGTCGTATGTGGATCTCTTTGAATCAAGGCGCGGGAAGCTGCGGATTTACTACCTTTGACCTAGTGCAAAATCATATGATTTGTAAAAATTGAATAATGGTGCTGCTGTTATAAGTTATAACGTCTAATACAAGTTAATTATAAGTTATAACGTCTAATACAATAATTGATGGCTACTTAATTCAAAATTAAGCATGTAAAATGATGTAATAGCGTGAATTGTGACTCCACACAGTAAATGATATTTCTCCAACCGCCTCTTTCTTCTGGGCAATCTCCGTTTTAGTCGCGTCGGTTTTTTCTTTCCTTTTCGTCATATCAGCCGCAAAAGCCGCACTCTGTTGATCCACAAAAAAATAAAAATGAGTAGAGAAAAATGAGAATAAAACCCCATGGGGCAACAATTAAAACAAATATTTTGTTGACGTGTGTATTCTGGGAAGATGTTCGTGTAATTTCCGTGCTTCAAAACACATGTAATTATTTATCCAACCGAGCTACCTTTTGTGCCTTGTTTTTTGGCCCGCATCTTTGCCAGCCTTTGTGCCTCTTTTTTGGCCTTCAGCTCCTTGAGCCTTTGGTCACGGATTCTCTCAGCCTCATCTGCCTCCCTCTTTGTCTCCTCTAGCTGCCTGGCCATCTGCGCGCGCCAGGCCTGCTCATCAATGGGAGCCGGCGCACCTTTTTTCAAGGCTTCGACTTTCCCTTTATGATCGGCAAGATCTTGTTGGTCGGCACGTTTGTTCATCTCAGCGATATGTTGACTGTGGTCCCTTGCGTTCTTCCATTCTAGCTGATCGAGTTTAGATTCCTCTGCACTCCTTCGGTTGAAATACTCTCTAGATGCCTGCTTACGTTGATCAACGCTCGCTCTGTGCGCACGTGCTCCTTCGATTCGACTCATTGCTAACGACCGAACAAATGCCGCCCTACCTTCTGCAAATGTCAAAGCATTCTGTCTGCGTTGAGCTTCAGTTTCAGCCAGCCCTCGAGCCCATATGGAATCCAGTTCCTCTTGATTCTGTTGGCTGCGAGCAAGTATGGCCTCCGCGCATGCCATCGCAGGCTCTTCGGGTTCCTCGATAGAAAGGGAAGATACGCCCATGGACGGCCAAGTCGCCGAGAAAGGGTTGGCCGGGGATTTGGGGCCGCGGGAACCACCAGCGCCAATCTAATCCACAACAATAAATAATTAATTAATCAATGATTCAATAAATTAAGTCAAAATGATTTAAAATTTTAAACGAAAAAAATCAAATTTGAAGTGATTATTAAACGAAAATTAATTAAGTATAATCAATAATTAATAAAATTATTATGTTTTCTCAAACATGGTTGGATGCGGCACAGTGCACTGCCACCTGGCAAGCGCTCAAGACTATTATTATCCACCGCATACTTACTGACTCGTGTTATGATATTGTGTTTTTGGCACTACTGTACTCACCAAACTATGCTGTTAATTAACACCCGGATTATCTTTTTGGTACTGCTGTACTCACGTAACTAATTAAATTGATGAAAATTAATGAATTATTATTAAACCAACTGTAATGAATAGCTGGTGGTATTGTCCAATCGTAACTCGTTTGAGGAATGAACAGATTTTCTAATGATTGTTTTAAACAAATATACTTTAGTTAATACTGTATTATTATAGTATCGAATTATACTGTAATTAATTATATTTTTGTTTTTAAAATTTTACATGGAGAAATTCTTTTGATTTGAAACTGTGTTGAAGAATGGTGGTGATGGGGTAAGAGAGCCGATGGGGTGAACATGTAAAAACGTAATTATATTAGAACAAATATTTTCTTTTTCGTGCAAACGTGCTTTACTTAGGCAAACGTGTTTTTATTAGAATCTGAACCGGTACGCAATTATTGTTTTAGTTGGTACGTAAATTATTAATTTATGAATTAATTAGATGGTACGTAATTAAATTTTTAGGCACACCACTTCTCTGAACTCACACCTTCCTCTGAACTCTCTGCCGCTGCCTCTGCCTCCGACGTTGGGCTGCATGAAAGAACCAGTGTGTCTCGACGCGCTGTGTATTACGCGTGATAATGCGTATTACGTGTGAGTTCGTGCATTTCTGGTGTAGAGAGCTTAATTTTCTAAAAATAATTATATAAAGATACTTAATTAAATTAATTTATTAATAACTTTACACAAGGATTTGAACACTTGTTATTGTTTAAACCATTGCGATTACTTAATTAATTACTTTCTTGAAAACTAAAATTTTAAATTATGCTTACTTAATAATTATTTAAACTTTATTTAAAAAATATTCTATCGTGTCCATTGTGGATTGATTGTGCGTTGGTCCATTTTGTGGGTCCAACGGTGAAATCATATCATTTGTGGTGAATTTAACGATGGTATGTGAGAATGTTGAGGTCGAACCTCAACCTGAATGTTATGCAACGTCATCCGAATGTTATGAAGGGACAAGTGCTTTCAACCTGAATGTTACGAAAACAAGAACAAAAAAATATACAATTCAATACTTACATAAAAAAAACATTGCTCTCTGTACAAAAAACGTCCAGGTTGAAAAAACTGATTGTTAAGAATGTTGAAATCGCACCTCTCTATTTCTGCATCCTTCGCCGCTATTGTTTCATCCTTCTCTCCGATTTGTGCACACATCTTTCCTATCTGCGTGTTCTTATTCCCCAATTCGTCTCCTAACTGCTTCTCGCGCTTGCCCAGCGCCTCGTTCTTTCCTTGCGCCTCGCCCAATTGATTGTCCTTCGACTGTAGTTTGCCTCGCAGTTCGTCACGCTCCCTCTCAATCGCTTTAAGTCGATTGATCGTCGTTTCCAATTCCTTGTTCTCCTCCTTCTTTGCGGCAAGCAATCCTTGCAATGTACCAATTTCCCTTGCCTTTTCAGCGAGCTGCTCTTGATGCTTTTTTCCCTTTTCAGCGAGCTGCTCTGCCTGCCCTTTTTTATCTTTCCTTAATTGTATGATTTTTCTTTCATTTGCGTCGCGCTCCTCTATCAGGAAGTCCCTTTCATTCTCCAGTGTTGACTTTTGCTTACTTAATGTTTCGATTTCTTCGGTTTTGACGCTTAATTCGTCTTTGTACTCATTCTCTTTTGACGCATGTTCGGCTTGCATTTTACTGATCCTGCCTGCATAAGCTTCTTTGTCATCCTTAATCCTTTGTGCATGAGCTGCTTTGTCTTCACTAATCCTTTTTTCATAAGCTTGTTTTTGCTGCTCTTTTTGATCCAGTGCATGTTCGAGATCGACCTCGTACACCCGCAGGTCCGCTATTTTCGCGTGTATTGTCTCGACGAGCTCTGTCTGCTTCGCTTCCAAAACCGTGATCGTCTCTTTGTGAGAGTTGACGACGCCTAAAAAAATGTATTGTTGTTAAAAACAATAATAAATTAATGATACTAAAAATAACAAGTGTCTAGTTAAAAACAAATTCTGTGTTTAATTAAATTCAAAATTGTTAATTGTGGTTGGGTTACCTTCATATCGTTCTTCTATATTTGCAATATGGGCTGTATGGTCCTTGCGTATCTATTATTAATTTTAAAATTTATTAATTAATTAGTTTGTATATTTTGTAGAAAAAACACGAATTTGTAAAATAAAACTGTCAACGAAATGTTTAATGAAAAATATTAAAAATGCATCATTATTAATAAATATTAAAACGATGATGCAAATCAAATTTTTATGTGACTCGTTGAAATGTCAAACCTTCTGAATGGCGCTCTGATGTGATTCCTCCAGTTTACGCATAGCTGCGGATTGTCTTTCCATTCTTGTGTTTTGTTGCTCTACCGTTCTTTCCAAACCCGCGATGTTCTCTTTAAACTTCCGCGTCTTTTCTTCCCATTGCTGCTCCTCTTGCTTGATTTGGTGCTTTTTCTCCGCCAAACGGCGTGCCTCTGCGAGCTTTTCTATTTCCTTCTGTTCGGCTTCTTTTTTTTTGAGATGAAGCTGCAATGCTCGCTGCTGCTTCAGCGCATCCATCTAATGGACAATAAAAATGTTATATGAAACATGAAGAAAATTATTTAATAATTACTTATTTAAAAATTATTAATTAATACTATTTGATTTGATTTTGAATGCAAATAAGTACTCATAATTTTTAAAAAGATGCCACTTTTGATTTGACGTTTTGGAATGTGACTTTTTAATTTCTCCCACCTCGAGCCGTTCCTCTGCTTCTGCGGCGGACTTCTCCTCCTTTCCTAGCTGTGCGTCGCGCAATTTCTTTTCAAATTCTTGTCTTTGGAGAGCATTTTGTTTCAGCGCTTCTTCCCGTTCCTGTTGCCTTCGCAGACGCTCCTCCCTGGCATTTTCTTCCTCTTCCGCGTTTTGCCGTTCCCGCTCAGCCTGCTTGCGAATTCTTTCCTGTTGATATTCCAATTCAAGTCTATCCATTTTCATTTGCTTTTGACGCCGTTTCAGCTCTCGCCTTGACAATGGGGCAGACGGCGCTGCAGGCGGTTGCGCGGTCAAAGCTAAAGACGACATGCCAGCAGAAACGGACTGTAAAGCCATACTACCAGAGCCAAGTGAAGGTGTCAGAGCAGTAGCAGAAGATGGAAGTGCAGTACTCTGACCAGTTGAACCGCTTCCACACATGAGTTCAGCTTGTTGTTTGTTGAACAAGGCGTTCATCACTTTCAATTCCTCGTTTTCGTGCCGGAGTTTTTCAACTTCATTTTTCAGGTCGCGTGTTTCAGAAACAATACTCAATTCGAGGTTGCGGATTTTAACTTCGGTATCCTTTTTGTAATGGTCATGTGCTGATTTCTGAATCTGCTTTTGCCGTTCTTCCTCGACCAGTCGATTTTGTAGCTTTCGTTCAGATTCTCGCAGCATTCGAATCCGAGCCTGGGCGTCGCTTTCCATCGCCTGCTCCACTTCCTGCTGATGTTCGGGATTTTGCGCAGCGTGACGAGCATTGTCGCCTTGAAGTCGAAGCCTCTGGCGTTGGGCTTCTTGCAACCGTTGTTCACGTTTAATCTGCAGCTTCGTTTTGTGTGCGATATGCATGGCGTCGACTTGAGCTTGGGCTGCATTCCGTTGCTGTTCAGTTTCTTCACGGGCGACCCGGCTGTCAAACTCTTGATTTTTCCTTAGCTGCGCGTTCATTTCTTTTTTTTCTGCTGCTTGTAATTGGAGCATTTTCCTTTGGTGATGATTTTCTTCCTCTTTAAGAGCAAGTTTCTGCTCAAATTCCTTCTCTTGAAGTACAAGACGTTCCTCATATTCTCTCTGCACAAGAGCAAGTTGAAGATTCAATTGCTTCTCCGTTGACAATTGCTTGAACGCAGCAGTTGTCACAATGCCAGAGGAGGGACGAATGAAAAATTGCGGTTCTTGTTCATCGCCAAAATTATAGTTCTCAAGAAGTGAAAAGTCCTCATGACTCAAATGCTCGGCGCCCTCAAGATTTTCCCGCTTAACTTCTTCAACATAATTTTCGTCACTAACGCCTATCAGACCTTCGGTGAGTGGCTCTGGTAACAACGCAATATCGAAACCTGAACAATACAAAATGTGTACAATCAATTAAATTGAAAGAATTCAAGACATACATTCATCTAAAAAATACTTAGTTTGAAAAATAATTTCAAATTTAATAATGTTTAATTATGTCATAAAATAAATTATATTTATTAAATCGCACTTGATTCGTCGACGTCCATGATAATACCAATCCGACCTTTGTACTCGTCATCAATGATACGTACAGGACTATTTTCCTCGAAACCAAACACCATAGGAGTTTTTGGCGGTGCACTATTTGAGGCCGCCGAATGGCCATGATCGGTTTTCGCAGCGCCGTCCATTCTAATACCGGCTGCCGTGACGGCCCATGTTGCT
>Ga0099798_10795_pt1 | contig 9957 bp, 6 predicted proteins | sample Uncmet_Sort29A_1_FD_89870 | JGI IMG/M metagenome (GOLD analysis project Ga0099798, IMG submission 89870) | Marine eukaryotic communities from CALCOFI LINE 67, Pacific Ocean - CN13ID_Sort29A_1 | ecosystem: Environmental > Aquatic > Marine > Oceanic | place: Pacific Ocean: Monterey Bay | collected... | reverse complement strand
ACGCGACTAAGAGGGATCATTGTTGCGAATGATATCGATACGACCGGGCTCAAATACACTTGGTCACAAGTGAAAGACTGAGTCTGCAACTGAGTTGCAAAGGCGGTACCACTCGTATCGGTGGGGTCACTTAGTGAAAGACTGAGTCTGCAACTGAGTTGCAAAGGCGGTACCACTCGCATCGGTGAGTTCAGTTAGTGAAAGACTGAGTCTGCAACTCAGTTGCAAAGACGGCACCACTCGTATCGGTGGGTGAAAGTACGTTTGGGTGAGGACAGAAAGGGCGGTTGTTGCGAGCCGCGTTAAGCTTGTACAATTGTTCGCGTCTGTAAAAGCAGTCGTCGAGTAACAGCTGGCCGTGAGGCTAGCGAGGAGACTCGAGCGAGTCCCAGAAGGGGATTCTGAACTCAGTTCAGAATCCCCTTCTGGGACTCGCTCGGGTCTCCTCGCTAGCCTCACGGCCAGCTGAGCGACATGAGTCAGATTGGTCATCGTTTTTGTGTTTCATCGTTTTTGTCGATGACCAATCTGACTCATGCCGCCCAGCTGGCCGTGAGGCTAACTTTTGGGTCAGTGCCGTCTTATGTGCCCGCCGAAACTAAAGTGGAGGACGCCGAACCGCGACCCAGAGACCCCAATAACTAAAGCAAGAAGGCGGGTCAAAGATTGCGGACAGACAAACAGACGGACAGACAGAATGACAGACGGACAGGGACTCGGAATCGGCCGGAACGACCAAAATTGCGTCCCGGCTTGAGCCCAGTTTCTAGGCGTGATTTTCTCAATTTCGAAGTCCCAAAATCCATTTACCGGTGCGCAAATGGCGAAAAAACGTACCAAATTTGCTTGTAGGCATGGTGACTTGTGTGGAAACTGGGAGTGCAAACCCCCGACATGCGGAGCTGAGCGACATGAGTCAGATTCTCGAGCGAAAACATAGTGCGTGGTGCGCGATTTGAAAACAATTTGCAGAGTCAGTATCGTTTGGCGCTTGGTCCTATCTTGGGGTAGTCGTACATAACGCGGCGATCCCGGACTGTCATATATTCTTCAAGGATATTTAAGGATTCCTTAAGGATATTTATGGACTCCCGAAGGACTCAAAGAGTCCTTAACCCCGGGAGTCCTTGATTTTTGCGAACAAAAAGGTTTGGGGAAATGGACACCTAACTTCTCACAAGAGCAGAAGAGGCGCTCGGGAATGTTTTTGTCCCTCAATCATGAGACAGGTAAATCGGTTTTGACCGAACGCCGGCCTTTTCCAGTTTGGTTCAGCCAGCGTTGCAAAACACCGCAAATAACCTGCTGCAGATGGAAATAACATTTTTAAAGGGAGTGGATTTTACTTGGAGTGCATTTTCATCAGTCAGTCAATCAGAACTGGAACAACACATGCAATATACGATGCTTCAGCGATGGGCCCGTAGGATTTTGCGGGATGCTTTCTTTTATCCTGCGAAAGTGGAACACCGACACCTCGGGAAGACCGTCGGGGCACGCTGCGATGAAGGGCCGGCGATGGCCTCCCTTCCAACCTATCATACCATACCATAAAGCTCCACTTGAGATCGGGATTGGCGTAGCCCATGACCGGGAGGTGGCTGTCGTCAGTAACCCCTACGCTAGATTGATAGTATCTACTTGGTAGTATCTACTAAATAGTAAAAGCGATCGGAAATTAACCCAAGTCTACCAATATGTAAAAGGATCGCAGAGCACACTGTGCTAAAAAAATCCCGTCTGGATTTTGTATGCAAAGCACTCAGCTGTTCGAATCTGAGGGTTCCCAACGCTATCAGTTTCCTCCCTTTCGCTTGTCCGTCAATTGATTTTCCAATAAGGTTCTTGGTCACGGTTCGTACCGCGATGTGGGATATGGGTGAGCTAAGGAAAATGCAAGTATGAAGATACGGGTAGTGGGGGGTAGTGAGTTGGCAAAGGTCCGCGGATTCAATGTTTTCGTCCTTCTGGGGGATTGGTGGAATGAAGAATACCGTTACGCTGCGACGAGATGTCTCTCGGCGGCTTTCCAAGCGTTGTTTCCTAAAAAATCTTCGAAACGCGTCTATGTTGTTGTGCACTGGGTCTTTCACTATTTCTTTGCAGAAAAACATGCAAAAAGTATTAATTTTCCTGCAATTTCGTCAACTAAATACCTTCTAGCTCCCAAGACACTGTTCCTCACCTAGCGACCGCGGTTGAAAAATTATTTTATAAGAGGTAGTGTGCCCAGCTGATGTCAAACAGAGTCCAAAAAGACTGCTGGCTTTCAAAAATAAATTTCGTTCCTGTTCTTGCGCGTTTCGTGGTTCTTTTGGTCAATACTAGTGCCATGGTTCTCTGGGTTTTCTTTTATGCGCCGCAAATTATACATTACGTGCTTCCCACAAATCTCTCCGACCCTGGTTCGCGTTGTGATGAACACGTGATTATCCTCTAGAACCCAATGCGAAATTGACTGTAACCCCTCACCCTGGTTTGTACAAGTGACCTGTTTCGCTGCGGTCGCGCCCAGCTGAAAACGTTTCATAGGTCACCGGGAGCCTGACATGCAGCGGCTGCTCATTTGTCAGCACTCGCTAGAAGATGGTGCTTCTAGTTTGAGATTGCCCTGAGCCGTTGTACACATTTTTTCTGTCTGTTTCTCCAGCATTGTTCATTCGCTGGAGTTTGTTCATTCTTCTCGTGGTCACATGTCTCAGTGCTCCCCCTCAGTAACAGTTCGACAGTTGTGCGCTTATTTTAGTGATGCGTCGCGTCCCTGCATCTCCCTCGCTCGTTTTCCAATTGGGTTTATTGCGTTTTTCCGAAGACGAATTATCGAAAAATATAGTTGGAGCGTAGCCATTTTGGTTCAAGGTTCAAGCAGGAAACTCTTTAAATTTTCGTCCTTGCGACCACTTCTGGGCGCGTTTTTTCACGGACTATCATTGACTGTTTGCTTGTACTAACAGCAAGTATCGATTCATTCTTAAAGTGTAGGACCGCGTAATTGCGAATCCAATTTTGAAAGCATCATTTGCATCCGATCTACCATTGGTTTGGCGCAGCGATTATTAGTAAGCTGTGCGCATTGTTTGGAAATGTTGTCACGTTTTCAATTTGTCTGGGCGGCCGCCTTGAGTCCTCCGCATGTCGGAGGAGTGGAGCTTGAGCGGGCCCGGAAGCAGCATTATGCCGTTGGCGCAGCGGGAAACACGTCTTTTGTGGAGGTGAAGGCCGGCGCGGCAGACGACTCCAAGGTTAGGTGTCAAAATGCACAAGCCTCTGTTGTACTTTTGTCCTTAACGGCGAATCCCTTATTTTGCACTTGCGGAGTCCTTATTTTGCACTTAAAAATCCTTATTTGATATTTTGCACTTAAAAATCCCTATTCTGCACTTAAAAATCCTTATTCTGCACTTAAAAATCCTTATCGGGTCCTTAAAGTGCACTTATTGGGTCCTTAATCCCGGGTGTCCTTAAAAAGTGGCTTCAAAAAGGCTTGTTGAAATTGACACCTAAACTCCAAGGACAATGGGGGCGACGCCGATGACGGTGCGCCGCCAGCGGACGACGCGCCGGCAGCCAAGAGCAGGATGGAAGTTAGGGGACCAATTTTTGATATCACAACGGGGACGAAGAGGAGTATGGTCGACGCGCCCGGAAAAAATGCCGCATGCCAGAGCGGCACGCACGAACCAACGGAAACCGAGTGCAGAGAAATGATGAGCCACTACGGCTACTTTTTCCTGATTTCGGGAAATGATGAGGACATGCCTCGAGGATGCCTCCGTAACGAGGACCACGCGGCCAGGTGGAATGAGCATAAAACGGGGGGGACTCTTGATTCAGACTGGCACCGCGTGTGTGTGCAGACAGCTAAGTTCGGCAAAGATGAGCACAAGGCAAAGCGTCTCGAATCCGCCGTCCGCGACGAAAAGTGGGACAGTGTGATACAGCTGGTAAACGATGGAGCTAACGTGAATCACGAGTGGCGTGACGAAGACGGAAGGAAAAGGTGGCCGCTTGCAGAGGCATTGATAAATTCGCCGTGGGGGGACGACGCCGATTTTTTCGACGCTGTGAAACTTCTAGTCGAAAAGGGAGCTGAAGTGAATCGCGAGTGGGACGCCTATGGCGGCAAAACATTTCCACTTCAGGAGGCATCGTCACATAATCAGTGGGAAGTTGTGAAATTGCTAGCAGAACATGCGACAGAATCTCACGTGAATCACGAGTGGGACGACAGTGGCGAAAAAACATGTATACTTCAGGAGGTAATGGATAGAGTGAGTTGGAAGGAGGAGGCCTGGGACGTTGTGAAAGTGTTAGTAGAGCGTGGAGCTGACGTGAATCGCGGGTTAGCGGAAGGCGAATATTTGTCTGACGTGGCAGCGCGTGAAAAGCGGTGGGACGTTCTGAAACTGGTGTACCATAAGGGCGCAAAGGTGACGCAAAAGGGAAATGACAGGAACCTGTTGGCAGAAATCGACACACTACTTGACGACCGTGATCAATGCAAGTGCAAAACTGACTGCCGGAAGAAGACCGCTACAGACGGACGACATTTCTGTATCGTGCAGAATTCGTGTTTCCAATCTGTCTTTTCCGCACTAGAGGACGACGGCACAGAGGAAGCGAATAGACGACATCCGCAGCCTGGAGACGCACAAAAAGTCTGGTGGGCGTACGATTGCGACGTGTGGGAGAAAGGGGCCGATGTGCCTGTGATGGACTTTGCAAAACTGAGATTAGTAATGCCAAAGTTTTTTGAAGGGGCAAATGGCACGGTGCGAGAGGCCGGTGCGGGATGGGATCAGCTCACTACGTATTTCAGAGCGCGCAAAGCAGAGCTCGATAGGATAGATTGTCCCGCTACTCAGGGCGATGATCAGGTTCCCCATTCCAATCTCCCGTGCGTTATGGAACGGGAATTATTATGGTTTCTTCTCAGAAAATGGAAAAAGCTGCTGGCGCTAAATCGGGGCATGACCCAAGGTGTCTCCGATGAGGATAAAGCGCCGACGCTATATCTTTTCGGCCTTTTGCAGTACATTTCCGTTGCGAACGTTGCGAACGCGTCACTGGAGGGGGGGGCGAGGGAGCAGCTGCTTGAGAAGATTCGTACGAACCTCGCATGGAACTTAAAGCTCCAGATGACGAGACCATCCTTATGGTTTGAAATAATTTCGGATACCGGTTTTCGACGTCCGGAACTGATAGATACAGACGCAGTCAAGAACATGCTGACTGAGGCAATGTTAGAGGGCCAAGGTTCCAAGCAATCCGGCGAGCACAAGTACATTATCTGGGAAACTGGTTGGCTTAGACACGGTTTCCCGCTGGTGTATGATGCACTGCGGAAACAGATGTTTGTTGTCAATACGGGTGGCGGTCTTGTGCGTGATTCGACTTGGTCAGACCACGTGGTGTATAGAAAGCACGAAGTTAAAGATCCAGCCAAGGCACTAGAGCATTTGGTGGGTTCTCTTACGGTCCTGCAGCCGCTTAACGCATCATATGGCTTCGAGGGTCCTGAACTCGCAAGAATACGAGGAACAAGGCGCCAGCGGACAGGCAACTGCGGCGTGAGGAACCTCACGCGGGGGTTAGAATTAGTGTTGCAGCTGCTGGTCAGCGATGTGTTGTCCGGGGACAACACATTCCAAAAAAAACAATATTGGCTTTCCCATAAAGATATCAGTAGGGCGTTCACGGAGCGAGCGAAGCAAAGCAGCTATCGACAGGAGTATTATGGGATGGTTTCCCCACCGGATCGTGGCCACTTCGACCAGCCTCGCTATCTGCACAAAAACTCCGCGTTCGAAACTTTAGTGCTCGAAAGCCCCTTGTTGGATTCTTATCCGAAGGGGGTGGGTGTTTCTCTTGGTGATTGGTCCAAACTAAGCGAGCGCGGGCAAATACACCAGCGGAACATCAACGAAGAGAAAATTTTGAGACTAGAGAAAAGTTTCTCTGAGGATAATGCATTGCTTCAAGAGGAAGTTTCCGATGGCAAACCGCCGACTCAAATCATAGTGGCTATGCTGCGCAAGTGGCCGAATCGCTTGACGGAAATCACAGCAACCTGGCCGCCATTCTGCAAAAAGACGTTTCTTCACATCTGGAAAAAGGTCTGGCTTGGGCCCGGAGTGGACACAGTGGGTCTAGCGCTCAAAGGGGCGCTGTCTCTCAATTTGCAATCTGTCTACAAGCGCTTGAAAGAGGGACACCTTTTGACGTCTGTCGAAATCGAGCAACAAATCAAAGAGATACCCTCACTCCTGGACGCACATTTGAAAGAGTTGAAAGAGTCGGGTTGGAACAAATCTTCAAAAGCAGGCAGTGGATTCTTTAGTGACTCCCTGAAGTTGAAAGGAGAGAATCCGCGACTCTATGGAAGAGTCAATAACGTGCGGACGTTGCTCTGGATCTCGATTTCTATGTTCCAAGCTGAGTTTTTCAATGTTTTCCTTCCTAAACGTCCTGGGCTAAGTGGCCACTTGGCTCGAAAGAGAGAAGAAAGAGAAGAACTTAAAAGAAGATTTGAGAGAAGAAATATAGAAGAGAGAAGAAATATAGCGACGATAAAAGAAGATTTGAGGAAACATCTGGATTTCTACGTGGGTAAGCAATGGCCTACGATGAGCTTCCATGAGTTTGCTGCAAAGGTCTATCCCACAGCAGCAGCTACAGACTCTGCGTGGAAGATAGGCGACATTGTTAAGGCGCGGTGGATTAACGGATCGAAGTGGTATGGTGCCACGATAAAAGAATGCAACACTGACGGGACGTACCGGCTGAAATATGACGACGGCGATGTCTGGGCACAGGTTCCAGCTGAGAAAATTATTCGCGATTACGCATGGACCTTTTTTCGGAGCCCCACGAGACAAATCATTGAGCTCAACGAACTTTTTCGCCAATCGAGCTTGGCTGGCTCAGGCAACCCAACAGAGCCAGCCAAGCTCATTCGGGTGTCAGTGTCTGGAGATAAATGCGAGGTCGGATTTCGCAAGGCGACTAAACAGGAATGTGCGGCCGCGTTTCCAAAGATGAAAATTAAGCCGGCTGCTGATCGACCTTACTTTGTCGATGGATGCTTCGTTGATGGTTCAGAGGTCTACTGGAACCCGAGAGAAGAGGTAGAGCCGGGAGAAGATGTTCACGGCTGGCGTTACTGCGCCGAATGGACCACACGGTACTTCGGGGGGACCTCTTTTTTCCAGCGGGCGACTATGACTACGTCTTTCATCTAAATGAAGGGGTCATTCCGTTCAATGAAGGCGATAACCATAACAGCGTGGCGAAAAAGTTCTGCGAGCGCGAGGAAATCCCCATGGACTTTGTCGAGAAATTCACCGAATATCTGCTTGAGCGCACGGGGAAAACTGCCTAAGTGCGAAGACCATCGGGGGTACCGAAATGCAAAAGTTCATCCACTACGAAGCGCTACAATTGAATTTGTCGAGTGGCGGCAAGGATCGATGTCTGGTTCTGAAGAGTTTTGGTGATGCTACCTCGCGAGAAAGATTCACTCAGGCACTGTATATAATGCATTCGACAGCAATTTAGTTTTTCGTTTTTGTTTCTTCACTGACGTGTCGAGGGGCATTGCTCGGGGCATTTATATATCTAATTACATCGGCAATTTTACTATATACTGTACTATCATAAGGTTTTTGCAAGAATTATACATTTTTCGGAAACAGTCGAGGATAATGGGTCCAAAAGAGGGTCAAATAACGGGTCCAAAATGGGTCAAAAATGGGTCAACAAAATGCGACACTTTTCACGAACTTTCAGAAACAGCCGCAGATTATAGGTCAAAAATGGGTCAAAACCCTTCGAAAAATGGGTCAAAAATGGGTCCCAAAAAAACCGCAAAATGCCGAAAAAACGTCAAATTTCAGAAACAACCCTAGATTGTTGAGTCCGGCATGGGTCAAAAATGGGTCCACCCGACCCATTAAAAACCCATTTTTAAAACGACATTCCACAGGCTATCTCACTGACTCGCTTTTTTCAAGAAACTTCGGATACAGCCGTGAATAATGGGTCGAAAATGGGCCAAATATGGGTCAAGTCGATTTTTCAAACCAAAAAAACCCAGAAACAACCGCAAATAGTACATTGCAAATGGGTCAAAAATGGGGGTCGTTTACAGTGCCTAGCTTCAAAAAAGCCGACAATTCCCATTTTCGGATACCGCCGCAGATTATGGGTCAAAAATGGGTCGAGAAATGGGCCATTTTTGAAAACATCCAAAATCTTCAGAAACAGCCGCAGATTATGGGTCAAAAATGGGGTCAAATAGCCACTCCACAATGGGTCAAAAATGGGTTTTTGATGGGTTTTTAATGGGTTTAATTTTTAGAATAAATTAGGATCAGGCGCCCGAAGGGCCGATGGAAGAACAGTGGAAGACGAAGCGTCCCGGTACGCGGATTCCGATCAAAATCGCCTGCCTATGCTGAGCCGAGAACACTCACTTCCCTACCACTCTCCGCAAGAAGCTCCAGCGGACCGAGTTAGACGGGAACTGTGAAACTCTCTTCAGACGCCACTCACACCGCAATACGGTGCAACACGTGGTTGAACTAGGCCCTCCGCAGCAGTATCACTGCAGGGGAACCCAGTCGTTAGCGTCCTTGCGATGCTCGACGGGCTTGCACCTCAACTGGCCCTTTGGACCAGCTAGGAGCTCAAGGCAGATCGCCGAATCTGATCCCCCACTGGTCCTGGGATCCCGGGCATAGACTGACATAGACCCTGCGGAGTCCGCCACTACTCCCGCGCCCGGATGTCTCCACCAAGCGGCATCTCTCATCTACTGGCTCCCTTGCTGGGCACTACGCGCCAGGTCCACCTCATCTGGAGCTGGTCAGCATTCGAAACGAACTCGGCAGACCAACTGACTCAACAGCGTGGTCACCTACCCCCCGGGCGCAGACCGCACTCCAGAGGAGACCCAATTCCGTTGCCCGAGGGACGATCACGGAGCCTGACGAAGTAGATGGGATGCGCCACACATGGACACACTCCGAAGAGCCGGAGCGCGCCCTACAAAGGGTTGGTCAATGTCCAAGACGTCACCCCACCATGCGATGGGGACTCCTCGTCTACGCCTGGGACCCACAGGCGTGGGGCACAATTCGGTGTGTGACTGCAGCCACGCGATGCACCAGACCGCTTAGCCGTCTGGAACATCAAGGGGCAGGGACGTCAGATGGAAGTCAGAGACCACAGAAGTATACCCTCTGACCCTGCTAACCGAGTGGGGACCGTAGTTGGTCATGGCAAAGCTTCAATTGGACTCTTTCTTCTAAAGCGCGCTGCTTGGCACGTCGCCAATAGCGCCACGCCCCTTAGAGAGAGGTTCGACATGTGGTTTCTGAGGGGCAGCCCCACCACATGACCGGCCGACTCTAGCAATCTTCCGATCGCCGCAATTGTGTCTAGGCGGGAGAGCACGACATGCTGCAGTCCTAGGCACGGCTAGTTGCCTCGGACTACCCAGTGCTTGGCTACCGGCTGTCGGCCGGAAGCCACCGACAGCCGGTAGCCAAGCGCTGGGTAGTCCGAGGCAACTAGCCGTGCCGAGGGCTGCAGCTATGGTATATGCAGAGGCTTTGCCAAGGGCCCTCCAGAGGCTTTGCCAAGGGCCCTCCAGAGGCTTTGCCAAGGGCCCTCCAGAGGCTTTGCCAAGGGCCCTCCAGGGGCTTTGCCAAGGGCCCTCCAGAGGCTTTGCCAAGGGCCCTCCAGAGGCTTTGCCAAGGGCCCTCCAAAGCCTTTGCAACACGCGCAACCCACTGAATCACGCTGAAGCCGACTCAACGCAAAACAGCTTGCTGCACGGAAAATGTTTTACTCTTTTGCCGCATCCGATCTCTTACGCTGCGCCAAGTTGCACTAGCTTTCTACAATCTTTATGCTGCGCAGTATGCGCAGCTCAATAATCTTCAAATGAGCGGT
>Ga0099798_10794_pt1 | contig 9969 bp, 6 predicted proteins | sample Uncmet_Sort29A_1_FD_89870 | JGI IMG/M metagenome (GOLD analysis project Ga0099798, IMG submission 89870) | Marine eukaryotic communities from CALCOFI LINE 67, Pacific Ocean - CN13ID_Sort29A_1 | ecosystem: Environmental > Aquatic > Marine > Oceanic | place: Pacific Ocean: Monterey Bay | collected... | reverse complement strand
CCTAACTACTACTACTTCTTCTGCTGACTTAAACTCGCGTACTACCCCAACCCCTGGCAGTAACCGAATCCATAGTCCAACCTCCAGTAGTACCCCAACTCATACCCCGGTTTTAGTGGGACATGGAGGGAAATCGGAGCCCGATTCGCTTGGGATACCTCACACTTCTGGATCCCCTCCCAGTCAGGAGTTAAAGTCCCTCTCGCCCAGTAAGGGATCCCTCCACAACAGCGTATCCACAAACCACCTCGCTGCTGAGGATGGAGTGGGAAACACGGTATCCACAAACCATCTCCCGACTGAGGATGGAGTGGGAAATACGGTATCCACAAACCACCTCCCTGCTGAGGATGGAGTGGCATCCACAAAGCATCTCCCTGCTGAGGATGGGGTGGGAAACGCGGTATCCACAAACCACCTCCCTGCTGAGGATAGAGTGGCATCCACAAAGCATCTCCCTGCTGAGGATAGGGTGGGAAACGCGGTATCCACAAACCACCTCCCTGCTGAGGATAGAGTGGCATCCACAAAGCATCTCCCTGCTGAGGATTGGGTGGGAAACGCGGTATCCACAAACCACCTCCCTGCTGAGGATAGAGTGAAAACCGAGGAAGTGAGTGATGGTACTGTTACTAGGGAATCTGGGTCAACAATCGAAAACTCTAAGTCATCCACAAACGTGGGACATAAACCGACAACATCAGTATCATCTTTAATCCAATCCCAAGCCAGGTTTGTTAAAAACAGTGAGGGCGTATCAAAATTAGTGGGAGACGGCCTTCAGCAGCATCTTGAAAAACAGGACCAGGGAATTGAAACAGAGTTTGGTGATCGTATGGCTGGTCAATTGCATGATTCGTCGATGTCGAAAGCCGCAAAAAAGGATAAGACTCCCAAAGTTAAGCAAGTCAATCCTGAGGAGAGAAAATATAAATTGAACGAGATCATTCACCCGCGTTGCATCATGATGCTTGGGTCGTTCACCCGAAGGGCTCTCCTAAATGACCTCGATAAGCAATTACAAAAAGAAGGTCTAATGGAACAACAGGCAGCAAGTCCCAGTCAAAAGAATTATGAGACTTGCGTTGCGCGCAACCCAAAATCCCTTTATAACTTCCGTTGGAGTGTTATCGCCCCACCGGTATCGATAAGGTCCGCCTCGCCCTCTTATGACAAACATCAAAAAGAAGATGGGGAGCAGCTTGTAGTAGGGGGCGAAGAAACAGCTACTATTGAGGGGGATGATCTGAATTCCTTCTTGTTTATCGGGCCTTTTACAAAAGAGCACAAAGCAAAAAAGGATTCATTTCCACTGATGCTTTACGATCAAGAGGCCTTTCTGCGTGCTCTGGAGTACAGCAACCCCGTGAACAAGGAGGGCAGATGGCTAGTTTATGCTGTTTATCCAACACCAGGCAAAAGACAATTCCCTGACGTTCCTACTTCCGAAGAAAAAACTTATGATGGCGATCCCTACATCTCTGAAGACGGGTTTCCCTACATGGGGCAGAAAGGATCCAAGAACAGGTTTCTCATTCTCCCAGCGTTTTATGCGGTTGAATCGGGACTTAGAACTGCACTCATATTGACGGATGGACTTCCTTCCAAATTCATCAATAACTTTTTAGCTGCGAATGAGGGGAGAGGGGGATATAAGTGTGACTTTCGATTAGTTTTCGCCAAAATCACCGAAGAAAAAGGTGGAAATATGGATCAGACTCTTGATGCGAGGGAGTTTACTATAAGTGCCCATCTTAGCGGCGTAGTAGAGAATGAAGACGAGGGCTCGTATCCATTGGACTTATACTGGGATCGGCATATGCCTCCAAGGAAAGAAAGTCGACCGGATATAGGCACGATGATAGTATCCTCCCAAACCCGTCTCGGTACTTGGGGTGACCCTAAGCATGAGACATATTTCAAGGAGTACAAGAAGAAGTTTGCGCTGACGCCGCAAATGGTGGCGCAAGGGAAGCTCCCGGGATATGTAGTAGTGAGGTACAGGAGGGTGTACATCATGTGGTCATTAGAGAGTGTCACCTTACCTCAGCATGTTAAGACAAACGCGAAAAGACTAGTGGACCAATTCATAGTTCCCATAAGTACAACCCACGCCGCTGGTGGGGAAGAAACATTTAAGAAGAAAACTAAACCTAAACGTCGGAGTCCAAGTAATTCAGGAAATATGGAAGACCCTGCATTAAGTGACGATGAAGAGAATGAAGAAGAGTCAGGCGACGAGGACCAGGTGTCTGATTCTAATTCGGACAACGAAAACCCTCCACGGCCTCAGGAAGCTTCAGCTCCAAAAGAACCAATACCAACGGCAAAGAAGACGACGCGGAAGAAGAGAGGTCCGACAAAACCAGCGTTAAAGAAAACTTTGGATCAACTACTGGTTCTCAATCCCAAAGAACAAACCCTCGAAATCCACGTGTTCTGCTTTGAGCTCAAGACTAAGCAGCCTGAATACGATGGCTTCTACAAGAAAGTGACTGACTATTTAGCGGAGATAGAAAGTAGTGAAACGCTACAAGGAAAGAAGTACAATAGAATAAAAGGCAAGGTCAAACTCAATTTCTACAAACCACCAACATCCTATGAGGGACTAAATCCAGCCAATAAGGAGTTTATTGATAGTATTGTGGGGATCGATTGGAAAGCTGGATTGATCATGAGTAGCCTCCAGGATACAGTAAAACGCGAAGTGCCACACTCCATTGACCAGTATAGCATGGGGTTCAAGGGCGTAAGGGATCTGCATTTGTCAGAATAAAATGCAAATGTCGAAAATCAAATCCAATCTTCGGTTACTTTTGTCTTGACTCACAAATCATATGTAAAATTACTGTTTTCAATCAAAACAACGATTTTCTACCTATATATGTTCTTTGAAATCCGCCTTCCAGGTATTCCAAGCCACCCCGAATATAATAAGAGACGCCATCGAGGCGGCGGCCGAGAACGACGACTCCAAAAAGGGCGCCGCACAGATGGCGGCGGATCAAGCAGCTGCTGCAAATGCGGCAACAGGAGGAACTAGTGGGGGCCAAGATCAGAAAGATCCAAAGGGATCGGGTAGAGGTACAGGACGAGGACAGAAAAGACCGCGAAGCGGAAGCCCTGATCCTGAGGAAGTTCAAAGGCTGAAAGAGAGAGCTGAGGAAAGAGTAAAGGAGAACTACGCAGACTGGTACTATCTGGCAAAACATAGTAATTACTACTAAAGATCATGCGATCTTTTGAGCTTACATATCCTGAAAAAGAAGACCGATTATCGAAAGACGTTGTGGCAGAATGTGTATCAATTAATACTAGAAATATGTTATTTCCGTAACAACACGAACTTGGTTTGAATCGTATGACACTAGAACCCTAAGACTCTTATCTAAGTTCCTCTGTTGGTGTTCGTTTGTAAAGTTTTCGTTCATATCAATCGGAATCCACTATCATAACTTCTATCCTCTTATCCTTCGTGCGCCCACTACACTTTAGATTTGAAATGACGGTCAACGATCGAAACACGCTTTTCTTTGATTCCTGGTGGAGAACGGTAGAATTCATTTCTTAGAAAAATTGCTCAGCCTAAAACACAGTAACAGTTAATAGCTTCCTGAAGATGTCCTCCTTCTATGTTGCTTGGGACGGCTTTCTGAAGTGCTAAAATCGGAGTCCCCCACCATCTCTCACCAAAGCAAATCAACGAAGGAGAATCTTCGAACTTAACCCTAAGCCCTGATGATAGCAGCACCGTTAACATCATGATGGCACCGAATTCGCAAAAACGGAGTTTCCAACACTACCCGCTTGCAACACGTTTGGATAGGAATTGTTTCTTATGTGGGTTGTCCGACTTCGCGCATGAGCACCTTCGAGCAGCTTCTATATTTTTCAGAACAAAAGCATGATGTATACGAGTAAACATAGAGTTTAGCCGTGTTCGAAGTGTAATTCGTTATCGTGTCACCGTATTTGTATAAGGCATACTCGTGCCCATTTTCTTTATGATTAATAAGCCATACTCGTATCCGTCTTACTGCTGAATTAACCATATTCGTCCTCGTCTTATCTCAGCGTCGTCGCATTCTTACGCGTTAAAAAATCTGCCTCACCACAATCAGATGGTTGTTTCTTCAGATGCGTGCCCGCCTACCCGTTGATGTTAATAGATAGTACAGTATTTAACGAATTATTCCCCATCTTCCCTTTCTAAAGACAGTGATTCTTCTTTCATCATCTGTATGATTTTTTAGTAACTAGTATTGTGATGTTTCCTCTGCCATGTCCCTGGAACGATAACACAGGATGGACCGTAGCCTCTTGTGACCAGATAAGAGTGCTTATAACGACAGCCATCTACGACACAGCGGCTTTTATCAACGACATGTGGAGCTGCTTCTATACCCAAGCAATTAGTACCCAGATCTTTCCGGAGCTCTTATCAATAGAGTTATGTTGTACCTTCGCACTCGTTTGCGCTTACGGGTACATCCATCGCTTCGAATCTCGGAATGGGAGAGATGCCATCATCGCATTGCAGTCGGTATGTCCGAGCGAGTTCAGGGTATGTCCCTCCCGTCTCTCGCTCCGGAAGCAACGAGAGGATAGCAACAGGAATAGGATCAAACACGCGAAACATGTGCCTAAGGCTACCTCGAAAATAACGGCATTCTTCCGGTGGCTACGATCTCGAGCATTGCACACCTTTGTGTTCGGTCCGGAGAGCGGGCTCCGGAAAAGACGCGGCGAAGAGGATGGCACGGGAGCGACGGATACAGGGCGTAAAATCGTTTTCGCAACCCCCAAGACTTTTTCGGAGAAGGAGAAGTTTTCGAGGTCGTTGCTAACAGCTACGGTTAACAGTAAACTCCCCCCGGAACGTCATGGAACTAAACCGGTGTCCGAGGAGGCCGTTAAGTACTTTATGAAGTACACGAGCAAGAATCCCAGATTTGAGCGCCGGGTTTTCACTGGGAGAGCTGGGGAAGCGGTGGTGAAATTTACGCCGGATGGAGAAGTGGTGGCGGGGAACTTGGAGCTTGAGCCGGGGAGCGATTATCAGGAGCCGGAAAACCCCGGACTCAATTTCTTCTGGCTCCAAGGCTCTGGGGGGGCGAAGAAGGAGGGCAGTAAGATTTCAAGTTTTTTTAAATTACACTCAACTTACTGTCATTTTACACTTACCAACGGAATTCTGATACCTGTAGGTACGGCTGCAACAAAAGTACGGGTAGATGAAAATCTGTACCGTTTTATTCGGAGATTCGGAGGAGAAGAGCGAGGTGTGAAGGGTATAATAGGGTTTTTAAACCTAGTTCCATTGAAATCAGATGAGGGCAATGTAACGATAGCAACAAGGTTTTTTCCCAGGTAGAAAGTCTAAATCCAGATCAAAAAAAGAGGAACCATTACTTGACATGTATCCAGAGAGTATAGAAGATAGTGGAGTAAACAGTGGTCTCTCGTCCACTTCCTCCTTGTTCAAGCTGGTTTCTCAGCATCACACTCCGGGGTCCCTATCGTACGAAGAGTTGAAGGGGCTCCAAAGAAACTCCGAGGTGAAAGCCGGGCAGGCCAAACTAAAGAAATGGTTAGACGAGGGTAAGGTGGAGATAACGGCTGAGGGGACGATTAGATTCAAGAAGGGAAAGGCCCGCCAATCAGCCGCGGAATTCCACGCGCTGAGGTCCATGTTAGTCTCAAACTCAATCATATCTGGATACGAAGCCGAGCAGCAAGACGGGGTGGTTGATTGGAAGACGTTCGAAATCCAACCCTCGGAAGTATCGATACAGGGTATGGCGTTGTTGATGGGGGTGGGGGAAAATGATGCCTTACTTTCCAACTACCACGAAGGGGAAAGCGGGTCCCCTTTTGAGAAGCCACGCCCTCCATCGGCGTCTCGGATATCAGGTAGTCACGGCAAACTAACTTCAATCGCATCCATTCACCAGGGACGTTCAGCTGATGTTAACACTAACGCCCAGAAACCAAATGGAATCCTCTCCTGGATCGGAGGATCAAGAAAAAGAGGTACTATGAAGGGAGTTGGTATCATCTCCTGCCTTCTGATCGCGGCATACTCCTACCTGTACTTCGTGCAACAGAGGGGCGGACTTGATAGCGGGAATGGAATCGAGAATCGCACTGATTCAGCTTCTTCGGCAAGTGTGGCATCACTGCTACAAAGAATCAAAGGGAATAGTGTTCATACACAGTCACGCCAATCAAGGCGCAGGCATAATCACGAAGAAAACCCAGTCGTAGAGGATCAGAATCGCATAAGCAAAGATCACGATAAAATACTAAAAATCGTAACGGACGCAATCTCTAAAGGAGGGAAGCTTAAAGTCGAACGCATGATATCCCTATCGTATTTGGAAAAATCAGAAAACGGGGAGCTACGAAGTGCACATCAAAAATTTTGGGAACTAGACCACACCGGTTATTATATACTAGTTAATGGTCAATCCATACCAGAATGCATAGACGGTGTTTTCTATAGAGTCGAACAGAGTGCTGTAAGTTGAAAAAATTTTAAATCAGAATCTGATTCTTCGTCATCGAGGTTCGAGTCGAGCACAGTGTCGGGCGAATTGAGAGATGTTCGTATATTGGCAACTTCAACCTGCTATTGCTATGTAATTTAAGTGGTAGACAACAGGGTTTTCGCATATCAGTATTCCAATGCTAAGTTCTAACTGGTGATTTGAATCGTTCTTAAGTTACGATCGATTAAAACGAGCAAAAGCATTTAAATCAATCTTCGATTGGCCTGGGCAGGTAAACGTCATTTTAATAATTGGTAATATTAAACAGCCGTTAGTCTCAGTGAGGACTGATACGTTAATGCTGCGGTACGTGGACTATTCGAGTTTACAAATGCAGGAAAGAGAGTAATTTTAAAAGGAAGTTTTCTAGAGGCCCCGGGGGCAATAAAGAGACTACGTAGTACGAGGAGTTTATTAGAGGGATATTATAACATATCTGGAGAGAAGCGGATTCCTTATTAAAAAGGAACCTCTTTGAATTTTCTCTGGTATACTGAATCTGGAACAGGTGTGCGAACTCTCCAGAGATGCTTTTTCATCAACAATCTCGAAATCATAATCGATCTAAAAACTGTATTGAATCTACCTCAAGCACGCAGTGCCTAATGACGCTGCGTTCCAGATCTTGTAAGTATCCGAGGATAGAAAATGGATTTTTTGTGCGTAAAAAGCTGCAGCACATCCGAACCAGCATCAGCGTCTCAGAGGCTGGAGATGTTCATCCTATTTAGTGCTGATGTTTCACAAAGTTTTGATCCCAGTTACAAAACGGTGAAATAGCTGACAGTAGTGGAATAGTAAGTTAATAATAATATTACCATATTAGAAATTATTTGGAATTTCTGAATCTGCTAGATTTTTGCCGGCGCGAATTCAAATTGAATTAGTCCTAGACTAGTGTTTTTTACTGAGGCATGTAGCAACTACTGGAGTATCAACACCTGAACGCTGGGACCAAGTTCCTCCACCACGACACTTATGGTGCTCATTTGGATTATCAAGAGATACCATTTTTCATAAATCGGTTTCTGAATCTGTGTCCCAGTAATAGTAAATGCCACTATTATGTTGATAATAATGGTAAGAAGGGGGTAAACCGTAATCCTTGAATGAAAAAGGACACGTTGAATACAAAGAATAACGGTGTTCGGAGCAGCGTATACCCCATGTTCAAATATACGTGTTTTCCTTTTTTTGATCCTGGCCTGATTGGGTCTATCCGCTGGTGGGTTTTGGGTTCCATTCTTCGACTTGCAGTGTGCACTATTATCGTCACTTAATCGCCGCGGCCGCAGTATAGTAAATCGTGCCTTCGGCCAGCTCCTTTTTATTTGATTAGTATTTCCCTATAGACATCAAGCATGGTCAATAAGACTTGCTTCAATTTTGTGCAGACCCTTCTGGAGTTTCCAACGGTGATACTAGAATCGCTAAGATATGAGTGCATGCGAACCTTCCAGGAAACTGTTTATAAAAATTTTTTCGATGCATACGAATTAAAATCAAAGGACAGATTTGACGAGCGAACTAAAGACGTTGCTAGGTGGGCCCCGCACTTGATATTACATGGTGACAGATTAGCTGGTAAGTCTAAATGCAGACCTCAAATTTTAAGCTTTCAAATTCTTATCAACACGCGTCGGCGCATCATATGAGTCCCAAAGAACACACTGAGGATTAAGACTGTGATGGACTATATGATTTTGTATCAAATCAAAAAATTTGCAGATTTTAGTCTAAAGATTATTGAATCTTGTCGTTTGAGTAGACAAATACGCTTCTCCCATACACTCCAGATGCCGAAATTTACTCTGAAGACTATCGTCCATATCATAAAACAAGGAAAACAAAAAGGGGCCGTTTGCTGACTCCAGGATCATCTCTGGATGAAGGAACGAAGGTGCCAAAATCAGAAGTACCAGCTCTGAATCCCCCCTATAATGTTGAGATTACGACTAAATTTGGGACAACAAATTATCAAGTGGAGTTGAACACAGGGGCTACATACAATGATCTCAAGGAGGCTCTTAAAGCCAAGAACTTAAAGGATGTAAACCTAGAAGTGATGGAAGTATTTGCAAAAGACGGTGATAAAATCAAGTGGTTTAGATTAACTGAAAATGCATCAGTTTTGGACAAAGCTATAGTCTTAGCAAAGAAACAAGAAAACACGATTAAGATCAAGCCGATGGGTCTTAAGAAAACAAAGGAGGGAAAGGACTAGACAGGCTCGTAGGGGGTCGCACTCAATCTGAACACCTGTGTGATTTGTCAATAGTTCCGGAAATATCATTATCAACATACCAGCCTTAGATTATAGCATCATAGTGTTAATAAGGGGTTTGTGACTAGCTGTATGCAGACTGTTGATAGAGATTTGTGAGGATACTTGATAAGAGAAGTGTGTAGCAATGGCGTCTCTTTTTGGTGTCTTATTTAGGTGTTCTTATAGATAATAGGTTTATTATGGCTCGTTGTTTACTCGTTTCTTAATCCGCTCTAAATTCTGCGCATCAGTTAAAAACCCGAATCACAGAATGTACATTCTTTCACCTCTTATATGAGACCGTCTAACCGTCCAAGACAAGACTAAGTTAACCGTACTACCCTCTACGAAGACCACTATTAGCACATCCTTCCCCTTTTCTCAATTCCGCAGCCAGTGCATCTTCTTTGAGGATCTGACTTGAAACTGTATCATACCATTTTAGAGTTTATCACGACAAGTATTATTGCTGTAGCTACCTTAGCCGATCAGCTTAGTTGAATTCAGAATTGCATTGAATACTATATCATGTTATCAACTGGAATCGACATTCTGAGCGAAGTCGTCCAGACAAGATCGCTTCTCCTTTGGGAAGCTTTCCAGGAATCCCTTCTGTATCATCAACACATACTTTCTAACGGAGCCCAGCGCCACTTCTGGGCTAACGGAGTCCACTATTGGGCAGCTCTGCAGGCCCTTTTGGACAACAGCAGTAACGGCGAGTCTATGTGTGCCAGTAAGAGGTTCCCCCCGCAACCCGTGTCCCCCTGCACTGATAGCCAGGGCGTTACTCATATCGGTAACCAGACAGGGTTTACCACGACCACCGAGTTCCGTAAATGGTCCGTGATCAGTACCCACGAGGACTTGTCCAGCCGATTCTTTACCCAAACAAGGAGTACCCAGACCTGTAAGTTTTTGATTTCTTGTTTAAACTCAAAATATTCTTTTTTTACAGTGACTCTCAGTGTCACTCTCTTAGTCTTAGACTTTCGGAAAAATCCCAAAAAATCGCTCCTGCAGTTAATCACACAGCACCCTATCCCATTTCTCACTTACGCTACAGCGTCGATGCGTCGAGTTCCACCCTACTAGTGGATCTAACGATCCTTCTTTTGACCGTCTTTCTCACAGTCTTCTGTATGTGCAGCT
>Ga0099798_10793_pt1 | contig 9970 bp, 8 predicted proteins | sample Uncmet_Sort29A_1_FD_89870 | JGI IMG/M metagenome (GOLD analysis project Ga0099798, IMG submission 89870) | Marine eukaryotic communities from CALCOFI LINE 67, Pacific Ocean - CN13ID_Sort29A_1 | ecosystem: Environmental > Aquatic > Marine > Oceanic | place: Pacific Ocean: Monterey Bay | collected... | reverse complement strand
ATAAATATTAAGGATGGTAGTAGAGCATTAATTCAATAATGTAGGTTTAATGGTGGATTGAATGACAACAACGTTTTACAACGATTTACAACGAATTAAAAAAATGGTCAACGTTCTACAGAAAGTTCTACAATTGTTTGATATTTAAGATTTTGTTTTTTCATATTTAACATTCATGTCGCGCATGTGTGCCCTCCAATGTTGAAGGTCGCCGATTGAGCCTGAGTTTTCAGCTTCTAAGTGTTAGAAAACAAATTTAATGGTTTTATTGGTCATTGTTTTTTTTTTTGAATTTTTAATGGGCGTTGGTCAGTGGTTAATCATTCATTCGAGTGAGTATGGTGAAAGAAAAATCCTGGTGGGCTTATTGTTTTGTTGGGTTTTTTACTGGTTTTTTAGTTGGGCATCGATTTGCGGGGGCACACGGGGGGAGTTGCGAGGTATAGCAGCAGGCGCTGGGGGTGTACTTGAGGGTGGCTGTCCGACGAGTCGGAGGAGCCACCATATTACTTCCGACAGGTGGTTCCTCTGGCGCGATGGACGCGGCTTCTTCCACCTGGTGGAAGGAGCTCCTATACCTTGCATACCGTTTATCCTCCCGTGTGCCCGGGTGTAATGTTATTTGGAAGGCATGGGGGTCATTAGTTAGCTAGGATCTACATCCAACAATAAATTGGGAATATTATTAGTATTGTAATTCATTATATTACTGAACATTACTTAATTAATCAATGATATTGACTTTGAAATAAATTAAATAAATACTAAATAATTATTATGAAACCGAAAACATAATATCAAATATGTTGATAAATCATTGACAGACCGAAAACAGTCGTATATCGCTAATCTAATGATAATTAAAATATTTGAACAAACGGTCAACCTGATGCTTAAGAGATGAACTCTTGATCTGAATGAATACTCTAATGACGTCATCTAGATGTGGGCTTAAAAAATATGAAACGCTTAAAATTCAATATTCTAACGTATTTGATGATGATAATGTATCAAATTTTGATAATGTATTGATTCATTTGAATGATTTTTTGATGAAGAAAAAATAGATACATTTATTAAATATTCAATTAATAATTAATATTGATAACAAACAATAGATAATAAAATAAACATTTAATAATAAAAAATATATACATTTATTAATAATTATTTGATAATTTATTAAATTGAAATCCATTGCAATTGCTATAATTTCATATTGATTGTCAATCGATTGCCTTGATTTCCGTCCTACCAATTCTGAAAAATGTTTTGCAACTTCTACCGACTGGACTACATGAAAATACACAATTCAAGAACAATGATAATTAATAATATATTATAACATACAACTGGACTAAAAATCTACAAACAAAAACATTGAAAATGGAAACTAATCAAAAAACTGAACATTTACGAGCAAAGCGCGAAATTCATTGCGATCAAAAAATCTACAAACAACAAAGCAAAATTCGTTGGTCTGACAAATCTACACACACAAATGATGATGAATTCGAATCGTTGACAAGACTTTCAAAGAACACTCGAAACTCATTGCAACACTTTGGGATAATCGGATGAAATTCATTGTAGTTGGCTGATAATTAATATAAAATATAAATACTGATTGATTGATATTTTTAGTAATCAAATAAAGTTATAAACAGTTCGGTTTCGCTCCCGGTCCTGCCACTGCTGCGGCCGCAATGAGCGATATGCCCACCGTGGCAAAGTTTTCTAAACCTGAAATATTCCCGCACGGGATTAGATGTTAATTAAAAATGTCATGATTTTGAGCGCTTCTTAGCAACCATGCTCCTCCAATTGTGTTTTTGATCGGCAACGGAAAGAGCAATTCCCGCAGAGAAGATTATTATTGCAGGCTTTTGATTGGCGTCGGGAAATTTGCTCTAAATTGCTTTTGATTGGCGTCGGGAAAATTATCTATTAAAATTTGTAAAGAATGGTCTTGTTCCAATTTTTGCAATACTTCGACTAAATTGTTTTTAATGCAAAGACCATACAAATCAGAAACAAACATCACAGGTGGTCCCATGTCGATGCGGGAAATCTGAAAAAACAAAATGTTGCAACATGGAAACAATATAAGATTTTTGATTAATTACTTTAAACTTTTTTTGAATTACGCAAATACTTAGTCAAAAAACGTCATTTGGCGACGAATGATGACAACATCTTGCGAAAAGTGTTGCCGTCGCATTCAAAAAAAAATTGAAAAGATCGTGGGAAACCGAAATCCCAAGCAAACGGAATGAATGGAAAGGCGAAAGCCGAAAACTGTAGCATGAACGAAGCTGTAAAGCCGCAATAATACAAAATATCAAACAATATTGAAGAAACAAATAATTACCTGGACAGGGGTTCTTATGTCCTGCGAACATATCTCTTTAAGATGTTCTTCGTTCTGGACGGGAATCTTGTTGGCTTTAGTAATCGTCCATCTGACAGAACCTTGAGGCAGTTCAGTACGCACCACTCCGCTTGTGTCATCCAGAAAAATACCAGATTTGGTGCGTAATGTTTTGTCAGAATTCCAATCCAATATATCCGCACATTTAACCTGGACAATCGATGAAACAATAATTGCATTAAATTGATAAATTAAGTTCTTTGAAATCATATAAATTATGAAATCTGCATTTATTTACAATAATTACTTGAGTAACGAATAATGTATTTTTTCCCAACTGTTTTAACTTTTTTAAATGGTTGCAATTTTTTTCAAATTACCGTTTTCGTTGGCACGTCGTGGATGAAATGTTGCACTGCAAGTTGTAAAATGGATTTTCCGCCGTGCGCCGAGGACGCCTTCATGAGGGATGACACGAACGCTCTGACTGCTTCGGGGCCTTTTTCATCTGCCTCACCTAATGCTGTCAGCATTCGATCGGCCCAGCGAAAGTCGAAATCCCAAAGTTTGTGCTCGTCATATTTTTCTAATGCCCATGGTTTAAGTAAATCTTCGTACCACTTCTGCAAGAACGCTGAAACGGTGTCAAAGTGTTTCTTTTCCCCTTTCGTGAGACCAAGGCCAAGTTTTTCCATTTCTTTGACGAGTTTATCCAAAGTCCTGCACCCTTTCGTGTGCGCGCGATCGATGGTCTCGTACGCACTCTGATCACGATTACCTGGAATAGCAACAGGTTTGGGATCGTGAGAATCCATGCCGAAACACGAACAACCGCCGAACATCTTAATGCCGTCGACGTGCCCGAACTGCAACTGGGACACTAACGCCACGGACGGAGCCGCGAGAAGAATTCGCGAAGCGAACGAACGACCGTTGAAACAATTCTGCATTGTGGTGATTCTAATGATATATCTTGAGTTGTTTTGTTTTGCAATTTGGGTTTTTGTTTTGAGAAATTGTAATTTGTTTTGCAATTATCTGATGGAAGATGAACTCGGAAATTAACTGATTACTTTGTTAGTTGTTGAAAATTGTGTGACAATTGTTAATTGAATAATTAATTATTAAATGAAGATGCTTATATTGCTCAGAAGTTATAAGGGTTTATAATTATTTGTCGATTGAAATATTATTAATTTTAATTGTCAATTAAAAAATTAAAATATTTGAATTAAATGAATGATTGTAAATCGTATTAATTATTGAAAATTAGAATACAAAATAAATTAATTAATATCGAATTCTTATTTCTTAAAATGTTGAACACGTAAGAAGGGAAAATTGCGAAGATGAAATTATTAAGTGATTAATGATTATTGTTATGAATTGTTGTTGTTGACAGAAGAAATTAACGGTTAATTAAATTGAAATAATTAATTGATGGAAATTAATTGAATCGAAAACTTGATCATAAAATTAAAACATTTTTTATGTAAAAACAAAATTAAAACGTGGGTGGGGAACACGAATGGACAATCGAAATAAATAATCAATTAAATATTTTTCATTAAAAATTATAATCAATTCACATCAATTTGAAATAATTATTTAATTTGATTTTTTTAAATCGCAAACCTTGGTTTTTCTCATTCACACACAGATAAATAATAATAATAATCCAATACACAAAATATTTAATTTATCATTCATTTCTGAATTCACAGAAACAATATGAGATAAATTAAATATTGCAAACAATTTTAAAATAATAGAACACACACACAAATAATATTGAAACAAAAATTGATAACGGAATTTTGTTTTTTGTTTCATTTTGATTTTTATTTTTATTTTGAAAATCCAAATAAAAATAAAAAACATAATTAATTACACAATACATTCACTGATTAATTGATAATTGAATGATTAATAATTAATTGCATATTAATCATTAACTTATCAATGAATTATGATTCACTTTAAAATATTTTTGTTTTTAATGTAATCACTAAATAAAATGAAATCAAATTTCAATATTAATAAACATTTTGATTTTATCATTTCGGAATTGAGATTTTGTTGGAACAATGAACCAACTACGGAATATTATGAACACAAAAACATATTTGACAAATAATATTATGAACACAAAAACATATTTATGAACACGAAAACAGATTTGAAAAATTGAACCTATAAATCGATCTGCATTATTTGTTCTATTTTCTATATTTTTTCTCTGCTATCTATCTGCTTCTTGATTCACGTTGAAAACACTTTTAAAATTCAAATTATTAAAAAATTAAATTATTGAAAATTTGGATCATTTCAAAACCTTAATCCGATGTAATACTAATTAATCCAAACTTACACAAAAACAATCACACACACAAAAAATAATTAATCATTAGCACACAAAAATTGAAAAAAGAACATGCACAAATTTAAATTCTCGACACTGGTCAATGATTTGAAAACAAAAAACAATTTAAACGAAATATGTTTTGATTTGGTTTTTGGAAAAAATTCAACAAAATTTGAAAATAATAATTAATGATAATAAATCATAACAAATGGAACCAATAAACAATAATTTATTGACTCCATTTTTTATGTTGTTCCTAACATTTTACATTTTCATTATAAACAAATTGGTGATCATTTTGTGGCAAAACAAAAAAGATAAATTGAATCATGATTATTAATCCACATCCTACATTCAGAATTTTTCAATGATATAAATCGAAAATAATGATTAAATCAATTTAAAATTGACAATTGATTTAATAATTATTTTCATATGACACATGATAAATTAAAAAAACGTGTCCTACATTTATCATAAAATCGAACACGTCCTACATTTACCATAATTAAAAAAATCAAATTATTGAAAATTTGGATCATTTCAAAACCTTAATCCGATGTAATACTAATTAATCCAAACTTTAAACACAAAAACAATCACACACAAAAAAAATAATTGATCATTAGCACACAAAAATTGAAAAAGGAACATGCAAAAATCTAAATTCTCGACACTGGTCAATGATTTGAAAACAAAAAACAATTTAAACGCAATATGTTTTGATTTGGTTTTTGGAAAAAATTCAACAAAATTTGAAAATAATAATTAATCATAACAAATGGAGCCAATAAACAATAATTTATTGACTCAATTTTTTATGTTGTTCCTAATATTTTAAATTTTCATTATAAACAAATTGATGATAATTTTTTGGCAAAACAAAAAAGATAAATTGAATCATGATTATTAATCCACATCCTACATTTTTCAGAATTTTTCAATGATATAAATAATTAATCGAAAATAAATTAATAATTATTAAATCAATTTAAAATTGACAATTGATTTAATAATTATTTTCATATGACACATGACAAATAAAAAACATACATCCTACATTCATCATAAAATCAAACACGTCCTACATTTACCATACAATAATCAACATGATATTTGACGTCCTACATTTTTCCAAACCCAACAATACAAATAAATTTGGGTCAATCAGAACGGAAAAACTAAAACAAAAGACAACGTACTATCAAATTGTCAATTGAAACTGTAAAAAAATAATATTTGAATCTTCTATTTAAAGAAACTCACAACACCAATGAATTGTTTTTTTGATAATTTGTTAAAAATTATGTTTTTGTTATTAATTAATTAATGAATGAATGAAATACGAATTCAATCAATAATGCAAGAGACTTTCAACATAACGTGATTTGAAATGCATTTGAATATGCATGGTACTGTATCAATTTGATCCAGATGTCCCCGATGTTACAAATGTTCTTTTTGCTTTAATGAATTTTGAAAACTTTGACCAATCCATCGTTTTTGGTACCTGTTTTGAAATGTTATAAATTTTAAATTTATAATTAGCCACGCTTTTTGTTTTCGTCTTATTAATTTAATTCAATTATAATTACTTTAAAATTGATCATCATTGACAAAAAAATTGAAAATCAATATATTGATATTATAATGAATTATTAATTTGCAAATTTAATGTGGAATATCATAGTATTTAAATAAAAATATATTGAAAAAATTAAAATAATTGTCAATCCACCTTGATTTTTTTACTGCCTTTTACACTCTAGCTGTTATATAATATAACAATCAATCAAAAACCAAAGAAGGAATACAGCAGCACAAATCAGTAATCCAGGCCAAGGAACAAGGAATACAATTAAATATACAATGATCCCGACAAAAAAAACCTTTACCTAAAACCCAACAAATCGCGATGTTCGAATTCATCACTTCTCTGAAATTACGAATAACGATATGGTTCGCTCATCGTACCAGTGTGAATCAATAATTGATTAATAAAATTGATTGTAATCAAAAAAAAAGATTTGATGTAAAAATGGATAATCAAAATAAAATTAAAAATTATTAATTTTTAAAATAAAAACATTCTGAAAACGACGTTACTATCAATAGTAATCTTGTTTGATGGTTGCACAAAACCTAAAACAAACCCAACGCAATGTGAAATGAATTTAAATTGTTTTGGCTTATGATGAAAATTAATTTATTAAAAAAGATGAAATAAAAACGTAGAATGATAAATTGAATGTTTCATTAATGAATTAAACCAATAAGAATATTCTTAGAACTGGTGCCATCCGCACGACGCTTCGATTGAACTTCGCTCGTAAGGACCTACATTGTAAAATGACGACGATATCGCTGAAAAAATGTATGTTTCCTGTATTTGATTTTGGATCTTAAAATTTGTTGAGAGTTGGAAAACATTTCAAATTACAAGAAATTTGTTAATTTGAATTTTGAAAATTTAATAAACTTAAACAATCGAAAAACAATTTGAATACTGCAGATAAAAACAAAATAAGACATTCTTCAAACTTTGATCAATAATTTGTAAACTTTCTTTTGCTGGTGTTTATCTCCCGCCGCAATCACAAGATTGGTGGCCTTCTGAAATTGCTCTGCATTTTTCTCCTCGATAGATCCGGGTTTCGCGCGTGTGAAATTGAATATCTTCTCCTCCAATTTACGGGCAACCTTTGTGATCTTACTTTTGAATATGCCCCAAATCCCTTTTTGCTTTTTGAATCCCTGCGTTGAAAGGCGCTGCACGCTTTTCAATTCCCTTGCGTGCTTCTTGTGAAAGGATTTGATCGAGCGAACCATTTCACTCGTCATCGTGAAATCCTTGCTGGTGTCAAAAATGCGGTCGACCGTGCGAATCACAGTGAGCCAATTATTGAGCTTTTCGCAACTGTCTTGTACCTGCTTCTTGTCCTCTTTCTTGCGACTGAAAATGGTTCTCCGAACAGGGAAACCGGCGTGTTTGACGATGTCCTTCCGTAAGACCTCGTGCTCTCTGAGCTGGCTGAGTCGATACCAATGAACATTGCTGTGAATGCTGCGTTTCCCCAATTTGATGTCTTCCGGTTGGACATTGTTTCGGACAAATGGAATTTTCCAATGCCCTTTTTTGTTGTACCCGAAAAGTCCACGGAACCAATTTGTCTTTTTGTCGGAGTCACTTCCGTCCTCGTGATCATCCTCCGTCCATTCAACATTTTCACATGAAAAATTATATTCTTTTTTCATGATGTTGTGATACAACAAATCTTTGTCTTCTTCTGCAGCGGTGCCTGAAACGCCAGTGCCTGTCACGCCGTGCAAATGCGCCAACAGCGCACACGTGAACATGTTGGTTTTGGTCATCACCATGGTGATTAATTAATTAATTAATGGAATTATGGAATTAAATTTGGATTTAAATTTCAATTATTATTATTATTATTTTAATTATTAAATAATTAATTAATGAATTATTTGAAATGTGAAATTATTTTATTTTTGAAATTCACAAATGCCGTGATAATAATAATGGATTTGAATTGAAATTTTCGAAATTGCTGAAACAAAAATTATTATTGCATTTGTTGCCTGCGCAAATTATTTACCTCAACTTGTTGATTGAGAACGCGCAAACCAACAAAAACAATTTTGTTTTTAAATAATAAAAAATAAAAAATTAAATATGTTATAAAAATGATAGATCCAAACCAAAATTTGAAAAATTGAATCAATAATTAATTTGAATTTAAATTGTTTGAATTAAACAACATACCATATTTGAATTGATGATTTAAATTTTTAATCATTGATCAATATTTTAACGGCAAACAGAAGAAAACGAGACGTACATAAAAACATTAACACAAAAAAAACGCATGCTGGAACATTGTAAGGAAATTCACAATTGTAACAAAATGTCCGCAGAACACTTGAAATTTGAAAATGAAAAATGAATTGTTTGAATGAAATTTCAAACATCAATATAACTAATAATTAGTTAATACATTATAATTGAAATCAAATTGATTAATCAATATAATCAAATAATTAGTTGGTATTAATTATGTTATGAATAACATTAATCATTTATATTTATATTGGAAATATTATGAAAAATATTATGATGATGCTGTTTTAAGCACAAAAAATAAGAACAATGAATAATCAATTTAATTTGAAAACATCGCTATTGAATTGAAATTTACCATCCAATTTGAATATTGAATGTTGCACGTGGAATCATTCACAAAATAAACGCTATTGAAAACAAACAAAACGAATTAAATTTTCAAAAAACCAAAAATTAAAAAATAAAATAAAAAACATAACAGAATATTGAACAAAACACAATAAATTATAATTCATCATTAATTACAATATGATTGTACCACTAAAAAACGAAATTAAATAAAAAATAAAAAAATATTTTTCAAATGTTCAATGATAAAATGAAAAAACAAACGATTTAAAATAAAAATCCAACTTTAATTCATTTAATTGATAATAATACGATTTTAAAAATATATTTTAAAATAATTAGTTATAATTATTTATTTATCATTTCATTTTTGTATTGATAATTTGATTTTTGAATGTTCGGATACGAATTGAGATATTACATACTAGCAATAATTGATTGTGAAAATCAAAATCTTTAATCTTAATCTAGAATGAAATCAATCCAGGAATCGTGACCCAACAGTATAAACTAAAACAAATCAACACAAGTAGCTAATTACTGAACAACAAATCCTAATTAAAATTTAATTCAATGCTAATACTTAATATTAGATATGTAATTACTTAGAAACATGAGTTTAACAAACTTGCTTAAATTCCATCGTACTGCTAAATAAATTTGATGGAACGATGATTAATAAATTATTACAAATTTCAAAATTTGTCATTTGAAATATCAATGAAATGAAACAAAAAAACACAATAAAAAAAAATTTAAATTGAAATGAATATCGCAATTTAAAATAATTGCAAAATCCAAAACGATTTTAATAATTTACTCAATTTAAATTGAATTTTAATTTAATACATCCAAATAAACGAATCTTAATTTATTCAATTAACTCACTAACAAACTTTAAGAGTGAAAATAAAAAACTTGAACTTAGACAAAAACCATGGCGCTATCAAACACAAACCTGGCCCTCAATCTGGTCAACACATTAACAAACCAACGAACCAACGAAACAAAAAACAATGATTAATTA
>Ga0099798_10792_pt1 | contig 9981 bp, 10 predicted proteins | sample Uncmet_Sort29A_1_FD_89870 | JGI IMG/M metagenome (GOLD analysis project Ga0099798, IMG submission 89870) | Marine eukaryotic communities from CALCOFI LINE 67, Pacific Ocean - CN13ID_Sort29A_1 | ecosystem: Environmental > Aquatic > Marine > Oceanic | place: Pacific Ocean: Monterey Bay | collected... | reverse complement strand
ATATCGGCGCGTGAATATGGGAAGAATAATGGCATCTCACCATGTACTCTGGTTGTTCCGGTACGTAATCGGTGCGTCCGCGTTAGTAGACCAAACCTTACCTCCATGAATGTGAAGTTCAACTATTTAGTTTTTCCACAGCGGAACGTGTTGATCTTTTGCGGAGTGCGGAGTCTTCCAGAGAGCGTCTACAACTGAAATGTTGAAATCTCGGTATGCGTGCACTTCTGACGTGCCAACATTTATAGAGTTTTATGTTTGTCCGGACGTCTCGCGTGAGCGGTTTGAACGAAGACTCGTGGGCAGTTGTTCATCACTCGAACGGCCCCCCCCCCCCGAAGAGTACAGTCCATTTATTGGATGAGAAATCCGCTCGGTTTGCATTGTGCCCCTCGCTACTCGCGAAGTCTAGGTTCAGTGATTTTGATTTGTGCGAAGTTTCCCGAGTTTTGTCCAGGAAGACGAATGTCGCATTTCGCGTATGCACGGCAAAACTGCACAAAGGACGGCATTGTACAAAGCCCATCACGCGTTGATGCTTGGAATGCTTCAATTTCGCTGCTACAAGTCGGCAGAGTCGATAAAAAGCGAGAATTGGGAAGGTGAAATAGGAGAGATGATACAAGTCGTGGAAACTTGGAAGACGAGCAGTGCGCAATCTACTTCGAGCTCTGGCATGCCACGTGTCGGTACGGTAGAGTTCAACATTCGTTTCTTTTTGTCGCCCCTGATAGTTCCGTCGAATCACAGTGTCGCGGACAATGTATGCACGCGTTCTTTTTTTGGCGGATTGTGGCCTCTCCTTAGGGTCTCCGTTGTCTCTTTCCTTTCCGGATTGATTGTCGACTCATAATATGAGGTGACAATCAATCCGGAAAGGTAATATGTCGATTTGAAAAAGAGTCAGCTAGGCGAGCTTCAGGCAAATCAAAGAATCGATGCGGCAAAATACGATGCGATTTGAAGAATGACACCGAAACACCGAATGAAAAGGCTGAGAAAAAGAGATTCTTTCTCAGACTTTCGACATTGTCTGTTTCACAATCATTTGCACAAGGATCCCAGTCTCTAGCAGCAGTAAAGTATAAATCGCGCGTTGATTCAGATCCGCTAATGGTTTCGATTCAGGAACGTGGAAGCCTTCGCCTTCAGGTTTGAACCCGTTACAGCAGTAAGTGTGATTGGGTTTCTCGTTCTTCGTTGCTCATTCAGAATGTTACAGTTTTGGCCCAAAAGCGTTACATGTGCAGGGGTAGTGCACGTCAGGCTGACGAGGTAGGGATCAAACCGGGGCATCCGGAGAACAAAGATGCGTCGAGAATTATATACGGTTGAATCGGATCGGAGTTGCGTATCGCGAGAGTCGCAGGTGTGTCCGAGCCAGACTATGTAATGAGGAAACTTTTTGAGCGCGCACTATACAGGGCTCGGCCCTACATTTTTGTCAATTTTCTGTCTGGCGCAGGCAGATAATATTGCCTATCTTCAATGCAAACAGGAGAGACGCTCGCTATATCGTTTGAAGGGCCGAATTTCCGGTATTGGGTGTGTAATCTGAGTACTCCACAAGCATCCGACGCAGCAACGCTTTTTGTGGTAGTTTCGCATTTCGACAGCAAAGCATTGAGCGGCGCGGGACAGAGTGATCCTCAGAGAAAAAATCTTCTCAGGAGGGGAGACCGAATCACCGAGATCGATGGCCGACCGGTCTCGCTGGATCACCATAAGGTAGCGTGAAGTGACTTTGACACGATCCTACGCTCGCATTTCGTTCTTAATAGGAGCCCTTGGAACACTGGTCATAATAGAGTTGTGTTCGTCCCTACGGTGGCCGGTAAATCATTTTGCCAGATATTTCCGAAGCTGACGAAACGTGGGGATATAAGTTTCCCCGAATGTGAAAGCAATGGGAGGTCCGAGAATGATTCCAACCTATCGTTGGATGGTCGTCTAACTGTCGCTCGAGGTACGTTTTGGGAGAACCTACGCTAGAAATCTTCATATGTCTGCGAATTGACCTCGCCTCGTATGCAATATATTGGCATTTTTCCTTCGAGGTAAAGTCAGTGTAGGACAGAGGCGAAACAAGCAGGCAAGATCACACATTGTCAGTAGTCTGAGTTCCGTTGCGCTGTGGCGTGATAGCCAGTTCCACAGGTGATGACGGACTGCGATTCAGTCAGAATTTTCGCAGTATCCAATGCTTATTTTCGTCTTAAACTCACATCGTTTCGTCCTCTGTCGGTGATTTGTCGGAATATATGCAACGATGCGGGAATGCGCATCGTCGCATTATCCATTCATTTCACAGGAGAAGCAGATAGTCTTCCATGGGCACTGAAGGTGTCGAAATTGGCAAAAGTCGACAATAACTCGGCAACGTTGAAAGATTTGTTCGTCGAAGCCAGAAACAAACTGCATAACTGGAGGGCAGCGAAAAGAGACCAACCAAGAGGACAGCTGTTCGAGAAATGTGCGATTACTCTTTCTAGTATTCTCAATTCAAATCTCCATCGCAGTTTCCGGATCGAATCCATGTGATTTGTCGCTATGCTGAATAGCGAGCTTTCAAGAAACGTGTATTCCCCTGAAATTCTCGAGATTTTTCAGCGAAATCCGTCCAATGCGTAGAGGTGTTTCCAGGTCGGACACGAAGATAGGACCGTAGCCGACGAGTGTGCGTTTCGCCATCGAGGTCCTCATAGCAGTCACCGCGGTAACATGCGACGGCGTCTCCGTCCCTGCCCCCATCGGCGGTTTGTGAATGGAGAAGTGCTCAAGATGTAGCGTTGCGCGTGCTGCGTCGCTTCCCCCTTTTTTTGAAGGGGAAGTTGTAGCGCGACAACGCAGTTCCGCTACGTGAGAGCCGGATCGGTCACGTCCGTCGGTGGTAGGTTAGAGTCGGGACTAGGCAGCTGCTTCATGTAGCGCCGGGTAAGGTGTTTCGATGGCTCACAGCTCGGAGAAGAAGCCTCGAGTGAAGGAAAGTTGTGGTCTGTTGACCTCTAGAGGCAACTCTCTGATTTTTTGATCTGTTTGAGTTTGCAATGGGCAAATTGGTTCAACCTGTTATCGTTCTTCGGGGAGTTTTGACGGTTGTTGAAGTTTTTTTGTCGTTCGTATGGTGTCAAGTCTTGGCGTCTTCCGGTGTTCATCTTTGCGCGATAATCTATCGTGTCGTTTTCGATTAGTTTTCTCCCGCGATGTTTGATCAACAGCTCTGCAGCGATTCGAGGAGGCGGTCAGAAAAGCTGAACCAATTTCGAAAGTGGACGCTCAAATGGAGGAAACTGAGCGCGATTACAGGACGACTTATCAGGTGCGTCTGCAATGTTTCTGTTCATTTGGTAGCGTGTGGTGTTTAGTTTTCTGTGAACATCTACAACGGTTTCGGCTGCTCATCGGACAACCGAGGATCCAGTCTAATGTCGAATCAGTCCGAGAAGCATGCTCTGCAGCGGTCTTTCGTCTGGTCAGAGAAGGTCCAACAATGAGTCTCTAGCTCGTGGGCCCTAACTAGGTTTCGCGATGTGCAGTGTTTTCCCCTTTTCCGTTTCGCATCTCCTGTCAGTTTTGCATTTCAGTACTCTCTTCGAGCTTTCTCCTTTCTTTTCATTTGTCACTTAGTTCTATGTCTTCTCATATTACCTGCTAGTTTTTCGTATGTTTTCTTCAATCTTTTTGCATGCCAGCCATAGGACTCGTTTTTTATTCCTATTGCAATACTTTTGTCTTTTTCGTATTTTGCTCCTTTCGTTTTGCATTTTGCTCCTTTCGTTTTGCATTTTGCTCCTGTCGTTTTGCATTTTACTCCTTAATTTTCGCATTTTACTCCTTCCCTTGCGCATTTACACCATTCGTTGCGCAGTTTACTCATTTCGTTCCGCATTTTTGTTTTGCATTTTTGCTTTTTCTTGTATTTTTTTGCATTTGCCCGCTCGATTACTACGCAGCAACAGTAAAGTACGAGAAAGCTGGGAGGAGAGTCGAGAGCACGGTTTTGAACGAGAGGGTTCCGTTCTTCGCCCCTCCTATCTTACCCTAAGGGGATTCGTTTCCCCCTTCAGCACGTCTTCAGGGCCTCGGTGAATAGGAGTTCCTCCTCCCCTCCTAGGGAGGTGGCATGCGACTGAGGACGAATCGCGGAGGCGTACATGGAGAGCGGAAGGAGTTAAGGGGGGTTGAAAGGAGGGGCCGTCTGTCCTTCTGACTGCTTTCGGGTTCAGCTGGACATCCGTGTCATCCCTTGGCATGGATCCCTTCAGTGGGCTTTTCGCCATTCCTCCACGCCTTGTCATGTCATGCCTTGACGGGTGGTGTTTGGCCGTGCTTTTTTTTGTATACTTCGCGTCAGGCAGAAAAAAAAGTCGAAATTCAATCAATGTAGTGAGTGCAGGGAGCCGTCGCAGTCGGACACTGATTAATGATTGATCTTCGCAGCGCCGGCAGCTGGTTGGCGTCAACGCCCAGCGCTCCCCGAAATTTCTTCACGTTGCGTGCTCCGATTTTATGATTATATTTTGTTGAGAAATGGTGTCAAGAAGCCAAACGGGCAAGCCTGGCAGCTAAGAACCCTAAACCTCAAGATTTATCAAGAGTTGGCCTACAGGGCGAAGTAAAACATGTGAGCGCGAGACATCTGAGCAATTTGGCCCAGCTTGTCCAATTGGAACTTTCAAAGGTATATGACTCTAGCAAAGACGATATCATTTCAAGAGCTGCGCTAGTGAGGAAAAGTAACATAAGTGAACTGGATATTTTTACGTATGCGAACTGGTTGCAGAGTGCAACGAAAAAAAACACATCACAATTATCAAAGCTCAGGGTGTCATACCGGCCTCACCCGACGATTGTGCGTAGCGCTGTTCCTCCCTCCTGGTGGTTTCCTATGCCGTTTCTAAACGGAACCTGTCGTCTTCCTTCTCAGCTTCATTTTCCGCTGCAGTGCGTGCCCTCGGGGTCTTACGTTTTTCCGCTCGCGGGCCATCGGACTTCCTACTCCCTTCCTGCTCGGTTCCTTTGGCCTTCCTGGGCCGACTTTTTTCTTCTCGTCCTGCCTCTGTTCCGGATTCCGTCCCTGGTTCCCTTCCTCGTCCTCTGTCTTCGATCATTTTCTGCATGGAGTTGTTTCCTCTCTCCTGCTCCCGTTTCCGTTTTTTTCCAGCTACTCTTCCGCGCGTGTCCGCCGTTCTGTCGTCGGCGTTGCGGCAATTTTCCGGTGTTACGCTCCCCTGTTTCCGGTCAGCTTGGTTGCGGTCTTCCTGTGTCGCTCTCGTAGTAATACTAAGTTTGCGGCGGTCCCAAGCGCGCAGCGTCATCCTGAAAACATTCTCCGGCGGAGCTGAATTCGAAAGAGTGTGGCATTTTTGGCCTCTTGACGGGCGGCGTAAGACAATGAAGTAATACAGGGATGGCAGAGGGGAATACTCCGAGGCCTGAAAGATTTGTCATAAGGAGACCGATGCGTCAGAGAAGGTGACAATAAATTGTAGTTGATCGGAGTAACTATTTGTGTTGCTCGGTATCACGAGGAAACCGCTCCCGATGGGTAACTGTCCCACTCTATCGTGGAATTCAGAAAGGCGAAAACTCAAAGTCCCCCCCGCAACTCTCACCCCCTGAAGAACTTTCAGTTTGCCTGATCCCAGGATATGAAGCGCGGCAATCACATGTCTGCATCGGAACGTCGGTTCATTCATGGATGGGTTTTGTCCCACTCAGGCGATGCGGTGAGTGTCTCAATGAGTGAGGGTGTTTTGCGCATTTTGTGGATCGCGAAGGTAGTGCGTGTTGTTCGCCATGCCCAGGAATCTGAACAATCGGGCCCAGCTCTGATTCGCCTGACGAGTTCCGTCTACTAACTTGCGTTTCGTATCGAATTCGTGATGTCAGGACCAGAATTCCAAAATTATATGATGGGGCCGAGAGGGGGGGATCGTTGTTGATAGGGCTGATTTATTAACAGCTTTTTTTGGGACGATAACGATGGTCGAGGATTTTGTCAAGCATTCTCAGTGTCATCTGGTGCGCTAGTTTTAGTAGACGTGCGTCAGAGTCGACGGAGTATGATCGTGCTCGCACTACATCAAAAGGTGATCTGGGACAGAGACAATCTGAAAGAGTGGTTTGATTGGGCTTCAACGACGTTGCAGGCCAACAAATCCTGGGAGAAGTTTGAAAGCGATAATGAACAGATGCTCGCAGATGTGAAGGCCTCCGTTGCGCAAGGTGAAAATTCGTCTGTGAGTTTTCATTTTGGATGCGAAGCGTATGCCTTCGTTGTTGACTGTGGTTGGCAAGTTGGAACCAACTAGGGGTTGTAGGATGCTGCGAGCACGAGAGAGCAATCACATAATCGAGCGCGGGATGTTGGCCGCAAATCAGTCACAGACTGGGTTTAACGTGTTCCAGGACCTGCATTCACAAGCGTCTGGTGCGCGAATCTGCATTATTGTAGCTCAAAGGAGACATGTAGATCGTTTCAAATCTATTGAAGGTTCGTTGTGATCAATTGCCTCCCCTACGACTGTGTTTCATTTCCGGTATACGGGCTACTGTAGCTCGATCTGTACATTCAAATTTGTTGTAACGCAGGCGAAGACGTAACTAAGACAGCTATCAAAGAATGGTTGGAAGCTGAGGATGCTTTGATGAGCGAGATGGAGAGTCGTGGAAATCAGATCAAGGAAGCGACTCAGAAGATGGAGGACAAGCTAACAGTTCGTCCAGTTGCGTCTTTATCAAGTCTGAAAGCATGTTTGTAGATTGGCGGTTTCACCGCACGCCGAGCCTTTTGATCCCACGAAAGGGCCGAAATTGCGGCTCAGCTTGCACGATCCCCGCTCACCCATCTCGCAGGAACACGCTTGCCTCGAATACTAGATAAGCTGGATGCGTAGTTGGTGCGGGTCCGCATGGTGCGGGCTGTACATTATGCGTCTTTAGCTGTGGATCCTGACTTGATCCCTTGCGTCCGAGTTACAAGGAGATCAGGTTACGTTTTGCTGATTTCTTCTCGTAGTTTCACGCAGTGAGGCATACTTCGGTTTATGTCAGGGTCTAGGTCAATTATTGTGGTCCCCAGTTCTTCGGCTGTTTGGTCAGCATGCGGGGTGTATCAGCAACGTCCGAGTTCTTAGGAGATGCGTTATACCTCCGATCGTGTTCTCGTGTTTCTCTCCTCCAGTGTCAATGTCAACGGTTTGTCGTGCGTTTTGAGCGACAGTGGTCGGTAGCCATGTGGTACCGAGCGGGAGATCCAACGGTTTCACATCTCTCAATAAAGCGTCATCAATGGTCGTATCTTCTATGATGTGTCTGTTTGGTGATGGTTGTCCCTGCATCTGGGAGTGTTGATACTCCCCGCGATGGAGTAAATAAGCTGTCAGCATCTGTAACTACACAAAATGAATTTGATCCGATTGATTCCGTTGTCGGTTTCGTTTCGTCAGTGTGGTCACGGCTACAACTTTAGATGTAACTCGTGCGGGATTGTCGACGTAGAGAAGTGGAACCATGAGAAAAGCTCAAAAGACGAAAATCCGCTGCGAAAATCTGGACATCTGAACATCAATCGTAAATTGTCGATCACTTCTGAAATTTGTCCGCACAGTGGCATTAGCGAAATCTGAGCGTTCGTGCCCAATCGTTGCGAAATTTGGTGAAGACATCTGTCATGTGCAAAATTTGAAAAGGCGTGCAGACATATGAGTGCGCGTTATTGAGGTTTCGCGCAGAAAACAATATGTTGTATGGAGTTTTCACAAGTCCGGTATTCTTCTGGTCCGCAAAATTCTGGGCATGTTAGAAAATTAAAATGTGACGCAACGTACAAAACTTGAAAACTCGTGAAAACACCCTCACGAAATTAAAAGAATCGTTCAGGCACCAGCGCGAAATTTGAAAAATCCTGCAGATCGCGAAACTAGGAATTGACCTGAGTTTTTGATGTCTGACTTTTCACGGAGGGATTTCCAAATGTCCGAACTTTTGCGGCGAAAGCGGAAATTTCGATGTCCGTTCTACATTTCACAAACAGTGTGGTATTTTTGGCCGTTTTCTGTCGTGAGTGGTGGGCGACGGGTCAGTTGCAGTGCCGAACTGTGTCTTCACCGCTACATTGATGGTATGTTGTGTCAAGAATTAATCGCACAACATTTGTTACTCCCGGCGATGAGTCTTCGCGTTGCGGTAATCTGACCGACGGTTGGTTGACCATGGTTTTCTTCTCTTTGAACAACTCATTACCTATCTTGATCCGGGAATTGGTGTCTAGTTGTAGGTTGATTCATTGCGTCGAAAAGAGACTCCGAATTGGCTCTACGCCGTGTTCATGCTGCGTCTCATGTCGGATGTCGACGTTGTAGACACGTTTCTCAGCAAAGTGGTTTGCACACATTTCTCTCCGTAGGCGTTGTCGGGGTGCGTGGACGGTGTCATCCCTGATGATCTGGGAAGAAATGATGGTGAGAACCAAATGCGTCTTGACGCGGAGAAGCGCGCAGAAGAAGTGGACGTGCTGGTCTTTTTTAGTCACTTCGTGGACTACACGGTGCGAGCTTTCTCCGAAGACCGGGAAAAGTGGTCTCCTGGCGTCCAGCAGGCATCTGTAAACCAAGAGAAGTTGGATCGTTTGAAGCGAGAGTTACAATACGACTCGATGAAAGAAAACACGCAAAAAGCAAAAGACAATCTCGACAGGTTTCTTGCCCTGCAGCATGAAGTTAGGCTGCAAAGGAAGCATTGCGCAGACGCTAAAGAGCTGAAAACTCTTGTTGGACACTGGACGGAAGACACTAGCGCGTTAGAACAGTTGGATGTATCCGCCGCTGAGGCGACTACAACCTACGAGAATCTCTTTGATCAGATCGGGTATACTTTGGTATTCGTCAACTTCTCCGTTATTGGTCTCGTGGCGAGGAGTGGTTTCGAGTTGACACTCACTCGCCGGAGTTGCGTAAGTTATGTTCGAGTATGTACTGTGAGTTGTTGCCATTTTTTTCAATGTAGTTTCTCACCTGCGTCGACCGATGCAGCGCCCCCAATGATTGTGATGCTCTCTGGGATCCGGTGGGGGGGTTGTCGATCAGCCCACATATGATTACGCGTCCGGCTATCAGGCCCGGCGCTGTCACTCCGCACGGCGATTTGACTTTTGTGGATCGTGTCTTCCTCGAAAGTCCGTCGACGTCGCAGGCACTTGTGACACATGGCGAGTAGAGCAAGGCGCGTCCAAGAACGGAGTGGAGTTGAAAGTCGATGAGCGAGGTGTCGTTGCGAGGAAGTGATATCTGGGAAGAGCTAGAGAGCAAAGGGAGCCTGTACAGAAAGACATTCGGCACAGGGCGCTCATTCAGTTCTCCTGTCTGTCATCTGGTTTCAATTTGCAGTTTCTTTTCTAAGTTTTGACGACTGTTTCAGAATGTGGTCGGGATACCAGGAGCAAGCCGAAGCAATCCAAGCGTATTGGCTGGATGGCAAGTACAGGGCTGAGTGGGTGAACCAGGCAGATGCTGAGAAAAAGCAGTCGATATCGAAAGACAGAGCAATGGCGTCTCGGACGGTTTGGCAAAATCCGCAAACAGGTAGTTTCGTGCCTTTCTCCGGTTCAAGTTTAAACTTACCTTCTTGGAGTTCCATTTCCTCCGTATTTGCAGACAGTTGCGATAAGATTAAATACCCCCGGTCTCGGCGTCGGCTCCAGTTAGTTGCTGCAACTTCAGGAAGTTTCCTTGTAATTCAGTCAGCTTCTCGTCAAAGTCCTCGATGTCGGCAGCCTTCGCTAGTCTCTCGAATTCGGATAGGGCCTCTTTGGCTTCTTTTTGCTTGTCTATGACCTTTAGCAAGAGCTGACAAATCTGTTCGGGAACTTTCCCGCCATCCCGCAGTGCGCCGCAGTCACTCATTTTCAACCCATTCTTCAAGAGTTTCTTTTGTGAACTGTGCTGAATAGCTGAAACAACGTCTTCAAGAAACAACCCA
>Ga0099798_10791_pt1 | contig 9989 bp, 10 predicted proteins | sample Uncmet_Sort29A_1_FD_89870 | JGI IMG/M metagenome (GOLD analysis project Ga0099798, IMG submission 89870) | Marine eukaryotic communities from CALCOFI LINE 67, Pacific Ocean - CN13ID_Sort29A_1 | ecosystem: Environmental > Aquatic > Marine > Oceanic | place: Pacific Ocean: Monterey Bay | collected... | reverse complement strand
GAATCCTGATGCATGCTGCGCTGCTTGTCAAGCAGACGCTTCGTGTGCTGCCTGGAACTTCAACACTGATCCGGCCGCAGCACCTCCTTGCCACCTCAAAAAGACACCAGGGAATGGCACCAGTCCAGGCCCCAACTGTACATCGGGCTTGGTCCGCGGGCCACCTGCTCCTGCGTCGCTGCCGGACATCCCCAAACAACTGTGGATTGGTTTCTGGGGCGGGACCCCTAAGTCCTACAGCTGCTCGACGGCCTACGGCGACGATCAATCAGGCCAGGTGAAGGACAGCCAGATTGAGCAACACGGTGGCCCATCGATGCGCTTCCTGTACCCTGCCTACAATTTGTTCTGCAAAGAGCAGGACATGACCGATAAGTGCACCCTCTTTGATGACTATGAAGATCGCTGGAAGAAGGCAATTCCGAAGCTGACCAAATGGCTCGCAGAAAAGAAAATCGTCGGACTTCATGTAGGCGACGAGCGCATCTGCGACAACGATCGCCATGGCACGTCCATTGACGACTGGCACACAGTTATCAACACGATGCGGAAGACCTTCCCGCGAGGCAAGGCCATTATTTACGCCAACGAATGCTCTGGCACGTTCGGGCCCAACAACGACTGCGATCAAGGGATCCCTGGCGGCGGGAGGAGGAGGAAGTCTCAGGTGACGAATACCACAGTCGGAGACGATCCATCCATCGCCATTCCTGATGGCCTGGACTGGATTGGGATTGACAATTACCGCAACCATCACGATTCAGGCCCTGGGTGGATCCCCAAATGCATGCAGCCATATTATGAGAAGTACATCTTCCCCAAAATGGCGGACCACCAGAAGGCTGCCATCACGCCACAGATGACCTGCCTCAAGGATGGTGATGATCTGGAGCCGTGGGCCAACAGCTGGAAAGACTGCTTTTCGACTTTGAAGCAAGATGGGAAGGATGCTGTGAACTGGGCACAGAATGAAGACCGCATCGGCTACATTGTTCCGTACAGATGGGATGAGGCGGAGCAAAAGTGCCCGGATGGCTCATGCGATGATTTGATGAGCTTTTGGCATGACTACGGACAGAGCTTGAAGCCATGAAGTACGTATACTACGTAGTAAGTACTGCGAAAAGCCGCCGTACACTAGTATACGTAAGGTGTCCATTAGGGCCCGTCTTTCCCATGCTCCGCAGCTCATTTAATGCTGCCGGAAGGTGCTGTTGTTGTTTCAGCAGTGCCTTTATAAAGCTCGCTCATCTCATCATCATTATTAATGCATTTACACTACGTATACGTACTGATACAATTGAATCAAATTTGAATCCATGCATGCACCTGACGAGTTGATCAAATCAAACCCACCTATGTACTTTCTATCTTAGATCAATCTACACCTGGTATTTATTTGATAGTAATTTGATACTACTACGAGTACAGCACTTGTTTAACAAGTACTAGTGCCGTCTACAGTCTCCGATCCGTAGTCGTAAGCTAGGAATCGTGTATAGCTTGCAAGTCTCTTCTAACCAACGTCGCTATTAGCTGCCACCTGCACTACGCTATTCTTCATTGAAGCAAGCAACTGAAGCACCCCATTCAACTCCAGGAAATGCGTCATGTCCTTATCAGACTTGATTGCATCGAATTGGAGCACACCAACTAACCACTTGTTCAGAGCCTTGGTTCGTTTATCAAGGAAATCCCTCGAATTATCTTTGAGCCAAGTAGTGCTCGGAAAGGGTGGCATCACCTGATCCGGGGGAAGCGTGTACCGTTGGGTGAGTTTATCATGAAGCGCTGCAAAATCACTGAAGCGGTGCTCTAGTCGGTAGCTACTGCTCGGACCCATGCTCACGAGCACCGTGAAGATTGCGTACGTCGGGCCTCCCTCGTCTTGAACAAGCTGGAAGCCCTCGACCGCTGCCGAGCAGTCCCCGACGTGCTGAGACAGCTGAAGCTCCACTTGCCTGATATGTGCACTCATTGCCAGTCGGGTGTTCTCAGCTTGAGAGGTCAGTGCTCGACACTCTTGCTCTTTGGAGTCAAGGTCACACAGCACTTCCTCGACCCGCTCCTCCAATGTGCGTACAGCGTCGTCACGGAGTTGGATCCTCCTTGCGTGGTTGATATTGTCTTGGCTCATTCGTTCTCTCAACTGTGGCGCTGACATCTGAGACAGCTCCGTCATCAGGCCGTCTTTGGTTCTGTTCTGAGAGGCGTGACCGAATACTGGGCGCCCCCGGTCTGTGGGTGTAGGCTCTAGCCCATCTTCGTAATCTTCGTGCTCTGTGGCATTGCTCGTCTCGCTCGCGTCACTCGCCATCGAGAGATCGCTCGCCGACAGGTCCGATGCGTTCCCGGACTGCCGGAGGTCGTTAGTGATCCTCATCTTGAGCTTCCCCCACACCGCCTTTTTGCTCTCGAAGGTGACCACCGCATCGTATGGCTCGCTTTGCCCGGGTTTGCACTGCGATATGTTAAATGTAGTCTTGGCCACCGTGGCGCTCCCCCCGCGCTGGACCCGTTTAATCTTCAAGTCGAGGAGCTTTTCCTCGAAGCCATCCTCGCGCTGGTACATGGTCGCGGGGAACTTGAGCTGGTGCCCAAAGAACACATACCGATACGAGCCATCAGGTGAGGGCTGCACCTGATGGGACGGTGTTGTCCCTGATTCGGCCCTGCGCCGCCAGAAGATGCAAAGATTAGCGTCCCGGAGACTGTCGTGTATGGTGTGCAATTCGAGGATGTGCACAGTGTAGTTGCACTTGTGCGCCTGTGACCCAGATGCGAAGCGCCGGAATGCCTTCATTTCAACCAAAAACCTCTGCTGTTGTCGGCATTGTCTTTGTCGGGAAACGGCAATCTCCGCGGGTGTGCCGCTAACGGAATTCAGACAAAGACAATGCCGACAACAGAGTGATGCCGCTGCTGCCTGGAGCATAGGCTCTGACAGGGCTGTGATGACTGCTATTGAGGACGATCTGCTACACCAGGCAGTTAAGGACGGCGACCTCGATCTCGTGCGGTCGGCAATCCTCCAGCGCGCTGACCCCAACTGTGCCAAGGACGACAGGTGTGCGATCCACTGGGCCTGTGCGCAGAACGGTAGCCTGGGTATTGTGGAGCTGTTGCTGGAGAGTGAAGCGTATGTAGATACCGAGGAGACAAGTACGTCACTGCTCACAGTGGATCAGCGACAGCCTATTCACCTGGCAGCTCGACGTCACGATCTCGAGCTGATTATGATGCTCACACGAGCAGATGCTGACTGCGGCACAACGGACACGCTGGGCCGGAATGCGCTGCATTGGGCTTGCGAAGCGTCCCTTAGATGTCCACTTGCTCGTGCTAAAGCCTTAGTGACGGCGCTGGTAGAGAATGGGGCTGATGTCAATGCAGCAGACGCTGAAGGGTATACTGCATTGCACTACTCTGCAAGGAAAGGGCACTTGGAGCTAGTGGAGGTGCTGCTTGCAGTTGGGAGCGAGATCGACAGCAACAAGAACGTGGATGGCACCACCCCACTGATGACGGTTCTAGACTACACGGCAGGAGCCGCACTAGATAAGCGGCGCTCATTGATAGCGACAATGCTCATCAGAGCCGGTGCGAAGTCGTTGCTGTGGGACACCTCGCAAGGGTACTGCCCAGCCTCAAGCCTGCCTGCCAGGCAAGATGCCTGCGAGTGTGGCTGCTCTGACTAACTTGATGACGGATGCAGAGTCAGAGCAAAGCTATTGGAAGTGGAACGTTGGATTCAGTTGACTGAGTGTTCAACAGCGCGCTCAAAGAGTCGCAACTGTCTCGGTGAGCGGCAGGACGCTAGGGGCAATTCATGGGAAGCAGAGACTCTCAGAATCGAGCAAGAAAGACGGGCTGGCTTTGGTAGCAGATGGCGGGCGGCGTGTGCGTTCCCGATTTGCAGTAACTCGCTCTCTGAATGATTGGGTGCAGCGCTAGAAGCCTCCACGCCTCACTTCGTGTCGACGTCGAAGCCTCCGCCGAGGAACCCATTTCGTATCAGGTACCCGGCCTCTGCCGTACTTCCCCTGTGCCTCTGTTGCATCTCCACTGTATCTCTGCTGTTATCAGGCCAGTCAAGCCTGCCCGGGTAGAGACCGTCGACATTATGGCAACACTCAACCAGACAAAGATCGACAACGCTGCATCCGACTCGAAAGGGTACGGCCGGACGCCTTCAGCGCGAATACCGTGCATTCCTCCCCCGCCTCGAGATATGGGCATCATCGAACATGTATCGTACTACGAAGGGGACTCAATCGGCGATGGCTTCTCAGCCCACATCGCCCAAACTGCACGGTACACATTAATGGATACACATAGCCACAGAGTGAGCGGTGAGCAGGTGGCCTGAGCCGAGGGTGCCGCCGGACCAGCCAATGGTACAAGACATGTCAGTTCAGTTTGGCCAAGGTAAGTTCAGCGCAAGGATGATCCCGAGGCCGCACGAACCTCCTTTGCTCCCTTCACCCGCACCTCTCGAGACCACCCAACCCCGATTTGGAGAAGGCAAAGGATTTCCATGGTCCAAGACTCCGAGATGGAGGGACGAAAAGGACACTTGGAGCCCAATGGTGGGAGTAGTTCGCAGATCTGTGAAACCCTCCTCACCCAATGGTGGGAATAGTTCGTGGTTTAGCCCAGGCACTGAGCAAACCGAGCAAACCGAGCAATCTGAAGCCCCGGTTTCACCCGCTGCACTTGGATCATCTCCAGCCGAGAGCAGGAGAATACAAAGCGCCAGGAGCGCTAGAAACTGCATCCGGCAGGCAGCAAAGCACATATCACGAGCCGGTAGCTGAGTGATGGTACAGTGCAACGCGGCGGATTTGCGACGACGGATGGAAACAGAGCGGAGACAAGTGATTCGCTCCCGAATTGATTATCGTGCAAAGGAAGGCAGCGGAGGCGAAGGCAGCTGAGGCGAAGGCAGCAGAGAAGAAGGCAAGAGAGGAGAAGGTAGCAGACATAGATTCGAGTCTAAAAATTGCGGATGCTGGTCTGGTTGAGCGATTGAAGACAGCGCCTGCAGCACCACCTGCACAGAAGCAGTCATGGAGAATAAAAGACAGGAAGTTGCAAGAGATTGCAATCGACCATCTGCTCGAGACACAGGGAGCAACACCCACTTCTCCTGGGAAGGAACTGACCAATCCCCCTTCACCGAATCCCCCGTCACCTAAAGCGACCAGCCACTCACCATGGAGCAAAGAGCAGCGAGGCGAAGCACTGGCTCATGCCAGAGGGACTTATAGGCAATCAGAGGTTCAAACACGAGCATTGTCGACCCGGGGCACAGGGCTCGACCTCCCACCACACAGGCGGCACTACAGTGCCAAAAATCTAGCAGGTATACGGCTCAGCGATATCGGAGATCTAGACAGCTGGACCCCCACTGGCTCTTTTAGCCTGTCTCCTACTCAAGAAAATGAAGAAGAGAGCCCAAATGATCCAAACAGAGGCCAAGATATGAAGATATATCACTACCTGCCGATGCCACCAAATGCCCGTCCCATCAACTCCAACCAAGTTGGGTGCCCGATGTACAGTGGTGCCCCCGTAGGTGTCGGGGCTCGGGCTACACAAAAGTTAGACAGGCGGGATAGGTTCCGTCTGGAGCAATCAAGGTTGCTGAAAGTACCTCATACCGTAAGATGAAAACAACTGAATCTGGATGAGCCAGGCTTTGCCTCAGTTGCTACTCAGTTGTAGCTTATAATTACGTACTATAGCTTAGATCTAGGTGCTCAGTAGTTAAGACTTAGTACCGAACCGTTCAATGCCGGTGACTTGTAGGTGACTTGATCATGACTGTCCCGTGTTGTCCGTGTACCAGTAAGTGCACAAGTTTACGTTTCAAAATGTTAAAAATGAAAAATGATGAATTAAGTGATACTCGTATGGATGCTTGGGTGGTATCAGCTCTGAGTCTCAACTCATACATATGCTGATTACCGTATCCTTGTCTTGTATATGTGTTGAGCCGGCGCTTGAGGCGGTCGTTCTGCATGTCCGTTGGAAGCCACATTTAAAAGAGAAAAAGTCTGTGGCAATCTATTCATGGTGCCAGGCTGCTAGCACGGACTGAGGTCTCCGGCAGCTGAGCCCGTAAGATGATTGCTGTGACGCAGCACTTCACTGGCCGAGAGGGCGATTTCTTGCAACTCACGGGATAACGGGATGGATGGCTGACCAGGGCTTGGAAGCGAAGCAGCTGACAGTGCTTCACCGGCTCCATGCACTTCAGTCGCTGGCTTGCCACCTCGAGGGCCAAATCCTCGGGCGCCCCGACCCAAAACCGCAGCCGTCATGGTTGCAACAGTGGGCCTGCGCCGTCTGGAGGCAACTAGGTGTGCGCTGCGCGGGGCTGTTCAACACACCGAGCAATGGGGATGTCACCGCCGTCGCTGTCGCTTTGCGCCAGCTCTCAGCGCTGACGAGATTGCACGCCCTCCAGTCGTTTGCAGCAAGGTGTGAGGCCGTGTTAGCGTATAGGCGGCTGCCACCAGCTGCTGCCTCGGGTCCGCTCGGTAACGAGAGCGGCGCTGGAGCACTAGATCAAGAGGCGGTGGGAGCGGTGTCGGTGGACGCCACAGCACTAACGCCACGAAGCAACCTCGCCGACGCGTACAAGCAGTGGAAGCTGACCGACAGCCCGAGAGCGAGCAGGGCTGCACGAAAGAGAGTGATGGATGCTCGTGCTCTCTTCAAAGATTTGAGTGACGGAACGAGTGCGGTGCAGAGCAACGGAATCGACGATCAGATTGCGACGCTTCAAAGGCAGATCGAGGAATTGCGCAAGTTGAAGGAGGATGGCCATTTTCAGCGCCGGAGGCAACTTGAGAAGACTGGCGCGGAAAGGGAAGAGGACCGCAACCTACTGGAAGGTGCATTGAGTGAGGAGACTCAGGAGAGCATCAAGGCGGGGCTGGTGAGGACACAGCTGGAGGGTGCAGTGAGTGAGGAGACTCAGGAGAGCGTCAAGGCGGGGCTGGTGAGGACACAGCTGGAGGGTGCATTGAGCGAGGAGACTCAGGAGAGCATCAAGGCGGGGCTGGTGAGGACACAGCTGGAGGGTGCAGTGAGTGCGGAGACTCAGGAGAGCGTCAAGGCGGGGCTGGTGAGGACACAGCTGGAGGGTGCATTGAGCGAGGAGACTCAGGAGAGGTTGACTGATGCTCTTCGGCCGGCTGTAACGAAACCAGCGCCCGGACCCCCTCGTGCATTCCTCCTAGCTCAGCTGGGACTCAAGCAATTTGTGCGCATGAAGCGAGACAGGTGGCGCCAGTGGAGGGCTCAGTATTTGCGCAAGCCGTGGTATTGGCTGTATGACCAGTCTGCGGTCAGAATACAAGCGCTTCTTCGTGGGAGACGGGTTAGAGCAAAGTACAAGGGCTTGTTGTGCGCTCAGGGACTGATTGGGCAGGAAGCGGTTAGCGAGGGTGTGACGCAGGAAGCAGTTAGCGAGGGTGTGACGCAGGAAGCGGTTAGCGAGGGTGTGACGCAGGAAGCAGTTAGCGAGGGTGTGACGCAGGAAGCGGTTAGCGAGGGTGTGACGCAGGAAGCGGTTAGCGAGGGTGTGACGCGTGTGGCCGCACTGGCAGCTGCAATTGTTAGCGGTGACAGTAGTGAAAGGGAGTGTGAAAGTACCAAGGCAGAGCCGATGCAGCTGGAGGGTGCAGTGAGCGAGGAGACGCAGGAGAGCATCAAGGCGGGGCTGGTGAGGACACAGCTAGAGATTGGTACAAGTGATACGGACAGTGATACAGACAGTGAGAGGTATGAGACTCCAGCCTCCAAGGCAGATGTCAATGAGGAGGAGGAATGCGTACACCAAAGCCTCGTGCCAGAGGTAGCAGAGAGCATCTCTTTGGAGCAGCAGATCCAGGCGAGAATAGAAGCCCGTTTGATGCAGAATGATATCACAGAATCGTCCCTGATTGAGCACGAGGCAACTTTATCCAAGAATGCGTCCACGGCGAATGAAATGAAGGCTTGCGCGAGGATGGGGGTCAAGCGATTCATGCTCGACTGCAAATCAAGAGCTGCAACCGCTGCAGCGCCTGTCCGGGACTCATCCATCTGTAGCGAAATTGTCTGTAGTGATATGGTTGAGCTTGACGATGAAGAAGCAGTTGGTCAGGGTAGGTTGGTTGGAGAGTTTGACGAGCATCAGCAGAGGGACGAGCTGTGCGCTGAGCACCAGGGGCACGGTAAGACGTTTTATGTGCACCACGAGGGCCTTTGCCCATCACTAGTATTCGGGCGGCTGTGTCCTAGTTGTCTTAGAGCCACAGTGCGGATCCAGGGCGTGATGCGTGGTGGCTATGCGAGGAGACGCCATCGGTTAAGACAAGCCGAGAGGGCGAGGGCTCTGATCCACAATGAAGCTGCAGTTCGGATACAGGCGGTGCAGAGAGGGAGGAAAGCAAGGGGAGTTACGGGAAAGCGGGCAGGAGCTAAGCACGCCATCATGGACGGTCCAGCAACACCAGCGAGCAGTTTGCCCGCATCAGTAGACAGCCCTCGTCCCTGTGAAGCGAGTGTGGAGGGCATGCGGGGCACAGTGCTCGCTGCTGCACAACAAGCGCTCGAATCAAGCGACAGTTTCGACCGGAAGCTGTGGGAGAGTACACTGTTTCAAAAGTATCTCGCTCAACAGGTGACGAAGCCCTGCCTAGGGATCTAGCATACTAGTGACATAGATGATGTTTTATCCTGGGTTGGTTATGACTTGGGTTTAGGCTGGCCTTGAGAGCCTCGAGAGTGGCCAACCTAACAACCCTCCAAGAGCACCTAGTGCCAACCCTGTCAGAGACGCAATACAAGAAGGCAAGAGGATGAGGGAAGATGGCAACCACACATACCCTCTCCCTGCTGCCACTCCAGCTGGGATGTTTGGAAACCTTCAAGAGGATAGGTGAGAACTATGCTGCTGATGATCAGGAGCTCGTTCTGAATGGAGTTGTTTGTAGATTGCAACAGCATTACAATAAGCTGGTGCATCAGTTAGAATCTACTGCAAATCAGATGCAACAGAAGGTATTAACGAGTTGTGTTGTCTCTCAACCTGCTCATTAGGATGTGCAGGCCGAGGAGACGATACATCGACTAGAGCAACATGAGCTTAGAATGAATACTGATAGGAGCAGTAGGAGCCGACGTCGTGGGAGTAGAGGCAGACTGGAGTCCATCACTTCATTTGCACCTCCTCGGCTCTCTAGTATACACGGAGGCCCAAGGGGGATCTCAAGAGGTGCTTCATATTACCATCGATTTGCATGCTCATTTTATGGACTACAGCGAGTTCCATCGGGTCGATTGCGTCTTCTATGCCAGTGTTGAGCGCACAGATTGACGGGATGGCCGACCGCCTCAGGAGAGAGGTCGCGGGCACGTTTCTACATCGAGAGAAAATAGTACGGTTGGACCAGCGGTCGGCGCGAATGATGACTGAAAAGTTCGAGTTTGCTGAGGCTGTGAGGGATCAGCATGATAGATTTGCCGAGGCTGTGAAAGTTTCAGACATCAGCATGAGAGAGGCAGGAGGCGGTGAAACTAGTAGGACATACTCGAGCAAACAATGCCGTGAGATTCCGTTGCAACCGCCTTCAGCGTATCTATGATTTGACATTGTTCATGCACGTTGTACATAAATTACATTATGATACGAGTACTTGGTACATGACATTGTAATTTAATAAGAGCATCGATGCTTAATCGATGCTGATGCTGACGTACAATCATGACCAATTCAAATATAATCATGACCGAATCGGTGGGACTCCCACGATGGCGAGCTCGAGTCGGTAGGAACTTCGGCGGACCAATCCCCGCGCGGGACAACACACACACAACACAACATCAGATGATGGCGAGGCTTCTGCTGCTTACCGTCATCGCTGCCGCTGTCACCGCCGTGCCTTTGGCGCCCGAGGTTTCTACCCTCAGCACCTCAACGCCGTTTGAGTGCC
>Ga0099798_10790_pt1 | contig 9995 bp, 7 predicted proteins | sample Uncmet_Sort29A_1_FD_89870 | JGI IMG/M metagenome (GOLD analysis project Ga0099798, IMG submission 89870) | Marine eukaryotic communities from CALCOFI LINE 67, Pacific Ocean - CN13ID_Sort29A_1 | ecosystem: Environmental > Aquatic > Marine > Oceanic | place: Pacific Ocean: Monterey Bay | collected... | reverse complement strand
CCAACTGCTGAGGCACGTTTCGGGACGTTTTTTGACATGTCACAAAACCGAAATGCCAAGCGGATCAGAAGAAAATTGCCCTCAAGCCTTCGAGAGAAGGGGGAGAAAGGGGGTGTTTTTACATATTCGAGTATAGGGCGTTCGCGAGTTCATACTGTCCACCTCCTCGTCCCTCTTTTTCCTTCGACTTTCCGAGGGAGACGGTGGCAGTTTCCGCGGTCGCGCCGGGCCTTTGCCTACGGGCGGGGTTGTCGCATTAGTTTGCTTATTTTCCGAGGAAGTTTGTTGTTTGGTCGAAGAAGAAGATCCGAGAAGATCTCTCTTGTGAAGCGGAGTCGAAAAGCTGGTATCCGCAGAGTCTGAATAGGCTGTATCTGAGCCTGTCTCGTCGGAGTCAGTACCACTGCTGCTACTACTACTACTATTCCCGCTGTCACTGCTGCTACTGCTCCCCGAGGATGAGGAAGAATCGGAAGAATCGGTATCTGAAGAATCGGAATCTGGATCACCAGAAGCATCAGAAGACGAACTGGGCGAATCGGCCGGAAATCCACTTTCCTTACTCGACGGTGGACTTAGGGCTTTCCGGATTCGTCCTTCGGTCCTCTTCCGTTCTTTTCTGGTGGATCCTCCTTTTTCCCCTTCTTTCTCTCCTCCTTTCTCCCCTCCCTTTAACTTTCCACCACTCCTCTTCTTTCCACCACTTCCTACTTTTTCCGCCTTCTTTTTTTGCCCTTCCTTTTCCTTTTCCTTTGCCGCTGCTTTTTCTCTCCTCTCCCTTTCTACCTCCCTCTCCCTCTCAACCCTCTCACCCCTCTCCCTCTCCTCCCTTTCTACCTCCCTCTCCCTCTTCTCCTTCGCAACTTGCTTCTCTCTCCGCTCCTTCAGAATCCCCGCAATTTCCACTTGTCGAGGGAGACTTTGGACTTTTTGCAATCTCGTAGGATGATGAATGTCGTCGCACGCCGGAACTGTGATCTTGGCGCGGTTGCACTGCCTATACTGATCAGAAGTTCGGAACCGTTCGTCGATGACCATGGCTCGCCTGATAGCATCTCGCATTTCATTGACGATCGTCCTCCCGACGCGAAACCGTAATACCATGGAGTAGCGAACGGAGAGAAGGAGAGAAGCGAGGCAGATTGAGAGGACGCAGAGATGGATGAGGGAAAGGACCGGGTGTTCGATTACGATGTTGTCCGGGAGACGACCCTCGATGAGCATGGTGAAGGCGACGCCTGGGTGTGGGGGGGAAAGAACTTGGAAAATAATACTAAATATTTTGTCGTCGCATCGAATTAATACAAAGTACTAAAAAAATTGAAATCCAATCCTCACCCAAAAGTTATTAACCACCCTGTCAATGCAGAAAAGAAAATCCTCCAAAATAAATCTTTAATTAAAATCCTCACCCAGAATCAGCGTATTACAAATCAACACCGTCTCTGCTTTATCGGTGATCTGATCCCATTCATCCCGTAAATTCTCCCTTATAGCCATACGCTTATCCGCATCTACACTTTCTTCATGCTGAATTTTCGACTGTAACAACTCTCTGGCGTGCTGATCGTTGGACTGTTTGACTTCGACTCTGGGATTATTTTTTTTTCGAGCGTGCTGATCGTTGGACTGTTTTACTTCGACTCTGGGATTTTTTTGAAAAATTTTCGCGGTGCTGATCGTTGGACTGTTTGACTTCGACTCTGGGATTTTTTTTCCATTTTTTTCGCGGACTTTTTTGTTCCAACAAAAATCTCACTTATATCATACGCGTTTAATAGAGAGACACAATGATCACTGACTTCATTGAAAAAAAGGTCACCTGCGGCATGGAAACCATAGCACTTTCTGTACTACAGCCAAGAATTTCTGCAGAATTTTTATGTACTATTAATATTCTCGGTGGATATGAAATATTAAACTTGTGTAGTTCCTTATTAAGTGGTCATTTTACAGCGTCGTCAATTAAATTTCGAAGATTAATATAATACAAATTCTACTATAATTTCGCATCTCGATTTCATAGTTTTCCGCAAAAAGTGGTTCCAAAATTTACCGCAAAAAAAATTTCCACAAAAAATTACCTATGATACTCCTTATTCGCCTGCGTCTCAGCCTCATGTATCCTTAGAGCCTGCAAAATTCCCTCTTTATGCAGGTGGTTTGCTCGCTGGTGCTCAATTAAATTCGATCCCAGCTCGATGCCCGCCTGGACGATCCCAGGACCGACCGCGCTCAGGAGATTGGAACCAAGGGCGAACATCTTTGGCGTTATTATTTATTTTTTTTGAGTTATTTAAATATTATTTCCGGCAATGAATAGGAGTATTATTATCGGGAGGAATGATATAATCACTAATTCTGAATCAGAATATTACCGGGGGAAATGATATTATCACTGATTCCGATATCACTGATAATATCATTAGACGAGGGGAGACCAGAGGGAATGGGACTTCCCTGAGTCACCGGTCAATCTAAATGAAATCCGTCAGAGTGCCGAATTGAGCCACCGGCATTTAAGTCGCGCATTCTCCTTTTTTAAGAATTGTAATTGCGTATTAAGATTGCGTTAGTTGTTTAATATAAATCCAGATATAATACTTTTAAGATACTCTTAACATAGTATATAAATGGCGGAAACAAAACGTGTTTCACTAGAAGCCCCTTAAGGAGCCGTACCGTCCAGTCCACTCAGAGTATCGTCCTGCGATATTGTTCAAGAATGTATTGGCGTGAGAGCTTCGCCTGAAGAGAGGCACAACTCTTCTGATGAGCGTGCGGTTGCCGGGAAAAAGTCTATCATGTGAGAGATCCCGAAATTACGTTTATTATGATATTATAGCGACGATCGGCGCTCACCGAGACAAAATCCGGCGACAGTTTGTGATTGTTGTCTGCAGGCAGACGCGACATGAGATGGATGATGTCTAAGTAAACGCCCATAGAGATGAGAGAACCTACGGTAAGACTACGCAAACACACGTCCCCGCGACCTCCCACGATGCATTGGAACAGTAACGGTAACACGACCCGCACACAAAAGATCAAAACTGACACCACCGATAAACGCTATAGAGAGTAGAATACCAGACGTTCCTAAATCCCATCACAATTGCTCATAACCACTGGACCATCACGCCCTCCCACCCCACCTGAACCTAATAAGGGAATATAATGCTGCCTAAAAAGCTACGCGCTAGCCTCCTTCTCAGTTATCTTGCGCATGCCCTGCCTTCCAACCATCTTTTCCACCCACTCCGTCCATCCGTCCGCGTCTTCCGCCCGACTAACTACATCCTCCCATTTCTCTCCAAAGAAGAAGGGCTCAAAGAAGAATCGATCCTCCATGGCGACTTTCTTCGAAAGCGTGTCGACCTCACTGCGCACCAACGTGCCAAACCACGTCAGTTTCCGCTTCAAGAACATCCCCGGAAGATCAATCTCTGCGGCCAGCTTCCGGACGTTTTCCAGCCCCGGCGCTCCCCTACGACTCATAAGCATTTTAAAAGCGAATTTGACCGAGATCTTCCGCAGTTCTGCCAACTGTTTCTCCACTTGCCCCTCCCAGCAGTCTGAGCCATATAAAAGCGCCGTCGCCACACATATCACGAACACCCGCAGTCTGATCCGGATACTGAGAGATTTGCTGAGGAGGACGGGCTTCAGATTGTCGAACTTAAGATTCGCTATCTGCAGCCTGTGCTGCAGGTCAGGCTCCCATCTGCCGCTGCCCACCAGGAGACTCCCCAAGTAAACCGCCCTGGAGACCATGTCTATCCTCTCATCCCCCGCTGCCACCCTCTCGTCGCTGGCCGCCCTCTCCTCTTCCGCTTCTCTCACCCTGTTTTCCTGCATCAGTTTTTGTGATTTAGTTCCCATTATAACCCTACTAGAGAACTTGCCGGTGCAGAACCTGCCCCGGTGGACTGCCAAGCCGTGCTTGCAGGCGTACCGCTGACGGCAGCGGGGACAGGCGTGGGGGAGTTTTCTCTTCTCGGCTGCTGTGTATTCCCCGACCCTCGCCGCCGCGTCTTCCTGCACCCTCAGAGACATGGTCTTTTTGAAATTAATCTTGAGGTTGGTGGGGACGGAACCTGCGTTCACCGAACCCAGTGCTGTCGAGGCCTGCTCCACGGTTTTCGCAGCGGCGATGAGATCATCTGCATACCCCTGCCATGCGAACTTCGCGACTCCATCTACGTACACGGGGAGTTCCTGCGATTTCAGAAGCAAATCCAAAGCCAGAATGAAGAGGAGGGGACTGCAGCTGTCCCCCTGTATTACGCCGACGTTGATTTCGAATGGGGGAGTTTTGCCGTCTGCCGTTCTGACTACTCCCTTGGCAGCCTTGTAGAATCCCTCACAGATGCGGACGATGTTTTCCGGGATGCCCATAGCCCTGAGCGCTTTAAAGATATACTGGTGACTCAGTCTGTCGAAAGCTGCCTTATAATCGATCAAAACTAGGATAGCCTCCTCCCCGCTGTCCAGCACCGCCCGCATCATACTGCGCACCGCCAAGATGCAGTCTCTCGTGCCCCGCCCTGGCCGAAACCCGTTCTGAGATGGACTGAGCAGCTGATCTGTGAGCTCAATGATGCGGGTTGCGCACCATCTGGTGATGCATTTGGTACTAGTGTTTATTAGACCGATGCTCCGCCAGCCATCCTTCACTTCCTCGCTCCCCTTCCCCTTGAAGATCATCACAAACTCGACTATGCTCATCTCGGCGGGCAGAGTCCCCGTTTTCCACGCACGTTCTGTGAGCGCATGCAGCAACGCCTGACTATTATCTGAGTATTTCCATACCTCTGCCGGGAGACCGTCGGAACCGGGGGAGCGGTTGTTCGCGGAGAGCCTTGCTGCTTTTCGGACTTCTGCGAATGAGGGTGGTGTTTTCATTCTCTCCAGCGTCTCCCCGTCGAGTTCATAAGGAGGCTGCTGGAACTGATCCGTCAGATCCGGTTCCTCCGGGGCGGCGAACTTATTCTTCGCATACTCATGCCACTCCTCCACCCCCCGGGCTTCTTTCCCGCCTCTCGCCTTGTACCCACCGCAAAGATCCTCCAAAACCCGAAAGCATTCTTCCAGTCGACCAGCTTTGAAGTGTTTCTCCATCTCTCTCTCCCTCCTCCTGATTTCTTTTCTCCTGTCGATCCTCCTGGCCCTCCTGATCAGCTTCGTGTAAGCCCTCTTCATTCTAGGCGCCTTAACTTCTTCCCTTTTCTCAATCAGCTTCCGCGTCTCTTCGGAGATCGGAATGGAATGTCCCGCCTCCTCTTCCCTCCGCGGCAGCGTGTCTGCAGCAGCCTTTTTCATCGCTTCCACCATCTCCACATACACTGCATCGATATCACCCTCGTCATTCGAGATCTTCTCGGCGAGACGGCTGGTGCCAGAGGAGGAGTATTCGGATGGGAGGACTGTATGGGATGCACCTGCGGGGGGGATGGCTGCGGGAGGTGAGTCCACAGCGGGCGCATCTGCGGGTGGCGACGGTTGATGAGGGGAGTTTTCCAGAATCTCTTCTAGTCTCCTGTCGAAGGCGGCGGACCTCTCTTTATTTTTCAAAGATCTCCAGTTCACTCCCATCTTCTTCTCCTCTCTAGCCTTCCGCTTGCAATCGAGGGTCATGGGGAGGGCTGCGTGATCCTGTTTCTGGCCGTGGCGGGTGATTGACGGTGCCCAGCTGATTCGAAATGAACGGACTGAGTTGAACCATCTCTTACTGCAAAGGATGTGGTCTATTTCGGAGATCAACCCGGTCCCTGCCCCCCTGAAGGTCTCCCTCCCGGCACCTCTCGGAAGTTGGAAGTGTGAGCCTACGTGTCTGAGCTGATTATTAATCATTAGGTTTCGGATGAATTTGCCGCTGCGGCAGTCTTCGCGGTGCAGCCCGTGCTTTCCCATTTCCGAGTCACTTCCCCCCTCCGCTCTGCCCAACCTGCAGTTCTGGTCTCCCACTACTATTACGCAATCCCTACGAGGGTCCTTCGACATCTCCTCCGAGAGCAGCTTCACCTCCCCTTGGTACTCCCTCACCGACCTCCCCCTGTGTGGCAGGTACACTCCGTAAATGATGATATTGTAATAGCAACCTCGGATTTTCATTTTCAGGATGCTGCTGCCGATCGCCCTGACGAAGATGACCGATTTCCGCAACTCCTGAGAGACTTTGATTATTATTGCAGCTGCTTTCTTCTTCCCCGGGCCAGATTCGGCTGCTGAAAAATACGTTCCAGGCGTCCTCCTCCTCGGGAGCTCCTTAACTTTCGCGTCTACCAAAACTGCCACATCTGCCTTCCCCGCCAAATGACGATCATACGCTGCCTGCGATGTGGCACCAAAACCCTGGCAGTTCCATGACGTAATAGTAATATTGTCTCTGAAGGCATTCAGGCCGGTGTTGTCCCTCGGTGGAGGCGAGCTTGCTGGGGGCGCTGCTGTGGTCTGGCCTGGGGGAGCGGTTTGCGGTTGATTATTATTACCCGGGGGAGGAGAGGTTGTGACGTTGTTGTTCTGGAGAGAAGGGGTTCTAGCATCAGTATTCTGAGGAGGAGGGATTGTAAAATCGTTATTATTACTCGGAAGAGAAGTGGCTGCAACTATGTTGATGTTACCCGGGAGACAGGAGGTTGAAACACTATTAATATTATTTGGAAGAGAGGTAGTTGAAGCGCTAATCCTTCTCACCTCTCTGCTCTCCCTGACTATCCTCCTGAAGCTCTCTCCCCCCCGCCTCTGCGATTCAGCCCAGCTGCACCCTGTGTGGCGCATAGTGGCGGGTGGCGGAACTCTGATGTGATTCCCTGACGCATCCTTTCGTCGTGGCGGCGATATCAGGATCCCCAGCTGAATGGGCTGCTTCGGGCCGATCCCAGGTGTGAGTGGTAGGTTGATTCGCGGTTCTCGCTGGTTTCCGCGGGGGGGGATTGCGCTGTCCAGATGTATTGTGACTTTTTTCTGTTGCTTCCTTGGGGCGTTGCCCCGTCGGGTTCTAGCTTCTCTCTCTCTATCGTTAGTTTTCTCGGTACTGTTGACGTTCATTTTTGATGACTCTCTCACGGCGGCGGTGGGGAGGCAGTAGGTTCCTCAGAATTCCACTACTAGCCCGAACACGCCAACCTGCACATTATTATGATCACTAATTCGACAAAAACTTTACTGCTGAGCTCGTCCAAACTTATTCCTGCGCGTGGTCTTAAGAGGGGCGCGACCCACCTCAGGCTGCGTCGGGCCTCGCAGCTGACCGAGAACTGATATCCGCTGATACTGCGCCCTGCCGTAAGAAGAAGGGGTAGGAAGCAGACTCTGACTGCTTCAAATTCGATGAATTATAGAGAAGACCTCATATCATCAATATCCAAATGAGATCAACCCGCCCCGAATTAATAATCACGAACTATTACTTCAAGATCCAATCCCCCCCGCCCCCGCACCTACTCCGCCACCTCCGAAACCTCCGTTTCCCGGTGCGTTCACTGCGAGACCGTTCTGCACAAACCCCTGATGCAGCAATGGATTAAACTGTCCTGTAGGCTGATTGTTTTGGGGAAGCTGGGGTGCTGGGAAGCTCCTAGGCGGGTGGGTTGGCTGAGATTGATTGAGATGTTGCTGGGACTGGGTCTGGCTCTGAGTCTGGGTGTTACCGGGCTGCAATTGGTTTGGACTCGGACCCGGATTCCCCTGAGCTGGTTGATACGCGGGGGAGGAGCTGGCGGTGATATTATTACTGTTGGCTGAGACTACCGGACTGCTCTCCACCTCTACCCCTGCCGTCTCTCCTACCACGCTCCTCCTCTTCCGATTTCCGCCCTCTCCGTCAAGAGAGATGACTTCTTCCTTCCCCCTCTCTGCGATGGTATTGACTTTACCCTCTAGACTCGTCAATTTCCGGTCGATTTTGTCGATTGCCCCAGCTAAATCAGAATTCTCGGTCTGCTTCTTTGATTTCATTTCATCCATAAGTGCCTGGAAGTGTTGCTGCTCCGTTTCCGCCTGTTTCGTCAGTTTCTGCTCTATTGCGGCGTTCGATTTTTTCTGCTCTCCGATGAAAGTATCGATTTTGGTGAGGTGTTCGGCGTGGGCTTTCGAATCTTTCTCTAGCTTCTGGATTCTTTCTTCCTTGTCCTCGCCTGCCTTCTTTGCCTTCTTCAACTCTTTCTCCTGCCTCCTGAGCCTCATATAAATATTCGTTTCACGAGCTGTGGCTGTTCCTCCGCGAACCGCCGAAGCTCTGAACTTTCCGGAACTAGTTTCCCTGCTTAGCTGGAACTCTACTTGATCCTTCTCTACTACCCCGCAGCCCGCCAGCGAGTCCTCGTGGAAGAAGACGTCGTTTTTCGTTTGCGGACAATTGCAGTCGCCGAGAAAACCGAAGTTGCCGTCTATCGACTTCACTTTCCCCGAATACCATTCATTGCTGACTAACTCTGCTTTGATGCTTTTCTTGAAGTCTTCCCTGCTCAGCCACGGTTTCTTCGCTGCGGCAGATTTAGCACCGGAAGAGGATGATGATTTGGACTTGCCTACTTCCATGGAGTTATGGGAAGAGGAGCTACTGGTGTTGCCGCCACCACCCGCGCCGGCAGCTTCGGCGCCCACCATCACGATTCAAGCAGATGAAAGTGGGGATTCTCTCGTATCAGGGGCGAGAGGTGGATATCTTTGGAGCTCAGATTCAGAATTCAATCAGACGTGTTTCGTTCCTATCTATTATAGCGCTTCGTGCGCCGGAGGGTCCGTCACTTTTCAGTGGAACCCCAGATCCTTATGTGGTTTCAGTGCCGCTAGAAACCCGGATCAACCTCTCTCAGATCTTTAATACTTATCATAGTTCGTTTCTCCTGTTGGGGGGGGATTCCAAAGCGGGGGCGAGACCTACTACTAGGTTACAATAATCTCTTATACTTGTTTTGCTCGTCTCTTGTTTTTTCTTAATATAGTATTATTGCTCCCGTATAAACAATAGTATAGCATGATATTGATACACCAATTTTCGAGAAAAAAAAATTCCGCGAAATTTAGACGAAGTTCTTCGTTCACAGAATCTTGATTGACGACGGGACCAAATATTATCGAAGCCGAATCTTGATGCAACAAGAATAATATTATTAACCGTTCATTTCCGTGAAACCAGATTTGCGCGAAAATTTTTGACATGAACCTAGTAGAATCACCACCATAGTAGTACCATAATAATATCGAGAAAACAACAGAACTGGAAATTATCGCGAATGGACAGCACTGGAAATTCACGTAATGATACTTCACGGAAATCATTATTAAACAAACACAACCGCAACGGTATTATTAATGGACAGAAGAACTGCATTTAAACAACAGGTTTAATATTATATTCTTTTTTTTTCAAATCATAATGCGCAAGTTTAATAATATCCTTGGCCACGGGTTGTCATTGGCCACGGTAAATTTATCCTCTCATATGTCCAGTTCTCTTGAAATTATCGTTAGGGCAGTTCTCTTGAATCATTATCATTGCGTGAGCATGGCACGCTGAATCTGATTGTCCACTATCTATTTCACACTGATGACCATAATTCCATTACCATGCCCCTGGTATTACATCAACGTCAAAGTCTTGCGCTGGGCAAATACTTTTCGGCTGAGTATTTAAATAATCGTAAAAATACCTATTAGAAAAACTAGTATACTTTCTAATAATAAATAGCAAAAATGTAGTATTATCTGCATTTAATATTAAGTGTAAAAACTAATGCAACCCTAACTAACCCGCAGCAACCCTTCAACAATCCACAAGATATTAAGATACCACCACAACCCACAACAAGATCGACAACAAGATCGACAACAACCCACACCACCACCAACAACGCCCGATATCATCCTTGCCTCCAAAAAAAAGTCATTTTTTTTTTTTTTTCAGGATTGCCCCCTTCTAATAATAGTAACAAACCCCCCACTGAACCTCCTAAACCCCCCCTAATAGAAAGCCCCACCGCCTCCCCCGA
>Ga0099798_10789_pt1 | contig 10006 bp, 6 predicted proteins | sample Uncmet_Sort29A_1_FD_89870 | JGI IMG/M metagenome (GOLD analysis project Ga0099798, IMG submission 89870) | Marine eukaryotic communities from CALCOFI LINE 67, Pacific Ocean - CN13ID_Sort29A_1 | ecosystem: Environmental > Aquatic > Marine > Oceanic | place: Pacific Ocean: Monterey Bay | collected... | reverse complement strand
ACAATATAGGGAAACGAGGAAATGCCGGGAAAGATTTCAGGCAGAAAACAGAGATGTATATGGATATTCGCCTATTGCCCGATGAAATGAAGGAGGAGCTGCGGAAAGAGGAGATCGAGGGCACGCAGACGCTAAAAACCGATCCGGAAGTGAATACCAAGGGTAAGCTTTTAGTGTAAAGGTTAAAATATTGATGAAATTATCTGAAATTAAAATTCATAGATTGATGTCAAAAAGTCAATTGATGTCAAAAAGTAGATGGATATCCGTTTCACTCTGTGTGAGTAATGCTTATTGATATGTAATCACTTGTTCCTCATTGACTCAAGGTACCGCCTGCCCCGGCGACAACAACGCAGACCACGAGCGGTTCCACAAGTACGACGAGATCCTGCTGCCTGAGAACGACCGCGGGTTTTTTGACGATTCAGGCACCAATGCTAGGAAAAAGCTAGAGAGAGAACTAAAGTTGTTTGGGGATTTCGGCTTGAACTTAGATGAATCAGAGCAAGAAAGACTCGCGATTTCGATGGATAAAGCGGTGAAAATTGCTATGCGGAATCCTGTTGAAGAGGACTCCTTCGGAAAGCCGCTTAATATGTTCGGGACCACGGGATTTGGAGGATTTGGGGAGACCATGCTAGGATCGGAGAAACCGATGGGACCGGGGAATGAGGAACCGATGGGAATGACCGGTGGTAGTAATTATGGAAATACTTACAGAAATACTCACGCAAATCCGGAAACTGCTCAGAAGCGGAAGGTCGTCATTGCGAATCGAGCTCACCGAACGTTTTCGGCCAACAAGAAGGGAACGACTCAAAGTTCCTTTCACAAGAGTATTCTCACAAATAAACTACGGAGTTCGGGGAACGGGGAAAGTCACGAAAGTGGGCAGGATGGTCAGAGCCAGCACGATCAGAACTACGATCAGAACTTCAAGTCAGGAGCTGCTCAACGTCAGATCGTGAACAGCGAGACTATGGTTAAGAACGGTCAGTCGATCGTCGCCTCGATCGTCACAGCGGGTGTTAAGAGTCCGTCGTATGCTCGAAAAGCTATTCCCAGCCTTACGACGCAGCAGATGGCGTTGTTCAAGGGAATGAAGCAGATTCCTGCGTTTCATCAGAAGAAAAATAGTGTCAACATCCCGACAAACACGCGCACTGGGTTTTTTCAGAAGAAGACTGTTAATCAGAAGAATGTTAACCAGAGGAATGTTAATCAGAAGAATACGCTTAATCAGAAGAATACGCAATCGCCTACAATCGGTACAAAAGGGAAAAAGGAACGGCCTCTCAGCGGAGTGAGGACGCTGAAGAAGAGCAGCGTTCACTTTCACACAAAGGTGGAAGAACTTGGGGAAAGTATGGGGAGCTTGCAAATTAACTAGACATGTGCATGAACACATTGCATTATTCACGTATTTCATATTATTTTCGTTTTACTCGACTGAGTCGACATAGAACCCACGATTAGACTGGACTGGGCGGGGGATAGATTCGGACATGAAGATGGGGCATCGGGTGCGGGGCATAAGTATCAATCAAGGAAAAAATATCTGCCAATCAAATCACGTGACATTTATCTACTGATCTGCGCAGCCTTTGTGCGACGCGGAGCACCCATGTTTGGGAAGCGGACTTGCGACTAATGGACTAATTCAGTCAGAATGGGGAGACTCGATTTCGAAGACTCGATTTCGTTTGATTTGGTATGAAACTGTTTCGTTCGGTCATGGTGAGTTCGTAAAATGTGAGGATGTGATAGTGGTAAGGTGGTTATCCGGTGATTGAACAAAAAATAGACGAGTGTATAATACGCAAAAGTGGAATGTGACTGTCCGTGTGGGTGAGAAGACTTCAATTGTGCGATCGTGTGAACTCGAAATTTAATTACGGAATCGTGCGGGAACGAAAGAAACAAAACCGAAATCGTGTGATAAATTCTTAGGCTTTGATCATCCCAAATCTTATTCTTCAGCTATCCCAAATTCACTCTCAAACCATCCAAAATCCTATTCTTCTCAATTTTCCAATACCACAAGACCTCTGATTCTTTTCTACCTCTGCTTATTTCGAAATCCAACAATCTTGCAGAAGGGACATAGTAGTCCGCAAACGGTAGAATATACTGACTAGCGGCGGGGTGTAACATGTAGGAAGGTAGTACACGCTGATATGGGAAAGGTGTACTACGTTTCATAGAGAGAACGTTGGGTAGACGTATTACACGGGAGCTAATATTATGAGATAAAGTGAGAGATCTAGAACATAATTGAACAAGAGAGAAACGAACAAGATGAGACTTTGTTGAATGCAGGAAGCTGTCCAAGTAGCGATACGACAGCACAGAAGTCACCGTAAGTGGAGATCGGTGATTTAGCGATGCGACGGAAGTGACGAAACGAATAAATATTAACAAGAAAAGAATCATACTAGTGGAAACACTAATAGACACCGTTCCCTAAAGGGAATCTATCGCAACAAATTTTCTAATGAAGGGGTATTGTCTTATATCCGTCTACTCTTTTGATGGAGGGGTGTATACGTCTACTCTTTTGTTTTAGGCTCTTTGAAGAGAGAGGTATTAAGAGAGAATGACGCCTCAACGGGTGGTCCGCGAGACCACGACGACGGTGGTCGGCGGGCGTAACAACGCTAGTCTTAACGCCCAAGACTACGCCCAAGACTATGACAGCGCCCTCCACGTCCACGAAGTGGTCCACGAAGTGGTGCACAATTTTAAAGTAGTAGAAAAGTCTCAGACTACTCCCGCACAGCAGAATGCGAATTTCAAAGTAGAGAAGGTGAAAGTAGAAAAGCCTGGTGGGAATCTCGAGGTGAAAGTAGAAAAGCCTGGTGCTAATACAAGTGCTGATACGTTGCCGAAGGGGTGGAATCTCGGTATCTCGCCATGGCCGAGTCCAACACCAAGTACCACCCCAGGAAGTTCCCCAGGATGCTCACCTGGCACGTCGCGGTCTGGTGAGAGCTCACTTGAATGCAGTCCGGTGCCTGTTCGCAGTAGCATAGCGAATCGAGCGAATGTGAGCAGTACATCGAGTCGACCGAACGTTAGTGCGAATGATGCTGCTATGAGTGCTATCGCAAGCGCGAAGCAAAAAGCGGTGCAAGCCAAGCCTCAGCCGAAACCAATACTTGCAAGGAAAAAACCCGCGCAGAAACCAGCACGGAAAGCGAGCAAGGCTACGCCAACGACATCGACGGAAGCGACACCAACGAGAGCAAACTCGGCAGGAGTATCGACAGGTCCAGTGGTCGGCACAGCTGCAAGTCTTATGCAACCGCCTACTGGAACAGCTCTGCAAAGCGGTTTCCCAGTGGATTTGCGGCCTCGAGAATTGTCGCCGCCACCTCGTTTCGGAGAAATCTGTCCGCCGGCTCCACCACAAATAACATCGACGAAGGGTTCTGCACCGGGAACGAAAGGTTCTGCAGCAGCAACGTCGGTTGCACATACAAGTAGCTGTACAACAGCAACGACAGCGACTGCTAATGCTTCTGGCAGTACTACTGCGGCGAGTGGACTTCCGCAAGGAGTCGGCAGGAAGGTTTTGGCGAAAGAGCTGGGTACGGAAACGAATATGGAAGGAACTGCCGCGAAGAAGCAAATGCCCGGCAAGAAATCTCAAACAACAGCGAGCGTCCTCAAAACAAAAGCAACAACTACAGCAACAAGCCAAAAGAACACGGAAGCTGCCAATAAACCAACTTCGCAAAACAATACACAGGCGAGTTCAAAACCGACTTCGCAGCAGAATGCAGGCCAACAGCAGAATGCAGGGCAACAGCAAACTGCAGGCCAAGCTGCATCTACAACGACCAGCAAGCTGCGCTCGCCTCCGCAAGAGGTTATTGATCAATTCAGGAAGAAACTAAAACTGCCCGAAAACACGGATGTTGTTTTGACTAGCGTGCCATCAGCAGTCAAATCAGCAGAAATGGTCGACAAAGTGTTGGTCGACAAAGTGTTCCGGGAAACCGACGCTGATGTGGTCTTGGCAGCTGTACCGACGACGGTACCGTCAGGAATGGGCGACAAGCTGCGCGAAACTTTTGGAGGGAAGCCGAAAGGTGGTACTGGTGGTACGCACACCTCTGGTGTTAATGCGAACACCTCTGGTGGTAATGCGAACACCTCTGGTGGTAATGCGAATAATACTCCGGGTCATACTGCGAATAACACTTCGGGTACTAATGGGTGTACTTCGGCTCCTACTGCGACTGCTACTGCGCCTGCTTATGGTACTAACACGAATATTTCTCGTGCTGCTCACACCTCTATGTTTGGGCCTATTCCTCCTGGCATTCTACGAAATGCAACTGCACAGAATTCAGAAGTCAGAAAGAAGACTTCTGCGGCGAATAATCATGCGAATAATCCCTCTACACACAAGAATACGTCTTCTAAGAATTCTAATAGCACTTCTGTGTTTGGTGCACCTAATAGCACTTCTGTGTTTGGAATGTACGGTCCAAACGGTATTCCAAATGGAATGTGCGGTCCATACGGTCCTCCTGTTCAACCTCCGCTGGCGCCGCCTGTTGGACCGCCTGTTGGACCTGTTGGGCCGGTGATTGGGCCGCCGCTCGCGGGTGGGTCCGGTGGCTGGCCTCCAACCATGATCGGTCCTAACGGGGAGCAGTTGTGTAAGAGGAAATTTAAGTATTCAATTAGTGTATTCTATTTTAGTATCCAATGAGGGGAGCAGACCTCAGGACCTGTTGAATTATATTAATAGATTTTAAAAGTATTCAAATAGTGTTCAAGTAGTGTTCCATTTAATACTTTTTTGCATTCACTTTCACCTACTCTAGGCATCCAAGGTGCGGGACATTTTCTTACTTTTTTGCATTCACTTTCACCTACTCTAGGCATCCAAGGTTCGGGATCCGGTGCATGGCCAGCGACAATGATGGGCTCGAATGGGGAGCAGCTCAGTCTCCTTGCGTCTAGCTCCGCTACTATCGAAGGCGGCAGACTGATCATAGACGGGGAAGCGGAGGACTCGGAGAATCGGAGAATAGAAGGCCGTGATGATAGTGGCGATGGAGACGAGTACAACCAGGGTCCTGAAGGATTTCTCGTTCGCGAACTGAAGCGGAGCGGATTTTTGGGGAAGGTGTTTGCGAACGCTGGTAATTCGGAGAAGAAGAAAGCGGCTGCTTCTGTAGAAAAGAAAACCGCAGCTGTAGAAGCCCGTGCTTCTGTGTGTAATGCTAAGGCCCGTGCGAAGGCCAGTGCTGAGGCTAGTCAAAAAACCGCCGGAGTTTCTGAGGCTAGTCAAAAAACCTCCGGAGTTTCTGATAGTGGAGCGAAGGCTGCTGGAGTTGCGGATAATGCGAGTGCGAAGCCTGCTACCGTTAATCCCAATGACGCAGCGAAGAAGCCAGCACAAGTAGGAGCGACCGGTGTCACGAAGCAGGCAGCAGGAGATAAAACCGGTGTCACCACTACCGATAAAACCGCTCCTGAAAGCACTAGCACAGGCGGGGGGTTTGTAGATCGTTTTCTTCAACTGGGGCGACTATGGGCGGCGAGCAGCGATAAAACAGTCGATAAAACTGCTGAGAAAACTGCTGCTGACAAAACCGCTGAGAAAAGCGCGATGCCGAAGACGCAAGCTCCACCGCAAGTTGCGAAGAGCTCGATTCCTACTGCTCAAGCTGGCACTACAAATCCGCCTGCGCCTTGCACGCCTCCCAGTACGAAAAGCGCAAAGGCTCCGCTGGCTGAGCTAGCTCCTCAGAAGGTGGTGTGCTCAAGCAAGAATCAACAGCCTCAAGTTCTTCAGCAGCAGCCAGTTCAACAGCAGCCTCAGCAGCAGCCTCAGCAGCAGCCTCAACAGCTGCCCAGCATAGGTCAATCTCGCACCGCTCCTCAACAATTGCGCCCGCTCCCTTCTCTGCAACCAGCGGGAGGGCTGCCAGCCGCAGCGACCAAGGCTCAACCGCAGGCTCAACCGCAGGCCCAGCCGCAACAGCAACGTCAGGCGCAGCAGCAACGTCAGGCGCAGCAAGGCACTGCTCCCAACACGAAAACTAGTGTGAATGGCATTTTCAGCGGTGCTGTGCAACAAACCAGAGGCAACGCTAACACCGGTGGGAATAATGCGAACAGCGGCGGTAGTAGCGGAAATAGTAACAACCGTGCAAATAATGGCAACACAGCACATGGCAGCGGTAATAATTTTCAGCAGGGCAACAACAACCCTAGCAGTAATAACGGCAGTAACGGCAATAACGGCAATAACGGTTCCCACCGAAATCCTCTCGCGCAGCAGAGTAGCACTAGAAATCACAGTCTGGCCTACAGCCACGGATGCATTCCTCTTCCCCCCGTGGCGCCGAATGAGGTTGAATTGAGAGTCCCAGTCAGCGAGTTGTCAAGGCCATTAGTCCAGGAGAAATTCCGAAGCAGAGTGCAGACGGCTGCGGGATTTGTGTTTGGGTTGTTGGTGAGTAGTTTGTGTTCGGGAAAATTATCTCGTGTTATGGAGTCGTATCGTCCATGAAATTATTTCGGTGTAATGAATGAAGACCTGCATTTCATTAAACCGGAGCTACAGATGCATTTCATTATTAGCGGGAGCTGAGGACAGGGTTTGCCGGAAGTTTATCTAGAATATCTCGCTGAGAAAATTTCTGTGCTAAGCCTACTTTAAAGTTATCACCAAAAAAGAAACAATCATCATCACCATCATCATCATCATCATCATCATCATCATAATCCCTTCAGGTCTTCCCAAAAGGAACATCATCATCATCATCATCATCATAATCCCTTCAGGTCTTCCCAAAAGGAACAAAGTCATCATAATCCCTTCAGGTCTTCCCAAAAGGAACAAAGTCATCATAATCCCTTCAGGTCTTCCCAAAAGGAACAAAGTCCGCCGGCCAAGCGGAGAAGGAGGATGAAGAGAATGACGGCGAAAATGACGACCAAGACGAAGAGGAGGGTCAGAAGAAGAAGAAAGCTCCTAGAAAAGCGGCGCCGGTGCGCCGCTACGTGTCGGCCTTCGTCGAAGCCAGGCCCACGGAGGATTATCCGTGTCAATGGTGAGGATACTTAATATTAACCAGTGAGGATACTTTAATAAGTTATTAACCTAGATGGTCGTTCATATTAAATATTAAACGAGTATGGAATCTGAAATTGCGTTCGAATATGAGAAATACGAGTACAGTACTGCTTGAAAATACCTATTCTTGATGGCTCCCAAAACTTAATAATACTAATACTTTAAAAGTCCTACTAACAAATTCTTTTCCCTTCCTCCAGGTATTTCCAAGACGTCCAGTTCTTAGTCTGTTTGATGAATCATCGGCGCCTTTCGCACTCCGTCGTCAAGCACGATACTCACACCTTCAGTCCTGTGGAAAAAGACAGGAATGGGAAATGGCTAGAAAGAAGAAATCCAAGATTACTGAAGCAGAAGGAGATTGACAGAGGTAAGATCCAAGACTACTCAAGCAGAAGGAGATTGACAGAGGTAAGAAGGATACTCACACCTTTAGTCCGGTGGAAAAAGATCGGAATGGGAAATGGCTAGAAAGAAGAAATCCAAGACTACTCAAGCAGAAGGAGATCGACAGAGGTAAGATCCAAGACTACTCAAGCAGAAGGAGATTGACAGAGGTAAGAAGAAGCAAATATCAATTGCAGACCATCTATAGCAGAAATTACAGGGAATATTCTGATGCCAAAAAAATAATAATAATAGTTGAATCTCCAATCACATGCAATACTGGAATCTTGTCGTCGTTCAATACTGGAATCTTGTCGTCGCCGCCATTTCAAACTTCAGAAAATCTTCAAAACAGTTCGGCAATTCCAAAAAAACTCTCCCAGGCTGGCACGACTTCCATCCGTTTGATGGCGAAGAGCAGCTGCGTGCTGACGGTTTTGTAGATCCTGTGGATGATACTGTCGTGTTTCGAGCCAGCGCAGATTTAGCAGGCCAAAGTTTGAAGTTGGCTGTTGGGAAACTGTAGTAAGAGGACCATTGGCTGTTGGGAAACTGTAGTTGGCTGTTGGGAAACTGTAGTAAGAGGACCTAGTCAGAAGCCATTGAGATGAGTATGTACCATTTATTTTGACCATTTGAATTTCTTTGTCCATCAGCGATAATAGTATTGGATATTAAATCCTTGAAGGTGGCAGTAGGGTACTTATTGTTGTATAAATCATTTCCCACATCATTTCGCAAATCCAAATCACAGTTCTCCCATCTTCTCCTCCAATCTTCTCCCCCAGCCGCCCCCGCTACGCAGACCTGCAGCGATTTTGGTTCAATACTTCTGATTCGGGTGTGGTGCAAGCACTAGTTGAGACCGAAGCCAGTTCCAATGCACGCAAAGAGCTTGAGAATGGAAGTGCTGCTGGAGCTACTAACGGAACCGCGAATAATGCAACCACGAATAATGGGACTGCAAATAATGGAACTGCGAATAATGGGACTGTTGCAAATGCTAATGCGAACGCAAAGAGCGGCGCCGGTGGAAACATTGGAAACAATAATGCGAATACCGGAAACAACACGAATGCTACAGCGAATCAAGCGAGCAATATTAAGGGGAACAATACGCAAAATAAGCAGACTGCTGCACAAAATAACACTGCGCAGAATAAGAACGCCGGTACTCAGGACGCTGGCACTCAGAACAGTGCCACTGGCAATTCGAATGACGCTGATTCTGCTAGTAATGCTGATGGTAACGCTGATAACGAGGCAAACGATGCTAACAACGACCCTAAAAAACCCGGCACCACGCGGCGGCGCGTCCGCGGCGCAGCGGCGATGAACCGGCTCAGGGCTGGCGGAGCTCCGATGAAGCTGGATTTGCCCGCAAGGCGCAAGACCTCGGGGAATGACGGAACTAATGTTCTGGACAGGACGTCCTCCATCGGAGGTGGGTCGGCAGACGGAGATGCAGACGGAGTTGCACTGGCAGCACCGGGGAACTCCGACGCTGGCGCGGCCAAGGAAACTGGTGCCGAGAAACAGTCGGCGAACAACAAAAACGCGAGTGCAGGTACGAGCGACCAAAACGCGAATGCGACTGCAAATACCTCGACGAAGAATGCGACGAACAACACGAATGTAGCGACGAACAATACGAATGTAGCTACGAACAATACTGCAGAAGGTGCGAATGGTTCAACGCACGGTTCCAATGGTTCCACTGGATCTAGACCTCCTCCGCAGGGAATTTCTATGGAGTTGGCCGCGTGCGCAACGAGGCTGTACCTTCCACAGGAAAACCCCTATCCAATGGCTACCGATTTTGAAATCCCAAACGCAAGGCACACCTTCACCTTCCCGAGTAATATTTACTATGAGCAAAGATGGAAGGAGCGCTTCTTCGTCTCAAGGCTGACATCTTGGGGAGGAAATAGTGGCAGTGGACTGTTAAACAACGGGTTAAGCAACGGCAGCGCTTGCTACGAAACCCCAATGGGTTACGCAGGAGTCGGAGGTCAAGCTGGTTCTACTAGTTGTAACAGTCAGACAGCTAGATTCACTGTAAAGGCGCATCACGGGGTCACGTCGAGGATAAGTCCAACTTTGGCAGAAGTGAAGTTGAGTGCGCCCAATGTGCGGTTAGCTACACCTAATATGCTCAGGGAGAATCCATGGCTGAATAACAACGGGACTAGTCAGAATAACGGAACGACTAACGGCCAGAACAACAATAATAACGGAACCAATAATAACGGCCAGAACAACAATAACACCGCCGCCAATCTGAATGCCCCTAATAATTCCGGCCCATTGGACGTGAACTTTCCAGCTATGAAGCATTTTCCTGTTTACGGACTCAGACGAGCTGACTGCACCTTCCAACAGCACGTTGTTGCCGAAAAAGTCCTTAAAGGAGAAGGAGTGTTTTCGAAAGGAGAAGCCTGTGGAGTGAGATCGTCGTCTTGTGCCTCAGCGAGTTCTTCTTCTAGCGTCGAGGACCCCGCTGCTGGCTCAGCT
>Ga0099798_10788_pt1 | contig 10008 bp, 3 predicted proteins | sample Uncmet_Sort29A_1_FD_89870 | JGI IMG/M metagenome (GOLD analysis project Ga0099798, IMG submission 89870) | Marine eukaryotic communities from CALCOFI LINE 67, Pacific Ocean - CN13ID_Sort29A_1 | ecosystem: Environmental > Aquatic > Marine > Oceanic | place: Pacific Ocean: Monterey Bay | collected... | reverse complement strand
GTTGGCTGGTTTTTGCATGGTACTCTGGTGCTCTTCCGTTTTCTCTTTTATTTCATCATCTTTGGACACATACTTGGATTCATTATGATTTTAGTTGGTATCACTGGTTCTTCGCTGGTTCTGGTACGCATTTGGTCTTCGTTGTTATTGGATGTTGTTGTCTGGGTCTTCTTGTTTCGCTCATCTTCGTCGCTCCTCTTCGTTATTCATTCAGTTTGCTCTGTTTTTCATGTTCATGTGGTTGTTGTTTCGATTTCATCCTCTCGCTCATCTCATTTTGTTTTGGGTATAGTTTGTGCTATCATTTTCTTGTTCGATTGGGGTTGGTGTGATGTTCATCTCAGTTCAAATTTGAGTTCAGTACAGTTTTGCTCTTTCATGTCGATCAGATTTAATTTGTCACGGACGTTGCATAGTTGCTGGGTCTTTCTTCTTCCCCCACAGTCGCATGCACAATGTATAACAATAATGGTGTCATGTGGCTTCGCTCTCTTGTTCTTCTTCTCCACGGCGGCGTTGATTCTTTTGTTGCGGTCGTTCATCTTGTCCACGCTTTGGTTTTTGTTTGCGCTCTCCCCTCTTTTCCCTGCACCCCTTCAGTTCTTAATGCCTTAGTGAACCCGCGCTCGCTTGCGCTCGTTCGCAAGTGTTCTGTTAGGTTCGTCTGGCATGGCTGTTTGGTTGCTGGTTCTTGAGGGTTTGGTCTTTTTTTTTGGTGAGCATAGTAACTCCTATCAAGGTCACATGTTTTCGTGCGCTTGACCGGGCTTTACTCCCTCATCGGAATCCAATGATAAAGCGGTGAACGAGGGGGTTACATATTTCGCCCCCTGGGTTGTGCTATTTATTATTTTCAGAATTTTACTCAAACACTTTTGAAAAGCATTTAAAATAATAAATATGAATATTAAATAATTAAGGAAAATTATATTGAAAAGTGAGTGCGGACTTCCAACCACGACTTCATTTTTTCGGCGGCAGCGAGCGTCGGAACGCCAACGTCATTGGTGCCTGTAATTTTTCATTTTTTGAAATCTGAGAAACAAAATGGATTAAAATTGAAAATTTAAAAGCAAAATTGGCAAAATTGAAAAAAGAATTTAGAAAGACAGAAAAACAAGACCGGGGATGGGTTGTTCGTTGTCGTTCCAAACGGCGACGTTGGAGAGGTAGCGGTGGCAGTCGAGGCCCTGGGCGTCCGTGTGCAAGAGTAAATTGAAATGTTTTATTATTTTGTGATGAAATTTATTGATTTTGGTGATTTTTTTCATGAATTTTGAAATTTTTTGGAGGTATTTTGAAATTTTTTGAAAAAATAAAATTTTTATATGAAATCTAAATTCTGGCAAAAATCAATAAATCATAAAAAATATTTAATATCCAAAAAATTCAAAATTTTCTTCAAAAATTTCCAAAAACTCCTAAAAAAATTCACATTTGAATTGAATTTCATACTTTTTTAAAATTTCAAATCTCTATTTCAACCTGGGCGTCCGTGAACGCGTTATCCCTCCGAAAATAATCCATTTTATCCGTATCGATGCCTTTTGATCATTTAATGGATGGATATTGTTTTAACTTCTAAATAAATAATATATTATATTTCTTGAAAAAAATTAAATATTAATCAAATAATTGATTTACCCGTTCTCCAGTTTGAAACGATTTCGAACATCCATGCTTTGGTGACGGGGCGCGACTTGATGAGCTGGCCCCAATCAGCCCCCAACGCGTTTTTCTCCAAACCTCAAAACCCAATCGGAAAACAATATTATCATTATGAGAATTTTTGGGGACGATTTTATTTTGTTGGGGACAAATTTTGATGTTTATTTTATGAATTTTGGATTTTTTGGATTTAAAATGGATTTTGGGGGAATTTTGGATTTTTGTCAAAAACTGCAATTTTGAATTTTTGGCAAATTATCATTTGTGATCATCACTATTGAATAATAATATATTAATAATAAATAATAAATCGTCAAGAATCAACCCCAAATAGCTAGAATTTGTAAAAATTTAAAAAAACAATTCTTATAACTCGCCAGCAACTTGTTTTTGGGTGGGTCAATCAGCTCCTGCACGAAGAGTAGATCCCGCGAGTCCTCGCCAACGTCCAAGCCGTAAAATTCCAACTCCGCCGCGATTTTGGGCTTGAGCCACAAATGCTTCACCTATAATTAATGCCGATTAAAAATAAATAATAATCTATCATTAAATTTTTGAAGAAAATTAGAAAACGATGAACGAGCCACCGAGATGTATCAAATGCGTAAGATGGGATGTTCAGGTGGCTCGTTCATCGTTTTCTAATTTTCTTCAAAAATTTACACCATGTGGGTTAGCGTAGATACTAAACAACAAATCTTCAAAATTATCATTAAATTGATGAATTTTGAAATTTTGAATAATAATTTCATAATTCTTTAATTTAATGATAGATCATTAACTCTGAAAATTAAATTTAATGATAGATCAATGATCTATCATAATTCTGAAAAATCATTTTTCAGAGTGATTATATTTTTTACGGAACATTGTTTATGTTTTTTAGTGAATGTTGATTTTTTTGAAAATTCAAAATTAAAATTATTTAGAATTTGGGTTTTTTGAGACTTTGTAAGAAATTCAAATTTTTAGCATTACGCTTTTTAAATTTTGGATTTTTGGTAAACTGCAATTTTTGATTGAATTTTCATAATTGTTTCAATTATTAACATTTAATTTTTCTCAAAAATTCCAGAATTTTCAACAGAAAAATTAAAAATAATAAATTTAAGTGCAAACCAACGCAGAAGAAGCGTCCTCATGGGACCAGTCCGCGTACCGCTTTTTCAACTCGGGGTCGGCAATCGTTCTGGCCTTCTCATGCATAAAAACCTCCAAAACAAATTTCAAATTTGTATTTCATTGCAATTCTTTCATTGAATTGTGATTTTTTTGCAACATTGTACAGGATTTTATTTGAATTTTAAATTTTTTAAAATTATTATTTTAAATTTCAATTGATGAATTATTTTATGTTTTTTGGTGTTGACAAAATTTGGATATTTGGATTTTATCATTTCTGTCCAAAAATCAAATTTTGAATTTTGAAATGCAATTTTTAATCAAAAATGTGACAAAATGTCCGTAAAAAATGGAATGAACGTCCAGAAAACCTCGAAATCGTGCGAAAATGCGCAATGCCCCACGTCGTGTAAGAGAGCGGCGAGAACGATGCACAGCACGTCCTTGAACTCCGGCCGCAAATTCTGCCGCGTGGAGATCGTGTGGATCAGCGTTTCGTACCTAAAAACCCGATTAAAAATCGATAATAAGAATTGTTTTGAGTTATTTTGATTTTTTGGGAGATGGTTTTGGGATGTTTTGTAGTGGATTTTGGATGTTTTAGAAATTTTGGTTTTTGACAAAATTTGGATTTTTAATTTTTTAGAAATTTGCATTTTGGTCAAAATATGTTTTTTTGAATTTTTGAAAAATACTGAATTTTGAACGTATTTTGCCGATTTCAAATTTTTGAAAACGGTTTTAAAAATCCTACAACCTAAAACCTATAATTTTGAAACCACAAACCCTATTTTGTGAGGTTCAAACCCTAATTTTGAATTGATCTCACATTGCCAGAATTTGTTTATAAAAATTCTTATAACGTTAAATGCGCCACCTAGAACACCATTTCAATGTCAATATCCACAATATTATGAATTCAAATTTTATTTAATGTAATTATTTTAAGTATTCATTATTAAATCAATTTTGAAAAGTAGGATATGTGTTCAAAATAATCGTCTCATCAACGAGGCTGCGCAACCGTTTCTCGGGATGCGCGAAAAGACGTGCCCTGCGAAACAACCGCTCCGCATTTCAATTAAAAAAGCAAAATCAAATGACATTTTGTCATTTTAAAATCGAAACAATTTAAATTTTCAATCAAAAATGAAGAAAAAGAAATGAAAACCCCTAGAGAATGTTCGTAGCGGGAGTGGTTGGCGGCTGGGAATACTAAGCTGCAAGAAGACAACTGCTCAATTTGGCGCATCCGCTGAAACTCCGGAGAATCGATGAACACTTTGCCTCAAGATTTGTTTTATTACTGATATTTATTTCAATTGGAAATATTTTAATTTTTATTTTTGCTTATGACAACGTAATGATATTTTTTGAATGACAAAATCTGAGGTTGTTTAATAATATTATGATTCATAATATTACTTGATACATACGAAATTAAATTATTAATATTAAATATTAATAAATTTAAATGTTTAACTAATTAATTAATTTGAAAATAATTCAAGAAAATAATGAATGAATGAAAGAAAAAGAAAATGAATTAATTAATATTGTCAATTAAATTGAAACTTTTAAATAAGTAAAGAAACATAATTTGGGGAGTTCGATCTGGCCGTAGATAGGGTCCTGGCACATCCAAGTGTCGACTGTGTAGGGCTCGATGGGCTCGATAGGCTCAAAAAAAGGTAATTAAATGATTAAATCACTTATTAAATAATAAATTAATTTTTAAATGATTAATGAGATGTTTTTCTGAATGTTTTTGATTATTGTTTAATAATAGATTTTGGGAAATTTCAAATTTTTGATTTTGACATAAATATTCAATGGTTATTTTTGAATTTTTGAATCTGAAATGAAAATTTAGATTTTTGCGTTTTTTAAAAAAATTGATTTTTGATTTTTAAAATCAATTTTTTGTTGAATTGAAAACAAATCATCAAAAACCGTTTGCTCGATGGGCTCGATGCTTGAAACACCCAACTCCCCAACTCGGTTGACTTGATCATCCGTCATCTTAAAATGATGGCAACGCAACAAGACACTTCAATAAATATGTTTTAACTTTTTTTATTGAAAACAAATTAATTGAATTTAATTAATGAATAAATTGGCTGATTGATTGAAAATTTGATTCAAATGATGATGTTGAAATCAAAAACAAAATTGTACGGAATGAATATAAAAATATAATTAAATTAATTATTTAAATATCTTAAAATAATTCAAACAATTTTAATTTTTAACCCTAATATAATTAATTAAATCTTTAAAATCAAATTAAATATATAATATAAAATTATATAAATCAAAAAATTATAATTATTAATTATGTAATGAACAATTGTAATACAAAATTAATAATTAATTTGACTGTTTAAAATCTATTTTACATTTTAATACTGATACATAATTTGATGAATTACATGAATATTATTATATTAAATTTGGATTGATCAACCGTAAATATTAAAAATTCAAAATAAACTTTCTCATGTCGTGACTTAAACTTTTGAAATAATTATCATGAAACACATACAATTATAATTTGAAATTAAATTGAATTTAATTAATTTATACTTAATTAATTTTTTATAATTATTAATATTTTAATTTTTATATACATAAATAATAAATTTATAACAAAGGACTTAAAGGGGATCTGAGAAGAATTAGCTGGGCAATGAAAATATGACATGAGAAAATAAATATCCACGATTTATGAATTGGATTAAGTATTGAAATTTGAATTAATTATTTGCATGAATCAATGATAAGATCGATGGTTGGACGTGGATTTCAGGATTTTCGTTGTGGATGAGAAACATTATTTCGAATTTGAAATAATAAATTGAAGGCGCAAGCAGACGAATCATTTAAGCACCAATGAATGAACCAAATTGCCAGATCATTCACCACGATTCAAGGACTTCGTCTCTGTATAATAATTAAATTTTACAATGATTTATTAAAATATTCATTAAAGTTTTAATTATTAATAATTATTATAATCAAATATTAATATTTAATATATATGGTTGTATAATGAAAGTGCTCAGTGTTTGGCGCTTTGACAAATTGTATTGAATATTTTCTCTACGTTTCGAAAAAGTTAAAAACCAAATTTTCGAAATATAGAATTTGTTGAAAAGAAAGAAACATGTTGGAAATATTGCAACACCAATAGGACATGATCTGAAATGACGGCGACGTGACAATGTACGCAAATCAAACCCAACCAAAACGACCACTGATTCGAAAACCAAAATTGAAAATCAGATCATTTGTTTAAACCTTTTAACAATTTGAAATTTAACCAAATATTGTAATTAATTGATAATTAATTATAAATATTAAAAACATTTAAAAATTATAATTATTTTATTTCTAATTTTTATTAAGAATATGATGAAGCAATTAATTAATAAGTCTTTCTCTCAGGAAAAACGCGCTCTGCCATGGCGAGGCGTAATGTCCGCCCTGCCGGAATCGCGGTCCCTCTTCAAAGGATTGCCGATGTTGGAGCGGATCGGCGTTTGCGAGAACTCGGAGGACGAAAAAGAGGAAGGCGCGGCGTCGCGGGGAATGACGAAACGCGAAATGTTCGCGATATTGATTCGCACATTCTTGCAGAAATTCAAATCGTTTTTCTTACCTGTTTAAAACCCGATTAAAAATCGATTATAAAAAATTTTTTGGGCGATTTTGATTTTTTTGGAGACGGTTTTTTATAGTTTTTAAATTTTTTGATTGATTTTGGATTTCTGGAAATTTTGATGTGTTAAAAAATTTCATCAAATACAGAAAATTTAAAAATTCACCAAAATTAAAAAAATTTAAAAATCATCCAAAAACAATAAAAATAATTAAAATTCGTCCAAAATGGATCTCAAATAGCCAGAATTTGTTAAAATAAAAAATTCTGATCACGATCTTCTGGGTTCTCTCCACGCTGCCGTAGATCATAAAACACCTCGATCTTGTACTGACAATCCACGTGCGGCGCGTCTGCATCGAACTCGGTCAACCTGATGACCCAATTACAAATTGATAAGAATGTGATTTTTGAGTGATTTTGATTTTTTTCAGTGATTTTGATTTTTTGGGAGATGGTTTTTGGATGTTTTGTAATGGATTTTTATTTTTCGGAAAATGTGATTTTTTCAATTTTGAAAACATTTAATTTAATTCCAAAATTTGTTGCTTTGGCAAATGGTTTGGCGTGTACATCATGATTTGTTTGGTGGAATGTTGATGATGGCTTTTTTGAATGAACCAACTCCGAATGGACATTTTTAATTTTTGGTTTTGGCATGTTTGGCTTGTTTGGCTGTTGTCCTTTGGCACACATCTTGACCCAAAATATAACACACGATTATATTTCTTGTACTACGATAACGTCTAGGCTTTCTCTTCTAAAAACAAGTTTTCATACAATTAAAAAATTCATCCAAAAAGTTAAAAACAAAAACAAATCAAAATTCACCCGAAAATGATTTCAAACAACCAGAATTTGAAATAAAAAAATAAACAATTCTTAAAACTCATAGTTCTTGTTGGTGAAGCGCTGGTATTTAAGAGGGTTGATGTACGGCGGCTTCATGCCCCGGTCAAACCTGGAGATGCACACGCGGACGTCCTCTTGTTTGAAACTCTCGTACCTGCAAACCCGATTGAAAATCGAAAATAACAATTCTTTTGGATGGATTTTGGTTTTTTCGGATGTGATTTTTGATAATTTTATTATTTTTTACTGATTTTTCAATTTTTTGAAATTTTGGAAATTGTTGATTTTGTTTTTTGAAAAATCAAAATTTATTCAATTACATATATTGAAAATAATAAAATATCAAAATTCACCCAAATTAAAAAACCCATTCAAAAACAATAAAAAATGATGAAAACTCACCCAAAATTGATCTCAAATAGCCAGAATTTGTTAGAAAATTCTTAAAACCTGGCGTTGTCGGGCGCGGGTAAAAGAGCGATCTCCGCGGGTGCGCCATCCTGACTGAGGGGGAGCGGCGCGTCCTCGGGGTCCTCGTAACCTGTGAAATCGATCAAAAATCGATAATATCGATATTATTTATTAATATCATTATATTAACACATGTTTTGAACGATTTTGATTTTTTTTGGAGAAGGTTTTTGATGATTTTTAATGGGTTTTGGACAAATTTTTAAATTTTGATTTTTTTTTTTTTTGAAGAATTCTATCCAATATTGAAAATTCCAAAATTCACCAAAATTGAAAAAAAAAATCACACAAAAACAATGAAAAATATTAAAATAATTAAAATTCGCCCAAAATTGATTTCAAATAGCCAGAATTTGTTTCAAAAAATCTTATAACGAGGGGGTGTCTTGGCAGGGTGTTGCTCGCGCTGCTCTTGCTGCCTCACCTTTTTTTCATTTTCCCGCCAGATCTTTTCTTCCAATTTACAGGGGTCTTTGAGCCAAGCCTCGACATCGGCGTTGAATTCCTCGCCTCGCAAACGGTCCACTACCTGTAAACCCGGTTAAAAATTTATGATATTACAATTTTTTTGAATGATTTTGATTTTTTTGGAGACGGTTTTTGATGATTTTTTAATGGGTTTTTTATTTTTGGAAATTTTTTTTTTTGAATTTGAACAACAATAAATTATTTAATTTCAAAATTCACTAAAATCAAAAATTTGATTCAAAAACATCAAAAAATAAATAAAATAATAAATTCTTAAAAATTCACCCAAAATTGATTTCAAATAGCCAGCATTTGTAAACAAAATAATGAAATTCTTATGACATGCTCGGAAATGTGCATGAAACACTCGCGGTTGATGATGCACTTCTTGTACTGCTGGTAAATGCTGAACAAAGGGGCGGTCGGGTGAGCGTGCGCGTTCAACTTTCCCACGACCCACGCCTCCGTCAGCGACCTGTAAACCCGATTAAAAATTGATAAATTATCAATTCGAATATTAATTAATAATTAATTAAAATTATTCTCAATTATTTATTAATTTGTTTTGCCGCGTTGGTTGGTCTCATTCAAAATTAATTACTTAAAAACAAAAAAACAAATTTTAAATTTTCTTATTCATTTATTAAAAAATAAATTTTTCAATTCAATTTAAATTTAAAAAAGTATATATAATAAAATTTTCATTTAATTTAATCCATTTTGTCTTCCAATCATTTTTAATTTTTTTTTGTAACGGGTTCTAGTCAGTATGCACTGATGATGCCTGGATGGGCGAAAATGCTTTGCTAACTTAATTAACCAATTCAATTTAATTTCATCAATTGGTTTCAGTTGTTGCCGTTTTATGTATTTTATTGTTAATAAGTTGTCACTTAATTGTCGCTTTAAATATTTTATCTCGTATAATTATTTTCACATCAATTTAATTAATAATTAATATATATGAATCATCAATCCAACAGGGCTGCGCACCCGTTTCTCGGGCGCAAAAAGACGCGCCCTGCGAAACGGGTGCTCCGCATTTGAAAAAAACAAACGACAAACAAGGGGGGCAGCTTAATTGAAAAGATACACCAACATATTTAATATTAATCCAATCCATTTCATCCCAAAAATTGATCTCAAAACACCTTTATTTTTGTTATAAAAAAGAACATTCTGAAAACAAAAACCCAACGTGATCGTGTGTCAACGCGATCTCACTGATAGACACTTTTTCACCGTGCTGGTTGCGGATGCGTGCTTTGGGGTGCGCGTCCAACGTGAGCAAAATATCTCTCATCGCCAATTTGAGTTTTTTGGATGCTTTATGTTGATACAACTGGCGATGGTTGTCAATCCTCCTCTTGAGAATCACCTGCAGAATGTCCTCCTTGAACTTTTCAGGCAGAGCCAATGTTGGGATGTCGCCGCAACTGTCGTCGTTGACCACTCGTAACGCGGACAAATACCGGGTAAAACTTTCCGCACCGAAACCCGTGTAAAAACGGTCTCTGGACAAGTAATCCAACTTGTCGGTGTCGACGCCGCTGCGGAAATTCGACACGATTTCGAACATCCACGCCTTCGTCACCGGCCTGCCCTGGATGTGATGGCGCCAATTCGTTGCTAACGTTCCGGCTTCCAAATCCTGTCGCATGGCTTTCGTGGGGGGATCGATCAACTCCTGGACGAACTGCAAATCGGAATAAATGGGGTTTTCGGGATCGGAAAAATCAGACCGGCTGATTGTGTTGAGGCCTGTG
>Ga0099798_10787_pt1 | contig 10015 bp, 6 predicted proteins | sample Uncmet_Sort29A_1_FD_89870 | JGI IMG/M metagenome (GOLD analysis project Ga0099798, IMG submission 89870) | Marine eukaryotic communities from CALCOFI LINE 67, Pacific Ocean - CN13ID_Sort29A_1 | ecosystem: Environmental > Aquatic > Marine > Oceanic | place: Pacific Ocean: Monterey Bay | collected... | reverse complement strand
ACACAAAACTTGCTTCTGATTGTTTGGAAGGAAACTTTTTTCAATTGCCTTAAATCCACACCTGGTACGGCGGTCGCGATTTGTGTGATCTCCTGGCACAGCAGTTTAGATAGAGAAATCGGTTTATTTTCCTCCTTCTCTTTTTCCGCGTTTAAGGCGGCGAGAGCATCCGCGGCACTGACGTCCTTCATCTCGACGTCGCCTTTATCGTCTTTCTTTTTGTCCGGCATTGTGAGTTGTTTTTTTATATTTCTATATTTTTAAAAAGTTGTATTCCTAAAAACTAAAACTATCTGCTGTTTATTTACCTAACAAACTAAATTTTAGGGTTGATAATATAAGGCTACTAAAACTACTTCTAGCCAAATGCTTTTTCCCGTTATCATATAAGCTCTATGTTCCCCCCTAATGGATTTTTTAAATGTTTGACAAAATTGGAAGATTTTTAAAAAACTGTATGAAAAAAAGGAAGAAATGGAAAACCTCAGACTTGAAAAAAGACGACTCATGATGTTTTAAAAAGACGACTGATATTTACGCACTTTATCAATGTTCTAATAATAATTGTCAAAACTTTGCCCTGAAAACTGCATGCAATTAACTTGCGCAAAACAAAAACCTATGTTTTCATAAATTAAGTTCTGACCGTATTGTTTAACAATCTATTATTTTTTCTACAAGGAGAGAAGCTCCCTGAAGCCCGCCATACAAAAAAAATTGCAGAATGCGGCAAAAAATCCCTAGTAGTTTTAGAACTTTGCGCCAGATTAGGACGCAATGCAGTTTTTTTTTTTTTTTTGTTATTTTGTCTCATCAACAATTGACTCATGTAATTCTTCATCGGTCTCTCTTGTCGAACAAAATCGCTGTTCCAAATTCGGCGTATTCCTCCTTACTTATACACATTTTCGGAAAACTCGGCAAACTAGCCAGAACCTGGCCACCTGCCCAAACCGTGCTGGTTCCCAATCTATTCGCCTTTGGCACAACGTTTACATCGATTTTCGTCCCTTTTACCAAGCCGGTGACAACGTTATTGGTGGGAGCCGCGTTAATGCCGCCACCGCCTGCATTCAGACTGCTTGGTGGTGGGCCGAGTGAGCTTGATACTGCGTTTGAATTGTTTTGTTGGGTAGAAAAAGAAGCGTCTTTGGAAAATGTTTTGTGGACTTGGTTCGCTTCCCTTCGCTCTTCGATAATATTCGATAGCTCTCTTTTCACCCGGTTTCCGAAATGGATAAACTGCGCAGATCCACCAGTCAATACCACGTTCTCATAAAGCCGTCTTTTATAATCGATGGGACAGGACTGGATGACTTCGTCGATAGCTGTCGGTAGTGGTTGAACTTGGTTGTTCGCTTTTTCCAAATGTTTATGAAACAGCTCCGGGCTAAAATAGATTTCCGGCCCCATAAACCGCTCGGTCCCAACATCACAATAATACGCGTCTTGCCCACCGGGTGATTTCATTCTATATCTTGGCGGCACCGGGCCGGAAATCCCTTTTACCTTCGACTTGTTTTCAGGGGGTAAACCTCCTTTCGGAAACCATTTCTCGTATTCCTCAACCACGTTTTTGCAGCAATAAGACTGTTCGTGTTGTATTTTCAACGCAACCTCGTTTTTGAAATCGGGCAAAATATAAGTTTCTCTTCTGTCACTAATACATTCGCGCAGAAAGCTCGTCACATGGTAACCACCAATTCCCAGCCTTCTTATAGATGAGTCAACAACTATTCCATCGATAACTGGAACAATATGGGTGTATCTGCTACCTAAATCCACAACACAGAACACGATTTTTTTTTATAATCCCGACTCAAAATGAAAAAAAAAAATTCAAAAAAACCCTTAAAATGGAGCAAAAAATGGAAAAAAAAAACGTTACCAGTCGGACTAGTATAAAAAAATCGTGTTGCACCCGGTTTTATTCGTGTTCGCTAAAAACATTTCCTGCATGTAACAAGCCGCCGAGTAAATCAGTGCTGGGACAAAATAATTTGAATTTTTTGGTCAAAAATCTTCAAAAAACATTGATTTCTGATGTTTTTTGGTCCATTTTGAAACTTTTTGAACACTGATTAACTCGGCGGCTTGTTATGTTTGCACAGCCAGATGCATCACCTTGGACTGCATTTCCATACATGGCTAGAACCGGTTGCTGCGCGTAGTGGAGCCCTTTCACATTGAACGTTTCGAACATAACCTCAGTACATCTTTCTTTGTTTGTGACTGGGTTCATCGGGACTTCGGACATTAGAAAATAGTGGTCGTCTGGTGTGCATTTTAAATAACGGTACAAAATCCCTGATAAAAACCTCTCCATTTGGTCCCAGTCTGTTTTATAGTTCTCGCCAATAGGATACCTAACCACGTATTTAGAATCGTGCCTTTTATTATAGCCTGCTTCACCAACATAATAATTCATGTCCGCTGATCCAACACACGTTTGCACGGCCACGCTCCGATGGACAGAAGCTTGGTCAACATGATTAGCAACACATGTTGGCATGGTAAACATAGGCTTGGCATTACCAGCATATCCAACTTTAGAATAGCCAGAGCCAATGTCGAGAACAACTGGGGGAAGCTCCATCTTTTTGCACTTGATTTTATTATTTGGGGGGGGTAACTAAACACTTCTGCTATTGGAGACAAAAAATCAAAACAAAAGAAATCAATTTGATATGATGAATGCCAATTTTGAAAGGATTTGAATGATAAGATTTCTTCTTTATTTTTTGATTCCCGCCCTTAATACGCACTTAGAAAACGATTGTTGTCAGAAAGAAAAAGTCGAAAATTCATGCACGAAATAATTGTGTCAAATCTTTACTCTTCTGTTTTGTGCACTTATAATTAAAACCTGCGATGCTCAGCCAATGCGATGCATCTATAGAGATAATATATCATGTTGGTGTCAATAATTCCTGGGGGTTATTATTTTGTTGCCAAATCGCTATTTCAACGCCTACTTCCCGACGCCGATCCATTCGCTTTCTTATCCGACGCGCCAGCTAAAGAAACCGCGGACAGTAATTTCTCCGCATCTTCAGCATCCATTTCGTTATTCAAAATCCCCTCCCGCGCTTTTTCCAACATGGCTGAAATTTCCATCAAAGTCGTCAACGTTCCTCTCTCACTATTATTATGTCTTTCGATCTGTTTTACAATTTCTTCGGTTTCCTTCACGGTTTGAGCGGTTTCGTTTTGAATTGCCGACCGTTTTCGTTTCTGATTAACAAATTTAGCATAAGTTTCTTCCTCCGTTGACTCGACTTTTTTCTTCATACCCTGTTGGACTGACGCTTTCAAAATATCGAGTGTGTCATTATTAACTAACTTTTCTCTTTTCTGTCGCTTTTCATTACCACGCTCTTCCAATTTCGCCTCACAAACCGCAACTGATTCGCGCAAATTCTGACTCTGTTGCATCTGTTTTGGGCCGAGAACTTTTGACTCATACGTGTTTAACTGGTTTTGAAGTTGTTCTATTCTTCTGTTGAATTGTTCGACCGGTAGCTGTTGGAAGTCACGAATCATGGTTAGGAGTTCTTTTCCGAATTTTGCTAAAGTATCTTCCTCTAGATGATATTTCTTCTCAGCTACGCCTGTGATTTCGGGGTCAGATAAAGCGATGGCTGCATCACCTTCACGGGGTCGTTTGGCCGCCATTTTGAGTGTGTTCAACACAATGTGGGGAGTTAAAAAAAAAAAAAAAATACTAGAATACTAATCTCACGTTATATCCAAACTATTTCTCCTGTGTTGGGTCTGATTTAGTATACATAACAATCTTTGGATTAAAAGGAAAATCTCTCGGGAAAGAAAAAAAAAAAACGGGGAAAAAAGAAAAGATAAATCGCTCAAAAATTGCATTTCGTTTTGGAATAAAACGGAAGGAAAAGGAAGACAAACAATTTTCTAGTAAAACCGACCAACTTACGCATTATTAATCTAAAACATTGATTCAAATTCTTTTAAAATAAGCAAAAACTGGGTCGTTGAAAAAAACGTTTTGCTAATAATGTTGAATTTAGGGTTAAGAAACATTTGGTGGTGTTGGGGGATGACTTGCCGCGTTGCTGAAATTTCTGGGACTTGTCAGGTTTTGAAAAAAAAAAAACATCAGCAAAAAAAACTTAAAACGCGTACTGTACTTGTATGCGCTCCTAAATATCACTTAAATACCGGCGGTGAATCTCTTCTTGCGAAATAAGCTCAATCGGTCGATCAACATTTTTCTGCTTGAAACTGGCATGGTTTCTGTTATGACTAGTGGCGCGTTTGCTGCTTTTTCTCCCATTTTGTTGAGATTTTGGCCTCGAAACCGTGACGCCACACATGCACTGCTGAAAACACCGGAGATAGTCTAGGACACTGAATTTGCGCTTTTGCCCAGGCGTGTTAGCATCATCTTTAGAATTAATAATTGTATTTCGTTTCTTCTTCTCAGGGAGATTACCTATTTTGTTGTGAAACAGTCTTGGGATAAAAATCGAACGCCGAGGAGCAATGGTTACTGTTGGGGTGCAATTGGGCGAATTAATTGGTTGGGTTGCTTCTGCGTGGAAATTATTTTGATGTCCTCCGTTTTCATAAGTGATAGAGTTTTTTTCGACTTCGTTTTCCGAGCGCAATGAATCAAAACCTCTACTATTACTACCTGGTTTTCTCCCGAAACAAAATATGCGGCGCAAATTAGACTTTCGTCTCTCCATGCGGGCATGTTTTCGCTCCATTTTTTCCACATATTTCCTCATGTTTTCGGTTCCGAAATCGTCAATATCCGGGCCATCTGAACTATTTTCGTACTTTTTTTTCACACCATAGTTTTTTCCAAAACAAAGCCTCTTGCATTTATCAATCTTCGTCTCGGGGGCAAAAACCTGGCAATCTCTTGTGTTTTGGAGCTTGGTGGAGGTTATTTTTTGAATTCTGATTTGCGTTAACCGTTTCTGCTTTTCGGTTTCCGGGAAAAAGCAGTCGAAAATTCCATACGGACTTCCTAAATCATACTCATCGTCAGGGATTTCTTCAGCGCCGCTATATGTCTTTCGAACCATGGTTGACTGTCGTTTTTTCTTTGGTGTTGGTTTTCTTCTGGGAATATTATTTTTTGGCCTTTCTTTTTTCATCTTTTTGACTCGTGCGTTTTGTGAAGAAGAAACACTGTCGTCACAACTATTGTTTTTTTCCGAAATCAATTTCGCACTCTTGTGTACAATTGCTTTGTTGTACATGTTTCCATAGGCCGATTTGCGAGTGCGCACCCAGGTGAATTCCATTTCTTTCTCCTCATCGTCTGGCTCGATTTCGAGCTTTGGACTTCTATATTTGTCCGGTGCCCAAATTCCACTGGAACTGGTCGGTGAGTAAGCTGATGATAAGCTTAAAGTTGGGGAAGATGCTCCGGTGATTGCGAGGTTTGCATTGTGTTGCTTATTTTTCTTACCATTTTCAGCGTGGTACCGCGGCGTGTTAGCAGCTGGTGATGAAAAAGTCGCTGGGCTGGTAGATAAAGCGTAGGACGGGACTTTTGCAGCAGTAGTTTCTGATGATGAAGGCAAAGCATGATTTGTTTTTTCCGCTACTGGTGTTAATGTTATTGTTTCAATTTGGTTGAAACTGTTCGAATAACTGTCATCGAGGTAAATCTCGGAACTTATTTGCATTTCTGGTGACACGACACTTGTGTTCGCATTATTTTTTATCGGGGTTGAAGAATAAGATTCCTCTGAAATCCGGATTGGTAGTTTTTCAAACTTTTCGACCCGTACACTTTTTTAAAACCGCACAAAATGTGGTCACAATAGGTTTCTTTTTGACAAAATTGCTGTGCGCGCCGAAAAGTTTGAAATTTTAGGAAGGGGGGCGAATGAAAACGCAGGGTAAGTATCACGCGACGCTGGCATCTTTTGCTCTTTTTGCGACGGGGGGGTATGGGGGTTTGATAATTTTTGGATTTTTTTTGAAACCGGGTTTTTTGATTTGGTATGTTTCCTAACAAATAAAAGACAGGTTGGTTACAAATTCGCATTCTTTTGAACGATTGGAAATTCATGCAGAAAAAAAATATCGTATGGCAAATGGCAAATGCATGAAAAAAACACAAAATGCAAGGAATGGAACTCAATTAACCGGCCAGAATCGATGAAGAAAAAAAAACTTCCTCTTTTTTCCAGGAAAAAATTGAAATTACGATTTCAAAATGAGAAGAGTCCCAGAGAAACAAAATGCGCTTTCGTTAGTTGTTGCGTTGCTTTAATGGTTGGTCTTTGCGAGGTATGGGGTGGAATTTTGAACCGGGTGAATCCAAAATAATAATTTTTCAAAAAAATACAGAATTAGAAAACAATCCAGCGTCCCCAAAATTACTATTCGCTCAATCAAATCGTCCGTCCTCAACATTCGCTTTTGGTAAAACGTCTTCCAAAATAACTTCCTTTCTCAATATTTCAAAACAATCGTCAATAATTCCAGTTTTCGACAAAATCTGCCAGTCCGTCGTATTATTGATAACACGTTTGATCGGCTGTTTTTTAGTAACAACACTTTTTTTGGTACTTTTCCTCGACTTGGTGGTGCTAGTAGTTTCAGTTGTACCAGGGCGTTCACTGCTTCTCTCAGCACTGGCCTTTTTTTGCTTTTTCTCATCTTCTTCGAGCTGTACCCTTTTCATCGCATCTCTATCTGCAATAAAGTTACATTTCTTGAAATCTTTCGGAAATCGAGTCAGCGGGTGCGCAGAGCTGGGCCGTACTTTTCCAGTTTCATCAGAATGCAGCCAAGAAATTTGATTCGTGAAAAGATAATCTTTGCGAGGGGAATTGAAGTCTTTTCCCGGATATTGGAGCACTTTTGTTTTTTTATGATTTTTCGGTCGCTTACGGCCCTGTGAACTTGTCGGAGTTTTAGCTCTGAATAAATCCAAAGCTGTCGTAAAATTAATCGCTGCTTTTTGTTGCTTGCGTTTTTTTCGGAACAAATTATACGCTTTTCTAGTTTCCGAGTTATTTTCGTTTTCGGCAGATACTAGACCGTCGAAAACTTCATTTTTTCCAAAACTGTTCAAAGCCAATCTAAACTGTCGTTTCACGCAAAATTGCGGGTAGTCACAAGTCGCTATTTCATCGGTCCATCCGGAAAAATGTCTCCCCGCGCATTCCCTGCAGTTGAGCTCCAAACCTAATCCGTCAAATAAACTTTGGTTGTGGCACGTTTCGCAAACTAACTGCACGCATTTCTCACACGACGTGCATTTAGTGCGGATTGGTTTGGATTCGATTTGGTAACCGGGGGTTGAAAACTGCGAATTCCCGTCGGCTTGGTATTCTCTGATCAAAACTTTGTTGCACTTTCCGCATAAGAGATTTTTGCGGGAAGATGAGAATGGTCGGTTTCTGTTTGATATGAGTGGGTTTTGTGGGGTTAAAGCCATTGTTGTTTTTTTCTTCTCACCCTTCTCCCACCAACTTGCAGCGTCGACGTGGCAGCGGGTGTTGTTTTTGCTTTTTGAACTATCGTGTCGATTAAAACTGCTTGGTGCTCCATTTGTAGCATCAGAATTTGTCAAGTTTCGGTAAAAGGTTTCGCGTCTTTTAAATACAGCTGAAGGTCTGCAATATTCAATCCTTTCAACTACTTCGTGTGTTTGTGCTTTTGGAGTTGTTGTTTCTGGATTTGGGGTGAAATCGAAATCGGTTTTGGGGCTCGAATTTCGGCTTTTAATAGACGAATCAAAATCCGCTGGGATTGACTTTGTAGGTGACGGCCAAGCGGCGGCTGGTGTGGTCGGCGTCGCAGGCGAATAATACAAATTCCAAGATGACCGACTAACTGGTGAACCAGCTGGGACAGAATTATTTGGCGAAGAATTTGCAGTGTACGAGACCCTACTGTTCCCAGGAGAAGCAGCTGGGAAAGAATTCAATGGCGAAGAAGCTGCCGAATTATTATTTCCTCCATAATAAGAACTCCTAGCTGGTGAAGAATAACTCAATGAATTCACCGGCGAATCCGGGCAACTCGTAAACGACGGGATTTGCGTCGACACTCCGCCAATGCTGTGCGGGCTGGACTCATCGGGTTTTGCGAACTGAACTTGGTCGGAAAATTGGATCCTCGTGTTGCGAGATTTTTTATTTGCTAAGTGTTTCTGAGTTTCCGGACTGAACGGTGAAGCGATGGTATTTACATTTTTTTGTAATTTTTTAACAACTGCAACTGGCATGTCCTTACCCTCGCGGTCCGCTGTTCTCTTCGATAGTGTCGGCAACTGAATGATGCCGGGGTGTTTCACACCAGGATGCTGGGTTGTGTACGAAACACGGGGAGACATCGACATTTTTTTTTTTTTGATTTTCCGGATTCGGGGGAATCAGGGAATTAAAAACGACAATATAATTTTGCCGTGCTTAAGAAACAAATCTGAAACCAAAAAATCGAAAGATGACAACCTCTATTTTGAGAAATAGTTTGTGCTGGGAAAAAAGATTTTACGAACAAAAAAAAATGATGAAGATGAACAAAAAATCGTATCATGCATGGAAAAATAACTCGAACTCTAAAAGTTAAATGTTGACAGCGGCATTTCTCTTATTTTTTTTTCAATTGGTTTCTAATACTTACAATACGCGTGCTGTAAACACGCCTGGTGACTGATTTATTTTCTCAAGATTATTGACATGATTGTTTCTGCTGCGTTCAAAGAATAGCATTATCTAATTGTTCTTCAGTCGGGACTCCGTGTTTGTTAAAGAAAAACACCGCTGTATCCTGGTCAAACATATGGTGCATCTCATTGCTCCATGAATCGTGAATGAGTTTCTTCCACATGAGCTGATTTAACCTTCCCTGCGAATGTTTGTCCCGCGGTAAACACACAAAGCTCTGTATTTTTTTCGAAGTCGGGAAGCATTTGTAAATCAGCATCAATATTATGTATCTGCCAGTCCCATCGTTTAAAGGCCATTTGTGCTGCATCAACGCGCGCAGAGTTCGGATATCCATTGGGCCTGAGAATAGAAGCACTGGGTTCTTTTCCCTTAAAGTTTTCACAGCTCCACCAATTAACTCGAACATGTTTTCGGGGTCTGCCACACCGACTCGGATTGCATCCACATTTTTTATCGTTTTTGGAAATATTCTTTGCGGATGTATTTTCGCCATTCCGAATTTTTCGAACAACTCCTCCCGACTTTGCACCCAGTCGAGTTTTTCAAACTTTTTCGTGCCCAGATAAAATTGCTTTTTTGGGTCAAATTTTGGCTCATTTTCAGGTTTTTTGTTTTTTGAAAAAACAACAATTTCCGGGCACCAGAAAGTTTGAAAGTTTGTTCTCCTTCTTCTCGTTCGTAAACAAAGGTGCTGACCAGTCTTCTTTATTTGGACTCGAAAACACAACATCCCTCTCGTTTTTCGTTTTTATGACCTCATCGACCTGCCTAGTTAGTCTAACTGTGTCAATTGTTTCATGAATAATCGCGCTGGTTTTTGGATCACGAACCTCTCTCGTGATTTCACGCTCGATAATATCAGATGGTTTCGATTCTCTGTCTCTAAACACAACATACGAATCAAGTGGACGTGTTTCGACCACCGTTTCTGGGTTTGCATATGTTTCTTCATCTGATATATACCCTTTGTTTAACGGTATTCTTGTGTATTTTTTGATTATATGTTTTAAATTAGTGTACCGGCCTTCGTTTTCTTCTTCTTTATACTGATCCAAGTGCATGCCGACAAGTGCAACGTTGTAATCGTAAACGTTTTCAATTCCATTTATCGCGATGTTTGCGACCAATTTTTGGTAAGGTAGTCTGCTTGCCTCAAACGCGTGCACAGCCGCTGGGAAACCACGTAAGAACTGGGCTAGGGCGACTGAAATTCCGCCTAGATTCGCGCCAATGTCAACAACTACCGACCGCTCAGGAACGAGTAGTGTGCAAAGAATCGCCAAATCATCCGCGTGGCCGGGTTTTCGTGGTGAACCTCTAATTCGCATGCGGTTGCC
>Ga0099798_10786_pt1 | contig 10021 bp, 4 predicted proteins | sample Uncmet_Sort29A_1_FD_89870 | JGI IMG/M metagenome (GOLD analysis project Ga0099798, IMG submission 89870) | Marine eukaryotic communities from CALCOFI LINE 67, Pacific Ocean - CN13ID_Sort29A_1 | ecosystem: Environmental > Aquatic > Marine > Oceanic | place: Pacific Ocean: Monterey Bay | collected... | reverse complement strand
ATTATAATATTATGTATTTTACTGTGTCATGATGAATTAAGCTGCCCCCCTTTTTTTTTTCAAACGCGGAGCAACCGTTTCGCAGGGCGCGTCTTTTTGCGCAGCCCGAGAAACGATTTCACGATTGGTTCATATCGATTTTCAAATGAGCATTTAAAAAATTAAAACTAAACATGTTGATTCCGTTAAAAACAAAATGATTGAATAATTTGACTGAAAACAAGAGCCGGCGGTTGTTTTTCATTGGTAACGGGGGCGGATTGGTTTTTGACTGGGGCGGAAAAAATGGGTTTTTGATCATATTGTTCACTTCTGAACATTGTGACGGCCGGCCGTTGATCTTCTTGTTCGTTTTTGAATTTGAAGTAAAGTTTGAATTCTTCTTCTTCTTGTTAGACTCTGAATTCGGGTCGGATGATGTAGTTCCTGAAATAATTGAACTGGTTTTATTGGTGTTTATAATATCAATATCATCGCTATTCAGATTGTTTGTGTTGTTGTTTTTTCCTTTCTGAAGCTGGGCGGTGGACTTCGTTTTCCTCTCCTTGTTGGCTGGGAACGAATGTGATTCCGGACCTGGCAGATTCTGGATCTAAAACCAGCGAATTTAATTCGTCATTTAATTATTTTAACTTTGATTTAAAATTGTTAAGTTTAAATTTAATTATTTTTAATGAATAATTAAATTCAAACAATTTAAATTAATTTATTTTTCAAAAAGCAGAATCTCGCTTGTGAAAAACAAATTAAAAAAAAATTAAAATCATTAAAAGAAATAAATTTTAAAATCAATTAATAATTGATTTGAAACACTTAAATTGAAATGTATACTTGAAATGTATACTTAATAATTTAGTCAATTTTAATACTAATTAAAACAATTTAAAATGATAAAATATATATTAGAGATACCAAAGAATTCCGCACCCACACATTCTGCTTGGCCGTAATCAACGCCCCCGGGGCCGCCACCTTAATGTTCCAAAACATTAAAAATCTTGAAAATATAATAATATAATAATTATTAGTTACTTAATACAATAATATTCAAATAAATCATAAATGTATCAAATTGAAAATTACTGTGTAATGCAATTTTGTTGTTTTTCAAAAGCGAGACTCGGATTTTTGCGTGCAATTAATTGATTAAGTAATTTGATTTGAATGATCAATCTTCCATGGGATGGAAAACTTTTCAACACAATGGCGCACGGTTTGACCACCAATCAATTTGAAACAAACGTGACTGACACGAAAACATAAAAACCAACAACCACCAGAACCATTGATTCATTACTCAACACTACCTTCCGACCAGCAATAATAAAATTAATCACAAGTTTTAAGAAGTTGAACATTGAAATTTGAAAACGGAGATGCGGGTGGAGGCGGGAGGGTGCGCAAGAACACCACTATTCAACTGACTGGAGCGAAGACACGACGACATCCGATGGTTTTTTCTTCTTCATTATTTTTTGACAAAACATTTAACAAATTATTATTAAATAATTTTCACAATTCAAAAATTATCTTTAAAACATTTAAACAATTTACGTTGGAAGATTTGCATGCAGACACTATGATTATTTTATGAATCTATAATTCTATTTTCAAAATTCAAAACAAAAAATTACAAATGAAAACAAAAATTGGAAAATAATGAAAACGATGATGATGAAGATGATGATGCCGCCGCCGCCAAATAACTCTCGCGCTGCTGGTGCTGCCGGACTCGCTCCCGCTTCTTCCATCTTTTCATCAAAATATTTTAATGACAAAATTAATTACTTACATCAAAAAGCTAATTCAATTTCTGAAACCAAAAAGTAATGAAATGTGACATAAAAAAAATTTGAAAATTAATATTAAATTAATAAAAACAATTTAAATTAATAATATGTATAATTAATTTAATAATATTAATTAATTAATAAAAAAGTAAAACAATATTTAATAAAACAATCATCAATGAAAGATATTTGAAAGAAGACTCTTCGTCGCGCTGGGAATCGAGGGCGCGCTGCTGCGAGATTTGGCTGAGAACCAATGTGCTCTCCCGTTTATGCTTCCTCAAATTTTCCTGCGATGATTAGTATTTTAAAAAAATTAATTACTTATTTTGTTTTGTTTTTTCAAACGCGGAGCACCCGTTTCTCGGGCGCAAAAAGACGCGCCTTGCGAAACGGGTGGTCCGCGTTTGAAAAAACAAATATTTTCAACTTGTTACTTTTTAATTGATTTGTATGTGAAAAATAATGAAAAATTGAATCAATATTAAAAAATGTAAATAAAATTTGAATTAAATAATATTAAAATTAAAATTAGAATAATTTAAACCTGGATTTCGATGTGCAAGCGGCGGGTTTCGGTGGCCAGCTCTTTGTGTTTTTTCTTGGCCGCCAATTTCTCTTCTCGCCATCACCAAAATCGTGACAATTTTTTATCTATTTCATCATGATTGTAATTTACTTCGATCAAAAACTGATTAAATTTAATGAAAACGATTTAAATTTGAATGAAAATTGAAAATATAAAAACGGCATTCCCGGGCGTGGCGAGTGATGTTATCGTGGTGTTTTTGCATGGACCTCCAGACCGGAAAATGCTCCGCGATCGCCTTTAAATTAAAGTATTTTCAAATTTATTAATATGTCACATTTTCAAGCCATTTGCAGCCTTCAAAACTGTCCAAATCCACTAGAAATGAATTAATTAATTATAATGAATAGAAATTGCTAAAAAATGATTGATTACTGCGCTGCGTAGGGAGTGCTCGATTAATAAAGTCTGGTAGTAATCGATGGCTTCTTGATGGTTTTTCTGCTTGCTCTTTTGGCAAAATTCCGTTTTCTTTTGAGGAGACCTTCAAAGTAAAAACCCAATTACAAATCTGAATTACTTAATTAAGTTTAATTTAATAATTTAGGTTTACATTTTTTATTGATTTTGTCAAAATCGGCGGAGAAGTGTGACAAAGACGAAATTCTTTAATTTTTATTTTTACCCCATTTTGCCAGATAATTCATTCAAATTGATAATATCCAAACAAACAAATCAAATTCATAGTTTCAAAACAAATTCAAATTCATAATTTCCAAAAACAATCATTAAATTCAAATATTCAAATTCATAATTTCCAAAAAAACAATTCTTAAAACGAATCGTCATCATCATCATCGTCATCATCATTATTGTGAGTACCATCATTATCTTTATTATTGTCGAAATCGTGACCACCTGTTTTTGTGTCATTGTGATTTTTATTTGATGATGTTGGATTGTTTGGCGGTAATTCTTCTTCGATATGATTAATGACGACGTCGCGATTTGAATTGCCCGGGGCGGCTGCAGCTGCGCCATCATTTAAACACGTTGAATGATTGTTGACGCCGCCTTGATGGTTCCAAATGTCAGGGAAATGATTATTTTCAACAAAATGATTTAAATATCTTAAAATATCAAACTATTTAAATTAAGTATTATTAATTATTAAAATAATAAAAATGATATTAAGTTCCAATTTTGTTGAAAACACTTGAAAGCAAAAATAATGCACTTTGTTAAACATGTTGCATTTTGAAGATGTCAAGTTGAACAACAAACCCCGACACCAACAAGAAAATGTTTTTTTACATTTTTTTCATTTTTGCAATTATAAATATTAAAAATTAATAAAATGCTTTGTTTAAAGATCCGGCGCATCGTTTCCTACTGCCATTTTGCGAGGACGACGAGCTTCGGTTTTGGTATTGCGACGGATTCGGTTCACACGGTTGACTGCAAATTTGAAATTCTGCTTGGAAACTGGCTTTATTAAGAGTACTGTTATTAATGCTACTATTACTATTATTATTATTGCTTTTTGGGTTCATTAAGGCTTCGTCGGGTTTCTCTTTCTTTACTGTCAACTCATTGGGATTTGCACTGCAAATACCATCTTCATCGTCGTCAATGTCATTATCGTTGTCATTGTCATGATCGTGGTCGCGATCAGAATCATTATTGTTTTCAACAATCAAATTACGAGATTCGTTTGCGGCTTTTTCTTGCGTGACGAGCGATAATTCCCTTGGATGGGATGCTGATGACGATGATGACGACGGTGATGATGATACACCTCCTGGTGGTTTTACAGGTGGTTTTACAGACTTGGAAGCTTGCAAAGAAGGTTGACCTTTGAGTTACATAATTAATGGCACTATTCATAGGTAATTAATAATTACCTATGAATAGTGCCATTAATTATGTAATTCAATAATTACTAATTATAACTTTTTTCAATTAATTTAAAACTTTCAAATTTAAAGAAAACGAAGCACAAGAGCGACGAGGTGTGTCAAATATGTCTGACTGGACCATGGCAATTTGGTCGACGTCGACAGACAAAAATAACTACTCACAAAAAATGTATTTTTGATTAATAATTAATTAATTAATATTATTAAATGTGTATGATGGGAAATTAATTAATTAATTAATTAATTATTTAATTAATTAATATTATTAAATGTGTATGATGGGAAATTTTCAAATTTCAAATAAATAATTATTAATTTAATAATTATTTATTTGAAATTTGAAAATTTCCCACCATACACATTTGATACGTCTCGTCGGCCTTGTGCTTCGTTTTCTTTAAATTTTCATTTTCAAAAAATTAACTCACGTGGGCTAGTGTAGATTATACTAAAAACCAATTTTCAAAAATGAATAATATAATATGACTACTGTTTTTGTTGTAACTGCTGCTCTTTTTCTTGCTGTTCTTGTTCTTGTTCTTGTTGTTGTTGTTGCTCGTTTTTCTGGGGCTGCTGCTGCTCTTTTTGCGACGAGCTCTGCCGATCGTGAACAAATCATAGAATCGCTGTAAGTCGTTCATGGTTGCTTCGGTTTCAAAACTTGTTGAAATGAAAATCAATATTCAAACTTCAACTTTGAATGAAATATGAATAATGAAATAATTAATAATTAAATATTTAAACTGTAATAATCTTTATAATAAATTATAATAATATTGATATTTGAAATCATTATGAGTCTCAAGAAATGCGGAATTTAATGGAACAAAACCGGAACGAGGGTTTAATGAATGTTTGACATGATTAATAATATATGAAATTATATATAAATTAATGAGCTAAATAATGTGATGAATATTCTAATTTAAACTAAATAATGATATTTATTAACAATAATGACTAATATTCCTCTTATAAACTAAAACACCCGAGAAACATTTTAAAGACATCATTTTGAACTACGATGATGCCAAACGCGGAAGACGGAATCTGATGCGCGGGGAAGGGAGAAGAACACATCGAGAAAACCCAAAAATCAATCGGAGAGATCATATTACTCAAAATGTGTCTTTTTCTTCTGTTACATCATTAATCATTTAATGAATTGATTTTAATAATTCAAATTAATTGAATTGTCAAATTGACTAACAATTCAGCAATTAATTTAATTGATTCACAATTCAGCAAATATACAATCGAATTTAAATTTGAAAACCACTTGCCATAACAAAATAAACGTTTAATTTTTCAGAGAAAAAAACACGACGGAAAATTCTTTCCAAAAACCAAACGACGGAAACAACGACGCACTCTTCTGCCCACTTGCTGCTATCAAAACCCCAACCAACTGATCACAATGATCACTACTGTCAACAACAATACGCGACAATAAACTTTGTAATTAATACATTTTTAGATATTTAAATGAAAATTATAATATTTATAGAAAAATTATCAAAACTGCAATTTCGAACCAGAAACTACGCGAACAATGTCGCCTCATGATTAGATGTCGGGAAAATGATTTTTTAGAAAACGATTTTTGATCAAATTTTTGTCAATAAATTAAAAAATTAATTAAAAATCGTGTTTTTAAATCCTAAACCCTAATTTTTCAAAAATCACAAATCTTAAACCCTAAACCCTAATTCTTAAACCCTAAGCCCTAAACCCTAATTTTCGATTTTTTGAAAAATTGCTAAAAATTAATCAAAAATACAAAATTTGGTTAAAAAATCCATTAACATTTCAAAAAATCAATAAAAATTGGCGTCAAAAAAATCCTAAACCCTAAAAAATTGAATTTTTAAATCTTAAACCCTAAACCCTAATTTTGAATTTTTAAACCCTAAACCCTAATTTTAGATTTTTTAAAAAATTGCCAAAAATTCATCAAAAATACAAAATTTGGCTAAAAAATCCATTAAAATTTCAAAAAAATCAATAAAAAATTGCTTAAAAAATCCTAAACCCTAAAAATTGAAATTCTAGACCTTAAACCCTAAACCCTAAAACTCAAAATCTTAAACCCTAAACCCTAAAATTTGAAAAATTAAATCCTAAACCCTAAAATCGTCAAATAATAAATCCTAAACCCTAATTTCATTTTCCCGACAAGCCATTTTTCCACATTGAAATTTACATTATAAAAATTTGCTAATCATGACGCGTCACAATGATCACTACTGTCAACAACAATACGCGACAATAAACTTAATTGTAATACATTTGTTTAGATATTTAAATTTTAAATAAAAATTATACTATATTATATATAGAAAAATAATAAATTATCAAAACTGCAGTTTCGAACCAGAAACAACGCGAACAATGTGGTATCAAATCATCAAATGGTTTGAATGGTTTACTTTATTGAATCAAAATTCAAGTCAATCGGTAAACTAAATACATATGAATTCTGAATCTAATGATCTATGATGATTGAACCACATCTGATGCAAACATGAATGACGATTTTTATTTTTATAATTTTAAATTATAAAATATGATAAATTATACTTTTTTATAATGGTAATTACTAAATATTTGACATTGTCACATTTGTTTGATTGGTTTTCTGGGGCTATTGACTAAAAATGGTCACTGCAGCACTTTTGTTCGTTAGGGTGCTGAGTTGAGGAGGCTGCTGGAAGAGGAATGATCTTGGGACCCGCTGAAACTGACTGAGGATCCGTTGACCGATCCGTTGACCGGATCTCCATCAATAATACTATCATCCTCACCATCCATGACACCGACGGTCATACTACCCTCACCATCTATCACGCCGACTACCGTATTATTATCTTCACTCATGACCAGAACTGGGGGGCGATAATTGGGGGGCTCGTCGACAAACTCCAAGTCCCACAAATCGAACCAAGCCTCTGCCACCACTTGGTAGTCTATATAAGCAGGCTTGCTGAGGGAGACATACGCGCTCGTTCGGTGGTGTGCGGATTCAAGACACGCCACCCGAAAAATTCCAAATCCCGGGACATCATTTGGAGAACCATCGACATAATCGTAATGCGGAGGCAGCGCCGCAAACCGCACGGGTTTACTGTGGCGCTGCAAAACATTTCCACCTTGGTCTTGATCGGGGTTGTTTTCTGACTGTTTAGCGGCCCCCGCGTCAGAAATCCCATCACTGTGCGAAAGACCAGCAGCAGCAATCACATCATTTGCATTGGCGGTGTTTTTTTGCGAGATTTTGATGATTTTGTGTTGTAGCAAGAAACGCTTGATTTTTCCAGTCAAACTCCCACGACACTCCTCCATCCACACCGGCTCGTAAACATAGATCGTGAAAACGATGACCAAAACCAAAAAAATGTAAACAAACGGGCGCGCTGCAACGGGAACGTGGCCGGAGAACTCGCAATTGTGGCAAAACTTGAAGTCCAGAGCGGCTTCGATGAATGGGTTGATCGGGGAAATGTTGATCGTGAAATTCCACACCGGCGTCGCGGAGGGGATCGGCCCGTATATATTTCCGTCGAGAACCAGAACGTCTGCTGGAACTAGCGCCGCCTGGTAAAAAACTTTGATGAAATTCTCGCAAATACACCACGGAATCGGAAAAACAACTGTCACGGTCAGATAAAAAATATAATTAATCCACCACGGTACTGCCAGCCATGGGACCAACCGACCCTCCTCCAGGTAGTACAAACCTTTAGATATTACACTCATGAGGTAAGTCATCAAAGGGTAAATAATCAGAACCTCTAGCAAAGCAAGCAGAACGGCGCGCGCACCAAACCAGACATCCTTTTGAGGGAGACCCGTCAGACCGTTCAGCGTGGTGCTCCATGCCCACTTCCAATGCGGTCGCCAAGCAATATCCGCGTACAGTGTTACAATGCTAACAAACCACTTTAGCCACACTACTTCGATGTTAAGCACGCTGCAAGACTTTAATCCTCTTGGCATCATTTTGGCCAAGCAGATCTTTACAAAACGGTTGAAATTGTACACGCCGTTCGATGAACTGCTGGAGATAGTACGTTGCTTGACATTTGCATTTAAATTTGACTTTTTATGCTGATTATCTTGGCTATTATTCATATCTGTAAAACCAAAATGTATTTCTTTCAATAGAAGCGCGCGATCTTCCTCACAAGTTAACTCCGCTTGATGAGCGTCGAAATTCGCAATGGTCGTGCCCATTTGATCAAGTACAGCGAAATATGGCCTGGTAAAAAAGAACCAGATGGAACAACCAATGAAGAAATACAAGGCAAACATGCCAGCATGCATGTCAGCATTCAAATATAATGTGATTTCCCAGATGATAGCGAAAACAATATTCCATGCGACATCCACGACCCCCAACGTCGTTTTTGACACAAAAACCTGTAAACCCGATCAAAAATCGATAATAAGAATTTTTTTGAGTGGTTTTTATTTTTTGGGGGGGTGTTTTTGGTTGTTTTTTAATGGGTTTTATATTTTTTGCGAAATTTTGGTTTTTTAGATTTTTGACAAAATTTGGGTTTTTGAAAATTTGAAATTTTAAAAAACTATGATTTCGAATTTTTGAAAATTAATGAATTTTGATTGAATTTGACCAAATTTAATTTTTTGAAAACGGTTTTTAAAATCCTAAACCCTAAAACCCATCATTTTTAAATCCTAAACCCTAAATTTGGATTTTTAAACCCTAAACCCTAATTCTTAAACCCTAAGACCTAAACCCTAAAACCTCAAAATCTGAAAAACCACAAAAAAACCATGGAAAAATCTACTTTTTGATGATTTTTCAATGAATTTGGCAAAAACCTTAATAAAAAATGGCCCCACAAAATCCTAAACCCTAAAAATTGAAATTTGTCATTTTGTCAAAATCGATCAAAAGACGGACGGACACACCCACACACGGACATACCCAAACCAAATAGTTATAAATTGACTGGACTAAAAAATCCATCAAAATCCAAAAAATCTTCAAAATTCACAAAAACCCATTAAAAATCAATGAAATTCATGAAAAATCGTTCAAAATTGATCTCGAATAGCCAGAATTTGAAATAAAAAATTCTTAGAACCATTACAACATGAGTTTTGTTTCTACAATGCCCTCGCAGAGCGGAATACATCGCGATTTCAAACAAACACCACAAACGGTTCAAATACTCAGAATCCACCATGCAATACAAATTCTCGCTGTGCGCTAAAATGACCGGTAGCCTGACTATCTCCTCCCTGAAAAGAGCGGGGTTACTCTGATGTATGCAGAATCGATCCAGCCAGAAACGATTATTGAACACGTAAGAATGCATGACCTGAGCGCCAAAAAAAAGCAAAAATAATGCAACGATGTAATAGAAAAACGGAAACCACACCCAGCCGGACCGTTGCATTTGCATATCTGCTTTGATGTGTGCGGAATCGTAGGAGGGGTCGCACCTGCCGAAAGGCGGACTTTGTACCGAATCCCTGCGCAAGCCGTCCTGGTTCGTCACCAGAACCAAAGAACAAGGATGTGCGACGGCCAGATTTAAGATGATCGCAATCAGAGGCATCACAACAAACGTGAAGATAAACAACATCGGTAGGGCAAGAATCCCAATCAACGCACACTGCAACTTCGCCCGACCGGTTTTCCAACGGTACGAAATGAACCCGTGCAGGGATTGACCAGGGGCGACGGGCTTGGACTGCCGGGGATACTCCAAGATTGGCACCTTTTTGGCTTCTTTTTCCGTATTAACGTTTTC
>Ga0099798_10785_pt1 | contig 10031 bp, 9 predicted proteins | sample Uncmet_Sort29A_1_FD_89870 | JGI IMG/M metagenome (GOLD analysis project Ga0099798, IMG submission 89870) | Marine eukaryotic communities from CALCOFI LINE 67, Pacific Ocean - CN13ID_Sort29A_1 | ecosystem: Environmental > Aquatic > Marine > Oceanic | place: Pacific Ocean: Monterey Bay | collected... | reverse complement strand
GACGAAACCAGGCATTTTTTTTCTACAACTCAAATTTGCCAGCTCAGAAATTTAACATATAGGCACAAGGCCCAGGACAACGCACTGATCGTATTGTTAAATCCTACTACTACAGATCAAATTTGCCAGCGCAGAAAATCTGCACAAGGCCCAGGACATCACTTTATTCTTCTACAGATCAAATTTGCCAGCGCAGGCCCAGCACGTCAACTTATTTAAAAAATAAAAATCCTAAAACCTCCTCCGCTCCCTGATCTCGTCCAAAACCCCGCCTCCCAGCAGCTCTTTGTCGTCTATCGTGACGGGAAAAACCCTTCGCCAGTTCGGAGGCACCTGCGCCTCGAAATCCTCCCAGGCCACGAAGCGTCGTTTTGCCTCGCAAAACGGACTCAGCAGCGTACGCAGCAGCCCCACCGGAGCCTCGATCTGGAACCGACCCTGGTCCAGCTTGTACACGCAGTCGAAGATGGCTGTTTATTTATATAGAGGAAAGGCAATAATAATATTACATATAATAAATAAATAATTGTTAATAATATTTAAAATAATATTAATCATGTAAATTTTGATCCATCACATTATTGACTGCCCTTCCGCGGTGTTATCAAAAGTGATGTTCGTTCAGAAATGCAAACGGCGACCGACCCGACCCGACCGACCCGCCCCCCTCAACTTCAGGGTCTGACGAGCGTTTTAATAGGTCCCACTTTTTTTCGAGACGATCTCACTTTCGATAACACTGCACTAACACTGCGGTCTTTTCGGGAAGAACTTCCTCGGTATTTATATTAACAGACTATTATGAGGACTATTTATATGAGGACTCTCACAAATTATTAGTATTAAAGCTACTTTCCAGGTCCTCCATGAGCACATCTCTCCCCGCGACTCCCGTGAGGCTTTTGACTGCGCGCAGCATGATCCGGTTCATTTGCTTCAGCTGCTCCTTGCTCTGCACTGCTTTTTGTTGCTGGCCTCTGAGTTCGTCCCGCAACAGCTGGTTCTCGATGTGTAGGCTGCGCACCTCTTTGTCCAGGAAGTGGATCCTCCTCTCATAGAATTCCAGATCGTTTGCATTGCACTCGCTCAGCTCCCGGTTCTTGCTTTCCAGCAGGTGACACCGGGACTTCAACGCCCTCAGCGACCCGAGCAACAGATCGATCGAGTAGTCCTGGCTGTACTGGGACTTGAACCGGGAGGCTGGGGCATTCAGGACCTTGACTGTCTCATCGAAAACGGGGGTGTTCGAATTGTTGTGGACATTCCGGCCCAAAGTTTCGTGCACGGCGAAGCCGGAAGGGGCCAGGGTGCTAGTCCGACTCATAACATGATGCAGTGGGCTGCTTTCCATCTGCAAAAGACAACAACAACAATATTAACAATTCTAAAAGTTCAAAAATACGTGCTTGTTCGCACTCCTATTTAATAGAATTGCTCAAATCTACTACATTCGACGTGTCTTTTCTTAGTAATACTATTATATCCGAATTGAATGAATAAAGTTTGTACCTACAAATTTAACTTAATACTGTATTTTTAATTGTATCTATATAAATGTCATGTGGATTCAATGAAAAAATATGACGTTAGTTTAACGTATTGAACTACGTACTTTTTTTGTCTCTGCATGTAGAGTAAGTAATGCGAAATTGAAATCAGGTAAATATTAATAGTTGAACTGAGTTAATACCTATAATGATGAACACAGAGAAACACGAATTTGACTTCAAAACACTAAGGAAAAAAAGAAATACCTATAATAAAACGAAAATTTAAAAAGTTTGAACCAGAAAAACGTTTCAAAAGCAACTATGAAACTGCGGTCATCAATATTTGTCGAAGGATTGAAATCCATACGAGCTTCACGAGCTTAAAAACTACAACGGTTTCTAACATAAACGCAGATTTCCAATTCAATTTAAATGAATTTCTCAGCTGTTTTTGACTTGTCGCACATCGCACGTTGACGTCAGAATTCCGAGAGTCTGAGATTCGGATCTTCGCTCCCCTCTCCACGACACATGATGATGATAACAATGATCAGACAACACCAAGCTCTTGCGGTGAAAGTCTCAGATCAAACGGAAATTGTGTCACTGGAATTATAGGCATATGATATGAAACTGCATGATTTGTCATGCAAGATTAGATTAGAATTATACCCCGAAAAAGAGATTAGGGTGCCAGAAAAGGACTACTTACTAAATGAAACCTTTCACATTCACCCATGGCCATCCGTCTTCCTTCTAAGACTCTCAAAAATAATGAACTTCTCGAGAATAACGTATTAGCAATGCACTCCGTGCGTGCCGACTTTAATTCTAGTTCTGAACATCACCTTCTCTCTAACACTTTCTCTAACACAAACTCCCAGTATATAAAGACTCTAATATCTATTTAATAATATTAATAGAATCTGAGATAATTGATGAATGAATTAATGATGAACTCTATTTTAATTAATACATATTAAACCCTTCGTAACTCTTTTTCTAACATGAATACATTTACGCTTTAATTATCCAAAAGTCAAAACCTCAAATTATTGTCTGCGCCCTCAAACTGTAGCGCGCACCAGTCTGCTTTCTGAATTACAATGAATTGAAACAAAAATGTACCCGACCAAACACAAAACAAGAACTGAATAGTGAATTCTGATTGAAGACACTTTTCATGAAAACTAAAAACTTTGATACGAATGCAACATTGATGACATGCAAACTAAAAACTAATAATTGGTCACCGACTGAAATGATTCCATGAGCGCTAAATTGCTAAATTTGACACAACATCACCACCAATTCAGGATAATGAGCAAACTTATTAATATTATAACATTAATGTTGACAGTTTCAACATAACACAATAACAAGAACTGAATTCTGATTGAAGAAGCTTTTCATTTTGTTTTAAGACTTTGCCTGCTACGCGACTCGCAAAAGACAGGACCTTTCTGAGGCTGATCTAGATGTGTGAATTACAACTACTGCTGCTACAAAGACTACAACTCGCGACTACAGGAACTGCAACATACCGGAAGATTCTAGACCATAATACGTAACTTACGAACTACAATGATGTTATGATGATGCTATAGTGAAGTAGAACAACGCCTAATTAGCCTGGATATTGATAGATATTAAATTAATGTTATAATGATGATGCTATAGTGAAGTAGAACAACGCCTAATTAGCCTGGATATTGATAGATATTAAATTAATGTTATAATGATGATGCTATAGTGAAGTAGAACAATGCCTAATTAGCCTGGAATATTATTGATAGATAATAATAATTAAATTAATGTTATAATGATGATGCTATAGTGAAGTAGAACAATGCTTAATTAGCCTGGATATTGATAGATATTAAATTAAACTAGTATGAGAAAACTGCTAAAACCAATTACAAATAAAATGTTCCTTCGACGACCCGATAAATTATCCAAATAAAGATTCACGCTCCTCCGCAACCCCACTCGATTTTAAATGCCCTCCCCAATTGAATTCAAAATCAGGTTTTGAATGTTCTTAGTTTTCTTCCCCCATGATGCGCGGGTCGGGCCCATCAGCCATGCGCACGTAGAAACTATCGATTTGGCTCCCCGTCCCATCGCTTTCATCGGAGAGTCCGGATACAGCGTTTCCGGATACCCTGCTGTCTAAATTTGTCCTAGAGCGTTTCCTCTCCGCTGATTCAGCCGACTTCTTCGACTTCTTGTTCTTTTTCTTGCTCGGAGAAGATTCAGAACGTCGCTTCCTGGAAGCCCTCGAATTCTTCTTGTTCTTCTTCTTGCTCGAAGAAGATTCAGAACGTCGGCTCCCGGAAGCCCTCGAATTCGCGCCTGGGATCATCTGAGAAACAGAATTCCCTGCCGACGATCCCATCGCCAGCGGGTTCCGCTCGTAGTCGTAGTCGCTGGAAATGCGGGAGAGCGCGGATTCCGGTTCCCCGTCGGTGCGGTGCATCATGTGGTCGCGGTGGTCAGGCGCCCCGTCGCCCTCCACGCCCAAGTTCACAATCATGCGCCCGAGTTGCGCGCCCGGAGACAGAGCTGGCAAACTGGGCAGGGGACTCGCGGCATCGCGTTCTCGTCCATCAACCGAACGGCCGGGTCCTAGGCCCTGCTCCATGTTGTCACCCTGCTGCTCCAGAGCCCCTTCGTCTCCGGGAACAGTGCTGGTCGTGGACGAGCCTGAGGAAGATGAGCTTGCCATAACAACACCTGATATAGCTCGACTATGCTGCGCGACTACCCTGCTACCTTGTAATAACATATATTATACGAATACAATTAGACTTAATATAATTATTTAATAACTATGCTAGTGAAGGAATTAAATTATTAATTTCAAGTCCAATGAGGGAACAATTAATTGCACGCCCACGACGGAGTGAATATAATCTAAAACTATTATTAATATTAACCTTGGTTGCGTTTCTCGTCTTCGACGCCCAACCTATCGTACATCTCACAATTCGTCCAACAGGTCCACGCCAACATAACCGCAAACAGAAGCAACAAAGACAAAAGGAACCAGACTGCCCACGAGGTCCCCTCTCCGCTCGGACAGGACGGCTTGGTGGACTGGGGGGTGGTCGTCTTTGTGGCGCCGTCGTTTGAAGGGGGCGACGAAGACTGCAGGTCGGATCATGACAAGATTTGAGATTTCAGACCACGCACATTGAAACAATTTACAAACAACAACTATCATATAACACATATAGTATTAGTGGCTGTTATATATAGTTCCAACATTGTCACGCTGCGTGACAATAGGGGGAGTGGGGGGGGTATGCATGCATGCCCGCGCCGGAATTTCGGCACATTGTCACGCCTAAATCGCTTATTTTGTGCCCTCTCTCTCTTCGCCTTGTTGGATCGCTCTCTCTTCGCCTTGCTGGATCGCTTCGCTGCCGTGCCCCAGCTCTAAATGGTCGCGATGTTTTGAAAATGGGTGGCGACGTCGGGAAAACGTTTCAAAAAATCGCGACCATTAGAGTTGGGGGGGGGGGCCTGACCCTGGGTGCTTATTGTCTGACCTAAAAGCGGGAAATCGCGGCTTAATCCGGGCTTTTAGGTCAGATAATTCAGCATCCAGGATCAGGCCCCCAGTTCTAATGGTCGTGATTTTTTGAAAATGGATGGCGAGGTCGGAAAACGTTGTTCCGACCTCGCCATCCATTTTTCAGATAATTAAGCACCCAGGATCGGGCTCCCCAGCTCTAAAGGTCACGATTTTTTGAAAATGGATGGCGAGGTCGGAAGAAGTTGTTCCGGCCTCGCCGTCCACTTTCAAAAAACCGCTAACTCAGGCTTTTAGGTCAGATAATTAAGCACCCGGGATCAGGCCCCCCCAGCTCTAATGGTCGCGACTTTTTGAAAATGGGTGGCTACCCGAAGTACGCCCCACCGAGCCCCTAAGGATCCTTAGCGCCGCAACAGTCCTTGCGTTGCCCAACAACTTAACTCAGGCTTTGAGGTCAGATAATTAAACACCCGGGGTCAGGCCCCCCCAGCTCTAATGGTCTCTATTTTTTGAAAATTGGTGGCTGCCCGAAGTACGCCCCACAACGCTCCTAAGGACCCTTAGCGCCGCAACATTCCTTGCATTGTCCAACAATCTTAAAAGAGTTTTCTTCAGACCCCCGTGACAATGGGGGGGGGGGGGTATGCACGCATGCCCGGTCGGCAAAAGTGACATTGTCGCGCAACGTGACAATGTTGGAGTTGTACAACAGTCCCTTATAGATAAAACATAAGGCATTTGCCAGGGTTTGGAAAACATTTGCCAGGGTCTTGCCAGGTCGTTGCCAGGATTTGGCAGGGGGTGCCCCACCCAAATCCTGGCAAGTCCTGGCAAGTCCCTGGCAAATTTTGGCCGACCATGGCAAATCCTGGCAAATGATGGAATATCCTGGCAAATCCTGGCAAACGCGCAGGTTGCTAACAAACCCGACCCGGGTTTTGGTCGCCCCAATCAAATGTTCCAGTTTTCAAAACTGCGGGTGGGGTCGCTTGAGGTTGAACACGCCAGCCCAGCGCGCCGTTGGGCTGAGCCAGCCGCGGCAAATCCTGACAAATAATACATAAAGTATAAGCCATTTGCCAGGGACTTGCCAGGACGTTGCCAGGGGGTGCTCCACCCAAATCCTAGCAAGTGACAGTCCCTGGCAAATTTTGGCCGACCCTGACAAATCCTGGCAAATGGGGGAATTCCCTGGCAAACCCTGGCAAATCCCGGCAAATCCTGCGCAGGTTGCCAGCAAACCCGGCTCGAGTTTTAGTCGTCCCAATCAAATGTTCCAGTTTTCAATGGGCGGGGCCTCTTCAGGTTGAACACAACAGCCCAGAGCACCGTTGCGCTGAGCCAGCCCCGGCAAATCCTGACAAATCCTATCTCCGAAATCTTGGACGTCCCGTGGGCCGCCGGATAACGGAATCCGGCTTCGGCTTCGACGCATTCCCCCGTGGGTCATCGACTTCCCCATCTCCGAAATCTGCCCATCTGTATACTATTGCGTCATCTCCGAAATCTGGTCCCGTATTCTGGATCTCGACGCGAATCCTGGGCCCCCTGACAAACCCCTGGGAAACCCTGACAAATGCCAAATCCTGACAAACCCCGACAAACGCTAGCAAACCCCGACAAACGCTAGCAAATCCCGACAAACCCTGGCAAACCCTGGCAAACCCTGGCAAACCCTGGCAAACCCTGGCAAACCCTGGCAAACCCTGGCAAATCCTGACAAGTCCTGACAAGTCCCGACAAGCCCGGCCCGGAGTTTAGCCGCCCCAACCAAATGCTCTGCCTCAGAGAGAGACTCGCCTCAAAATTCGACGGGGGAGGCCAGGTTTACGTCGATAACCGTTGTTAAGTTGCGGTGATAACCGCGCGGCTCTTTGGTGGGCGACCAGATAGCGTTCATGAACGCCCTTGATCATTTTTTGTCTTCGTTGCAACGGCAACCGCCGTGTTTCCCTTCTCAGACTGAAACCGCGTCACTGCTAAGAATGCTCGCAACGCTGCCGTCTGCTATGCCAAACAGATCATGATAACCCGCTGCGTTAGCAACGGGTTCTTCGGATGACGCGGCAACGTCACCGAAGATAAAACTTGTTATATTAGAACAAGAAAACTGTTGGCGGGGACTGGTTGAACAGGCTTTATAAATGATGGGTGTGAATATGGGGGTCTACCGTTCAGGGTGATGAATCAGTAATTGATGTTGACTTTGAATCGTGGTCGACTAATATTGTGATCGACCAATATCCATTTGATGTTCCAATGACTGTAAATGACATCAGAGCAATACGTTCTTGTGCTTGTCCTCCGCGTCCTTCAACTTCCGCTGCTGCGCTTCCAGCCTGAATTCAAAGTTTCGTAGGATTGACAATGACGAACTGCTTGGGTAACACTTAAGTCTTATTGCTGCAATCCAATTTATTAACTTAAGCCTTATTAACTTTGTGGACAGAAAATCTCACAACTATCCAATTTTAGATCAACCAACCATACGTAAGTTTTGATGCTAATAATATATGAACGAACTGAGAGTTGCCGCAACACCTGGACGTGATGGAGACAAGTGCCACCAACTGACTCGTGAGTTGCAATGAGACTCATGTTTAACGCAACTGCGCAACAAATGAATGAGTATCAGACTCCAGTGTGCATCACAGATGAATTCAGTCAGGAAACCGTGTTTGGGTCAATACCTTGGGCCGTTGTGGAACGATCGCAACCAAAGAGACGTCTCGAGCCCGAAAATGAGGAAGAGGAGCGAAAATTAGAGGAGGAGTCGGCACCGCCGTCGCTACGCCACAAAAAAACGACAAAAAGGCTGAATCGAAGCCTCAGTCGACTCCCAACAGACAGTTCCGCGTCTGCAAGAATCTGACAGAGGGGGATGGAGACAACTGCCGTCAACTGACTCGTGAGTTACAATAAGACTCAAGTTTAACGCAACTGCGCAGTGAGACAGTGTGCATCACAGGTTAATCGGGAAACCGTGTTTGGGTTAATATCCGGTAATTCTGTAAATGTGCCGCGATGCTTAAACGGGACTAATCTCCGCAATAACCCAGAAACAACTAGACTACTCGAATAACATCAAGTGTGGGAAGTATTACAATAACTTGAATCGACAGTATCCATCATTGTCATATCTGTGACATTCGCTCGGAGATTTGTGACATTCGTTCAACGCATGATTCGTGCGATCTCAGACTCACTGACAAATGACAACCTCAGAAGTCCAGTTAACATTGCTCAACATGCGTAATAACCCGCTGCCGCATGACGTGAAGAACGATCGCAACCAAAGGGGAGTCTCGAGCCCGAAAATGAATGTTAACACTGTGAAGTAAAGTGCATGGAAACAAACAACCTCAATCAACACCTCCAAATTCAATCACACAATAACACCAGAATTTCGTTAAAGTCCTATTACGAAGAAAGTTAAATCATTGAACTAGCAACGCGCTAAGGGCATGATACTCTTTCTTGTGATTGTCCTCGGCGTCCTGCAACTTCCGCTGCTGCGCTTTCAACCTGAATTCAAAGTTTCGTAGGATTGACTAGCAAGTGCCACTAATGTAATGATAACTTTAACGCGATCTGCACACCCAGACCCGATCTGACAGAGGATGAAGAGGATGAGGAGAGAAAGAGGAGGAGTGACAATCGCCGCCGTCGCTACGCCACAAAAAAACGACAAAAAGGCCGAATCGAAGACTCGGTCGACTCCCAGGCTGTCAGTGAGGAGAGAACGTGCTCCGATTCCTGTTTTCTAAATAGGTCCTACATAGGGCTGGTTCAGACTATGCTTGTATATATTTCACCGCTGTCACCCCCGTTGAAGGTAAGGTTTGCATCAAAAATTGTAAATTTCATATGAACAATATGTAAAAATGAAACAAACGAGAAAAAACGCTGTGACGTACGTGACGGACACCCGATCCGCCAAAATCTGGAAATCTGGGGTAATTTTTTGGACCTCCAAACCTGGAGATTAAAATGGGGTTTTGTGGTTTTTGGGGATTCTCAAAATCCATACTAACGACGAGAAGACGCGAAAAAAAGGGGTGCTAAATCGTAGCCTAGATGCGGGTTTTGTGATGACCTCTTTCCGGACCGGGATGCGGGCCATAAGTGATTCACGATCAAATGCCCGATTTTCCAATGAAATCATATTATTGTAGGTCTCCCGACGTCTCCGGAATTCCTACAGTAACGCACGATATAATCGAGCCAACTTTATGGAACTATAAGTGATATAACGCTGCCAATAACTGATAATTGAAATTTTATACTCAGCGTGGTATTTGCTCATGTTTCACTGTCAGTGTTGTCACAATTGCTTCGCTCTGCGGTGCGACGCAATCAAACACAACGCACACTCAGATTCAACTCGACAACATTCCTATAGTGAGAACACAAATGAGCCAAACTGCGCCAGACCACGGATTTGAATTCCTTATAAATTAATAACAACCTACCCCAACCTGGAAAACGACAAGACCTTAGAAATCTACAACACGACATGGGGGAACGAAAAAGATAATAAAAGAAAGAAATACTCTCGGGTTATCCCAGTGATGATCGTTGTAACGCCGTCCTGAATTTTTGGAATCGTATTGCTGCCAGACGGCCACACGACGGAAGTGCCGCGCAATGCAGCTTCGACTGCAACGGGCAACAGAGTCTTCTTGTTATTCTGAATTTTCTCGAATTCCTTTGCCACCGCATCACTGGTTGCAGGGCGAGCAAAATCCCCTTCGGTGCCAAAAAAACTCCGACTAACACTCTTTAATCCCGTTTCCACTGCTTCGCCCCACCTAGGAATTTCATGCACATAAACGATTTTGGACAAGTTCCAACGGATCATGCGTTTAATCCTGAGCTGAATTTGTGGAATCGTACTCACCTAATATGATTCATACATATGACTAGAGTGAGATAATACCCGATACTATGGGCGTCCGAAGACTGCAAAAACCTAATCGAATGATACCGACACAGACAAG
>Ga0099798_10784_pt1 | contig 10038 bp, 3 predicted proteins | sample Uncmet_Sort29A_1_FD_89870 | JGI IMG/M metagenome (GOLD analysis project Ga0099798, IMG submission 89870) | Marine eukaryotic communities from CALCOFI LINE 67, Pacific Ocean - CN13ID_Sort29A_1 | ecosystem: Environmental > Aquatic > Marine > Oceanic | place: Pacific Ocean: Monterey Bay | collected... | reverse complement strand
TCAATATCTAGCCCGCAGAGACCCGTTGACGCCTTTTTTTAGGTTAATTCGCCTCGATTCTACTTACTTCAGTCACTTGTGACTCCTACTGACCCCACTAATCGTCTCTTAGTTACTCTCTAACTAAAATCACGACGATGTCCACCTTTCAAGGTAACAGTCAATTCCCCTTTCAAGGTAACGCCCCGTCCGTGGGGAAAATGAAGACCTTCGGCCTCCTCTCCATGTCCGCCATCGCTCCCATCGGTGTAAATGCTACGCCCTCCTCGTTTCTCGGGGCCTATAATGGTGCGACGGTCTCTGACTCTACCAAAGTCGACGCTAGCCACCAGCATGACAATCCCAGCAATGATGAGAAGATAGCTGAGCTTGTGAGGGAGCTTGAAAAGGCTCAACAGACAGTCAGCCAAATCCTGAGAAAGATTAGCCAGCTCCAACCGCAATCCTGGAGTGACACTGAGCTGATTGAAGATAATCAAATCAGTGGCGACTTGTTGACAAAAGTGGTTCTTCAATTCCAGGCTAATAATGGAGAACTCACTGGCGAACTCAAGACAACTAAGAAAGAAGCCGAGAAGGATAAAGAGAAATTACAGGAGCAGATTAACCGGGCTAGGCAACATGTTGTTCAACTCCAGGGACAGCTCGGCCAAGAAAAGCAAGAATATGCCGAACTTCTGCAACGATTTCGTGAACTTCGTAGGGAGCTCGATCTCAAAACGACAGAAGCTCAACGAGCTTTTCAGGAAGTCGGTCAATTCAAAGGGCAAATGGATCCCGCTCAACTGAAGGCTAACCACGAAATCGGTGTTCTCCAATCAGCGCTCAACGCAGCTAAGGAATGTGAACAATCCCCCAAGCAGAAAACCGATGATGCGAGCGTCGGAAAAGAACGCCTGCGGGGACGAGCTAAAACGGCGCAATGGGCAGCTGAGAGGCGTTGGGAATGGGCCAAGACTGCGTATGACCTAGCTAAGGATGCTTTTGTCGGCCAAACAGAGACGGGTCAGCATCAGGTTCAAAGTGATGCGAAGTCTTCTGCCTCTACTATGCAGGAAATTCGGCAACAAGTCGACACGTATGTTGACCGGCTCTGGCAAGCTTATTGTCAAGCTGAAGAGGAAAGGAACAGATCTTACGAGGACTGTATGAGCAGCAGGAGCCAACTACGAGAGGAGAGAAACAAATTTCAGACCGAGAAGAGCCACCTAAGAATGCAAAATGATTGCCTACTGGAATCCTTAAAGTCAAGTGATCATCAACAGTGGCAAAGAAATGCCCCATGCCATGGTGACGGTCAATTTCGGCCGAGTTCTGCCGCGGTCCTTGACGAATTTTGGGAACATCATAAATTTTCATATTTCAATCATTTTAAATTTGAACGATCTTCTGCAAGAACCTGATACATCATCAACTGGCTGAATGATTTGGTTGGAGTGAAAGAGAGGGGTAAATTTGAAGAATCCTGGCGTGTAAACTTCGGTGTAGCCTCCTACGATATGGTTCTTGAAAGAGGCTGTTCCTATTATCCTCTTATGTCGTCTATCAGTACAAGTTGGGGGCGTACTAAGACTCTGCTTGTGGACCAGAGAAGTGTTCTCGGTAGCGTCAACGCCATCAGCTGGGTAAATGACATCCACCGTAATTGGTGATATCAAACCAATCTGGAGAAGCTACTCACCAGATTGTCAAAGGGTGTACGCTGGACGACCTGCTTATGGTCCGAAAGAGTGGTCTCGGCAGTGTCGGTGGAACCGGAAACAAAATATTGAGTTGCACTTGACAAGTTGACTGCAATGGCTGGGTTTTGATTTTAGTTTGGCTATCGTAGTATCTAGGTACTCTACGCAGCAGTAGGGGGTTTGCCACAGCCCAGGAGACGAAAGCGGTCATATTATACTACAATTTTCAAGCATCAAGATCTGGGTTACTTTCAACGGTGGAAAGTGTGGTTAAGGGTAGGATTCATATATATTTCGTCTAAGGTGGGGGATGTTCGGAACTGTGGCACTCAAATTGCCCGCAGGTACCAAACAAATCTCAAGAAGTGGTTCAGTAGGTTGCGTAAGAGTGGACGCTGGATCGCCGAGGCTCTAACTTACGGCCTAGAAAATTGGTCTCGGTAGTGTCGTTGAGATGGAGGAAAAAAGAGGTGTGCCATAATCTCCAATCGGCACAAAAAACTCTCTAAGGGCTACTGCAGCCTTCATGAGTATCTACCCGGGTGAAAAGGTAGAAAAATCTAAAGCTACTTCAACGCGGGCCTGATTGTAGTCGCTGGTCTTAGGCCTCATTTGGTAATTTTGTGGTATTAGTAGGACCCACAAGTCCAAAAGAGGGTCCTCACACTGCCAATTATCAATGTCTAAAACTACTCTGCTTTCAACGGATGGGGGTGGTATTTAGAGGAGGGAATATTTCATGTTAAAATCGTAAAGTGGGAGCTGGTTGTAATTGCTGGGTTTTGATTTTAGGATATTGATTGCGTAGTGTTGAGGCTCCGATATAGCACGAGGAGTCTGCCAAGAGGAATGGCAATTTCAATACTACAGCGTCCTAACTTTTAGATCCGGGTTACTTTCAACGGAGGGAGGTTATGTCTAGTGAGGGAAATACCAAAGTCATATCTAAATTGTAAGTTAAAAGTGGGAGCTGATCGCAACGGCTGGGTGTTGTTCTTAGTCCAACGATTTCGTAGTATCTAGGTCGCCTGCTAGAGTGATTTGCAGCTAATCAACGTGGAGGCTTCCAAGAACTACTACAACGGCTAAATATCAACATCTGGATTGCTTTCAACGGAGGGAAATTGGGTTTATAGGAGGAAAATTAAACATATAAAGTAAAAATGTAGAGTGGGGACTGAAAATGATTGCTAGGTTTTGATTTCAGGTGTTAATTTCGTAGTACCTAGGTTGCGCGCAACTTGACTGTCTGCCAGTGAGAAGGATGGTAGCAATACTACATTCTCCTGACTTCAGAAGCTAGGTCATTTTCAGCGGTGGGAGGTGTTATTAGGAGGAGGACGTAGACATATCTATTCTTAGTCTGGGGGTTGACTGGGACTGCTAGCTTTTGATTTTGTAGCACTATATGATATTGATTGTACTCTGAGGTTATTTTCTCAGCGATCACGCAGGAGGAAGGTGGGTCATGAGAAGGTGGCCTCAAGGTCCGATCAATATTCCATCAGCTAGGTTTCTTTCAACGGAGGGGGGTTTGTTGTAGAGGAGGACTTAAGACTATCTTGAAACGAGTGAAATTGAGGGCCCTCTCTTGTACGAGCTTTGTTCTTCATCTCCTACTTCGAATATGTCTTTTCCGTATGTAGAAATTTCTTATCTGTGGCATCCAGCTCTTTAAACTGATGCTTTTCTTCCACAACTTTCAAGCTCGTTCAAATACCGAAAATCTTCAAAGTTCACCATCGATTCTCTCTCTCTCTGACTTTACTTCTTCCTTCATTTTATTTGTGGAAGTCACCAGCGTTCCCTTTCAATATCCAGCCCACAGAGACCCGTTGACGCCTATTTGAAGGTTAATTCGCCTCGAAAAATCCTTCTACTTACTTCAGTCACTTGTGACTCCTATTGATCCCACTAATCGTCTTTTAGTTACTCTCTAACTAAAATTACGACGATGTCCACCTTTCAAGGTAACACTCATTCCAGCTTTCAAGGTAGCGCCCTGTCCATGGGGAAAATGAAGACCTTCGGCCTCCTCTCCATGGCCGCCATCGCTCCCATCGGCGCTGCTGCTACGCGCTCCTCGTTTCTCGGAGTTGTTGATGGTGCGACGGGCTCTGGCTCTACCAACGGCCAACATGAAGATCCCGGCAATGGCGCGAAGATAGCTGAGCTTAAGAGCGCCCTTGCAAAGGCTCAACAAGACAACTCCAAACTTCAGTTTGTTTTGACTGACGTCCAAGCTAGTCTCTATAGTGTCTCAACAGACTTAACTGCCGCTAAAAGGCGTAATCAGGAACTTGAACATCAACTGCAAGAACATACTAGAGTAACTAGTCGAAATGCGGATGTGATACAGCAATTGAGGAATCAATATGAGGCTGAATTAGCGGGATTTAATAGATTCTTTGCAACACTTAAAGACACTTGTAGCGAATCGCAGAAGGCTTCTGAACAAGAGGTACGACAACTCAAGCAGCAACTATGCGAAGCTAACAGGCAAGTTTGTCAACGCCAGGGACAACTCAATGTAAAAACTCAAGAAGCTAACGACGCTATCCAGCGATTCTGTCAAGTCAATGGACAACTCACCACGACAAGACAGCACATGTACTTCGCTAAGCAGGTGGGCGACCACGAAATCTCGCAACTCAGAATGGAGCTCGATATCAAATCGTTGGAAGCTCGGCAAGCTACGCAACAAGTTTCTGAACTACAGGAGGAAGTGGAAATGAAAAGCGAAAATATCGCAGGTAGTAAAGCGGATCTGCAAAAGAAGGAAGACAACATCAACCGTCTCATCGAGCAAGGCACCGCACCCCATGACGAACTAAGTTCCGCTATAAACGACGCTTTTCAAATCGCTATTCACCACGCTCGAAAAAAAGCACTCTACATCAAGTGTGCTGAAACACTGTGCACGCGCCTCGCCAGGGCTAAACGGCAGGAGGAGGCCTCTAGAGTAGCAACGTAGCACAGGTAGGGGACGGTGCGTTTAAGGTTTCACGCTGAACGAGTGAGAGACCTGCTTATGGTCCGAAAGACGGGTCTCGGCAGTGTCGCTGAAACGGGAAAAACAACATATTGTCAGTGGGTGTTGATTGTAATAGCTGGGTTGACTATTTCGTAGTATCTAGATCGCCTACGACGCAGTAAAAAGTTCTTCAGATAAGAATTTTCAAGCATCAAGATCTGGGTTACTCTCAACGATGGTAAATGTGTTTAAGAGGAGGATTCATACACATTTCGTCTAAGCGGGGGGGGGGGTGTTTGGACCTGTAGCCCTGCAATTGCTCGCAGGTACCAAACCAATCTCAAGAAGCGGTTCAGTAGGTTGCGTAAGAGTGGACGCTGGATCGCCGAGACTCTAACTTACGGCCTAGAAAATTGGTCTCGGTAGTGTCGTTGAGATGGAGGGAAAAAGGCGCGTGCCATAATCTCCAATCGGCACAAACAAATTCTCGAAGGGCTACTCTAGCCTTCATGAGTATCTACCCGGGTGAAAAGGTAGAAAGATCTAAAGCTTGTTCAACGCGGGCCTGATTGTAGTCGCTGGTCTTGGCTTTCACTTGGTAATTTCGTAGTATTAGTAGGGCCCTCAATTCGCAAAGAGGGTCCTCACCAAACGAAAACGGACGCTGCTAATCGTACTAGAACCTCCGGTTATCAACGTATAAGGCTAGGCTACTTTCAACGGCTGGGGGTGGTATTTAGAGGAGGGAATATCTCATGTTAAAATCGTAAAGTGGGAGCTGACTGCTAATTGCTGGATTTGATTTTAGGATATTGATTGCGTAGTATTAAGGCTCCGATTTAGTTCGAGGAGTCTGCCAAGAGGAATGGCAATTTCAATACTACAGCGTCCTAACTTTTAGATCTAGGTTACTTTCAACGGAGGGAGGTTATGTCTAGCGGGGGAAATACCGAAATCATATCTAAATTGTAAGTTAAAAGTGGGAGCTGATCGCAACGGCTGGGTGTTGATCTTAGTCTAACAATTTCGTAGTATCTATTTCGCCTTCTAGAGTGATTTTCAGCTAATCAGGGTAGAGGCTTCCAAGATCTACTACAACGGCTAAACATCAATATCTGGGTTACTTTCAGCGGTGGGAGGTTGGGTTTATAGGAGGAAAACTAAATATATAAAGTAAAAATCTAAAGTGGGCACTGAAAATGATTGCTAGGTTTTGATCTCAGTTGATAACATCGTAGTACCTAGGTTGCGCGCAACTTGACCGTCTGCCAATGAGGAGGATGGTAGCAATACTACACTCTCCTGACTTCAGAAGCTAGGTTATTTTCAGCGGTGGGAGGTGTTATTGAGAGGAGGACGTAGACATATCTATTCTTAGTCTGGGGGTTGACTGGGACTGCTAGCTTTTGATTTTGTAGCACTATATGATATTGATTGTACCGTGAGGTTACTTTCTCGGCCATTGTACGGGAGGAAGATGGCCAATGAGAAGGTGGCCTCACGGTAAGACCAGTATCACCATTAGCTAGGTTTCGTTCAACGGAGGTGGGTTTGGTGTAGAGGAGGACTTAAGACTATCTTGAAACGAGTGAAATTGAGGACCCTCATTCCTGTACAAGAAATCTGTTCTTCATCTCCTACTTCGAATTTTTCTTTTCAGTATCAAGAAATGTCACAATTCTAGTATCCAGCTGTTACAAATAATCAGATGCTTTTCTTCCACTTTCAAGCTCGTTCAAATACCGATAATCTTCAAAGTTCACCATCGATCCCATCTTCCTATGACTTTACTTCTTCCTTCATTTTATTTGTGGAAATCACCAGCGTTCCCTTTCAATATCCAGTCCACAGAGACCCGTTGACGCCTATTTATAGGTTAATTCGCCTCGAAAAATCCTCCTACTTACTTCAGTCACTTGTGACTCCTATCGACCCCACTAGTCGTCTCTTAGTTACTCTCTAACTAAAATCACGATCATGTCCACCTTTCAAGGTAACGCCCCTTCCGTGGGAAAAATCAAAACACTCGGCCTCCTCTCCATGTCCGCTATCGCTCCCATCGGTGTAAATGCTTCCCCCACCTCGTTTCTCGGAGTTGTTGATGGTTCGACGGGCTCTGCACCTATTACCAAGGATAGCCACCCTCTCAACAATGACAAGGTAGCTGAGCTTCAGAGGGCCCTCGAGGAGGCTAACCGAGAAATCATCGTACTCAAGGCCCAGATGATTCTGCAATTGCAAGACAAACAGAGTCTGAGCTGGGCTGACCAGTTTGAAGAGGACTTGATGAAGGAGTCAAAGAGTCTACAGAGTATCCGTCAACTCCTAGAAACTAATGCAAGACTCGTTGGCGAGCGAAACGAAGTCAGGGCACTCCTTAATAGTACCAACAGGCAAATCTGTCAACCCCAGCAGCAGCTCGAGGAAGAAACGCAGGCAGCTGCTAATCGTGCCCAGAATGAAGTGAAGGACAGTCACATGGGGAATATCTCAGGTCCAGAGCGCGTTCTCCATAAGACAGAACGCCGTCAAGCGATCGCCGACAAGGAGGTACTCGAAGTTACTCTTGCTCGAGCTAAGCTAAGAACGGAGAAAGCTGAGCAAAAGGCTTTTCTAACGTGTCAACTACTCAATGCGGCTTGCAGCCTCCCAACGAAGCTTGATATTCAGAAGGACGTATCATGTGATGTAAAGGCTTCCGCCGGTACTAAGGTAGCCTCGTTTCAGGACGTCAAGACGTATATAGATGAGTTATGGGAAGCTTACCAATCAACTGAAAAAGCCAGCAACGCAGATGAGTTAATTGGGTGCAAGTTGAAGACGGTGACCCTGGAGTCTCACATGAGAATGTTGGGGGAGTTAAAGGAAAAGAATACAAGACTGCGACACGATATTAACAATCTAAAAGCAGAAAAAGTTAGACAAAACTGGGAAATGGATCTCCTATACGAAAAGATACAGGAGATGAGAAAGGCGCTTACCTTGTTCCCAAATGGTCTACACTGAACGGCTGAGATACCTGCTTATTGTCCGAAAGATGGGTCTCGGCAGTGTTGCAGAAATGGGGAAACACAATATAATTAGTGGGTGTTGATTGTACTAGCTGGGTTTAAATTTTAGTTTGACTATTTCAGAGTATCTATTTCGTCTACGTGGCAGTAGGAGTTTCCTCAGCCGAGGAGACGGAGGCTGTCGCAGCAAACTAGAAGTTTCAAACATCAATTTCGCGCTTACTTTCAACGGTGGGAAGTGTGGTAGATCGTAGGATTCATATATATTTCGTGTAAATTGGGGGGTGTTTGGAACTGTAGCACTGCAATTGCTCGCAAGTATCAAACAAATCTCAAGAAGCGGTTCAGTAGGTTGCGTAAGAGTGGACGCTGGATCGCCGAGACTCTAACTTACGGCCTAAAAAATTGGTCTCGGTAGTGTCGTTGAGATGGAGGGAAAAAGACGTGTGCCATAATCTCCAATCGGCACAAACAAATTCTCGAAGGGCTACTCTAGCCTTCATGAGTATCTACCCGGGTGAAAAGGTAGAAACATCTAAAACTTGTTCAACGCGGGCCTGATTGTAGTCGCTGGTCTTAGGCTTCATTTGGTAATTTCGTGGTATTAGTAGGACCCGCAAGTCCAAAAGACGGTCCTCACACTGCCAATTATCAATGTCTAAAACTGCTCTGCTTTCAACGGATGAGGGGGGGGTGTATTTAGAGGAGGGAATATCTCATGTTAAAATCGTAAAGTGGGTGCTGACTGCTAATGGCTGGGTTTTGATTTTAGGACATTGATTGCGTAGTATTGAGACTCCGACAAAGTTGGAGAGGTGTGCCGAGAGGAAGGGCAATTTCAATACTCCAGCGTCCTAACTTTTAGATCTGGGTTACTTTCAGCGGCGGGAGGTTGGGTTTATAGGAGGGAAACTAAATATATACTAAGTTACTAAAAATCTAAAGTGGGGACTGAAAATGATTGCTGGGTTTTTATTTCAGGTGCGTAGTATTTGAGTCGCGAAACGGCACGCGACCATTGGAGAGGGATAGCTACTACGTTCACCTGACTTCAGAAGCTAGGTTATTTTCAGCGGTGGGAGGTGTTGTTAAGAGGAGGACTTAGACATATCTATTCTTAGTCTGGGGGTTGACTGAGACTGCTAGCTTTTGACTTTGTAGCACAATATGATATTGGTTGTATCCTGAGGTTACTTGCTCGGCCATTGTACAGGAGGAAGGTGGCTAATGAGAAACGTGCACTCAAGGTCCGACCAATATTCCAACAGCTAGGTTTCTTTCAACGGAGGGGGGTTTGGTGTAGAGGAGGACTTATGACTACTATCGAGTGAAATAGAGAGCCCTCTCTTGTACGAACTGTGTTCTTCATCTGCTACTTAGAATCTCTCTTTTCAGTATGTAGAAATCTCGTATCTGTGATATCCAGCTGTTTAATCAGATGCTTTTCTTCCACAACTTTCGAGCTCATCCAAATATTGGAAATCTACGAAGCTCAGATGTCGATCTCTCTCTAACTTTCTTCTATATCTTGCATTTTACTTTCCCAACTTCAACATTTCTAGCTCACAGAGACCCGTTGACGCCTATTTATAGGTTAATTCGCCTCGAAAAATCCTCCTACTTACTTCAGTCACTTGTGACTCCTATCGACCCCACTAGTCGTCTCTTAGTTACTCTCTAACTAAAATCACGACCATGTTCACCTTTCAAGGTAACACTCATTCCACCTTTCAAGGTAGCGCTCCGTCCGTGGGGAAAATGAAGACCTTCGGCCTCCTCTCCATGGCCGCCATCGCTCCCATCGGTGTAAATGCTTCGCCCTCCTCGTTTCTCGGAGTTGTTGATGGTTCGGCAGGCTCCTGCTCTACCAACCGCCAACATGAAGATCCCAGCAATGGCGCGAAGATAGCTGAGCTTAAGAGCGCCCTTGCAAAGGCTCAACAAGACAACTCCGAACTTCAGCGTGCCATGACTAAAGTCCAAGATAATCTCTGTGATGTCTCAGCAGACTTAAATGCTGCTTATAGGCGTAATCAGCAACTTGAGCATCAACTGCAAGAAAATACTCGTCGAAATGCGAATGTGCTACAGCAATTTAGGAATCAATATGAGGCTGAATTGCAAGCACAATTGCAACTATTGAAGGTGGAGTATGACGAAGGATTGCAAGTAACGAAGGAGGTGCATGACACTGAATTGCACCAAGTGATGATGGCTTATGAGGAAGTGCGACTAACGAACATGCAATATGAGGACAAAGTAAACGAACAAACTGCTGAATATGTTACTCTCTCTGAGATCAACCAGAAACTTCTGCACAATGAAGGGGCGGTTAATGAAGAAGTCCGACGACAAAAGGAGCGAATCAAGC
>Ga0099798_10783_pt1 | contig 10044 bp, 12 predicted proteins | sample Uncmet_Sort29A_1_FD_89870 | JGI IMG/M metagenome (GOLD analysis project Ga0099798, IMG submission 89870) | Marine eukaryotic communities from CALCOFI LINE 67, Pacific Ocean - CN13ID_Sort29A_1 | ecosystem: Environmental > Aquatic > Marine > Oceanic | place: Pacific Ocean: Monterey Bay | collected... | reverse complement strand
TATTCCAAAGAGACATGTGATAATTGACCAAGGCTCTTCTATTTATGTGCAGCAAAGGAGACTTGGGAAAATATTGCGTGTTTGCATCAAAGAATGTGGTAAGCGATGTACACACAGCCCGAACACAATATGTGCAGCAGTATAACAACCTACTATTACAGCAAAAACAACTTTCTATGAATCATTCAAAAACAACTTATCCGGCATTATTTTTCAAACCTTTTTTTGAGAGATGTTGAATGTAATGATAGTCTCTCCGCGTTCTTTTTTTCAACCATTTTTTTTTTTTTTTTTGAGAGAGATTTTGTTGTTTGTGTTGAGGGTTGTTTTAGGGTATAATGTTAATTAACAACAAGTGGTTTCCTAAAAATACATGAATCATATTTATTTTTCTAACAGGGTCTCTGAAGTTGCGATGCATTTTATTGATTTTACTAAAACAACGCTAGGTTGTCTGACACGATCTATTTCTCATTCCCCCAGAAAAACTTATATAATAATAGTCATATTTATAATTTAAACAGTTAATATAGCGAGTCCCCCAACAAGAGAAGACATTATTACAAAAGAAAAACAATAAAAATGCCGTTCTCCGATTTTTCCGCCTCTCTCGCTAACCGTTCCGCCGTTTGGCAAACCGCGAAGTTCGCAAATAATTTCGAACACAAGGAGTAACACATTTTTTTTTATTCCGACTCAAATAAAAAAAATAAAAAACAAAACCTTTAAAATTGACCAAAAAATACGAAACACGAGTCGGATTATAAAAAAATCGTGTTGGGTTATTTGACACAAAGACATTAGAAAGCCATTCAACACCCAGTATAATGGCGCTCGGTTCAATTGGTCTAGTCTATGCGGGCACTTTTAAAGCAGCGGACAAAGGGTTTGAGCTAACATCGTTAAATAATGTGAAACAGGAGGCGATTAAAACAGTGGCACGGAACCGGTCGATCTTTCGACAAGCTTTCGCGGGAGCTGCGCTTGGTGGTTCTTTTTATTGTTATGGTTTGTATTTGGGGCGGGAGATGATCCGACAATTTATAGCAGACGATAAAACTGACTTGGGGAAAAAAGTGGGAGAATTGTATAAAGAGAAAGCTGGTGCGGATTACGAAGTTTTGAAGGCCAGTACTGTCGGAGTGGTTCAAATTGAAAAACGACAGATCATTTGAATCGAGTTGTGCAAGGTGACAGTCAGAAACATGACCATTTTACTAATAAATGTTTGTTCAAAATCTTCATAGCAGAAAATCAACAACCATAAAACATTAAAACATGTTTTAAGTTTTTGTGCATTTTTTTTGTGGAAAGAAGAAACTGCATGCAGCTAGATATTATGATGGTACTATCCGTGTAAACTGGCAACTGGTATGTTTGTTTTTGTAGCAAGCCCCTAAAGTCAAAATTTTGGCGGGAAGAATTTTTCTAAGTGTGACAGCATGTCATGTCTCGGGGTTGGGATTTTATTATCATATCGAATCAATCAATCGATTTTTTTCTTTGGAATAAATTGCAAAAACAAACACACAAATATCGTTCGGAAAGAACATGAATTTTGGAAATTTGATCATTTTTTTCCAAGTTTTGTGAATTCCATTTTATTAGTGTTCATAACGTTTGCATTTGAAACTCTTGGGTCTTCGTAAAACCGGCAACACATTAATTGCAGAAAAAGCATCCAAATCTCTAATAATTTTTTCAAATAAAAATGGCGGATTCCCACCCTAGCGCTGACGCCGCAAACGGCGGCGGGCAATCCGGTGGTCAAATAACAGGCGGATTCGGAAGCAAAACAGGCAACAATTCGATTCATGGTATACTGAGAGAGAGGAAAAACTGGCTAATCAATATGTTGTACGTGAGGCACGAATTTGACGAGTGTAAAACAGTCATTGAAGACCAGTTGAAAGACTGTGATTTCAAACTTAAATTGCTCATTTTTGGCTAGGAATCAAAAAAATTAAAATACACTTCCAAAATGAACCGAACTTTGCGAAAAACAACAAACATATATTTCAATCCAGGCATCATGGAGCATGAGAAAGTTTGAACCCATGGTATGTGCGAGTTTGCGATTTACGTCAAAGCTCTAATCCAAAGACAGGAAGGTAGGATCCAGGAAAGTCTAGCTCTTTTCCAAGCCGTTACTTGCTTAAATCCGCATAACGTGTTGAATCTAAAACAGGTAGTTCAATCTTTTCGATGCGTACATAAAATCTCATTTTTTTGTCAAAAAAATGCGTTTTTGGTCCAAAAATCGTCGTTTTTTGCGTTTTTTGACATTTTTTGTCAAAAATATGTACGCATCGAAAAGATTGAAGGTGGGGCGGTCACTGTATTTGTTAGGTAACCATAAAGCTGCCATAGAAGTTTACGACGAAGCTTTAACAAGATTTTTTTATAATCGGACTCAAAAATTCAAAAAAAATCAAAAAAACCCTTAAAATGGGCCAAAAAATGGAAAAAATGAGTCCGATTATAAAAAAATCGTGTTCTTTGGTCTTGAGCCCAGACGACTGGGAAATTTGGCACAACAAGGGGCTGTGTTTCTTATACTTGCGGCAATACGACGAGGCTTTGGAGGCTTTCACCCGCGCGAACGAAGTCCAGAGGCACGATGTCACGTTCCTACAGCTCGGTAAAGTGCATGTGCTGAGGGAAAATTATAAAGCGGCAATTGACGTGTACCAGGAAGCTTTGGAGTTCTCTCCTGAAAACCCCGAGGTGTTGACGACTCTAGGTATTTTGTATTTGCGAATGGGGGACAGCTTGCGCGCATTCGACCATTTGGGGAATTCCCTCACGCATAATCCCCGAAACCCGAAAACAATTCTCGCGGCTGGGTCAATTATCCAGGACCATGCTGATATGGACGTGGCTTTGGTCAAATACCGAGTTGCCGCGGTCCACACACCCAATTCCGCGCAGCTGTGGAACAATATTGGCATGTGCTTTTTTGGAAAACAGAAATTCGTGGCTGCAATCGCGTGCTTGAAACGAGCGTTGTATTTAGACCCATTTGAGTGGATTATTAGCTATAATCTCGGCTTAGTACATTTGAATACCGGTCAGTACGCCTCCGCTTTTCATTTTTTCAGTGGTTCGATAAATTTAAAACCAGACTTCCCAAGCAGCTATATGTACCTCGCAATAACATTGTCGAGGCTCGACGATTTTACAAACGCTTGTGCCGCATATGAAAAAGCAATTGAGATGGAAAGTAATGATCATATATTCCATTTGAATTTTGCGATCACACTGTTTAACCACGGAGACGCCGAGGAGGCAAAGAAACAATTTGCATTGTTCGAAGAGTGTTTTGGATCGGAGCAGCAGGAAGATGTCGATCAAGAAGTACTCGAAATGCGAAACTTATTACAGAACATGCTGAAATAATGAAGAAGCTAAATAATAATAGGAATAAAGTCACAACTTACTTTTTGGTCAATATTTTTTGAGACAAATTATACCACATGTATACAAGAGCTTGTATTACGGTATATTGTGTCTTCTGTTTTGATTTTTGAATTTGTAGTTGGAGAAGAAAACCGTGAATTTAAATTGAAATGGTCTTGGTTTCCTTTTTTTTTCGATTTTTCATTTTCGAACTTTTTTTCTCAAGACATCCGTGCGGACATGGGGAAAGCATCGCAATACATTTTTTCAGCGAACCTAATTCTCGTTTCATGTTTGGCAAAAACTTAAACTATAATGAAAATTCAATCGTTTTTCTATATCAAAACCATTTTTAGGAGAAAGCATTTGTAAAATTAGTAAAAGTAGTTTAGTTTAAAAGCGGGAGCATAAGTCTTTCGTGCCACCATTTGTAATATAGAAAAAACACAATTGCACGACACAACATTCAACATTTTGTGAATATTATTATTTCTTAAACCAGTAACCTTTTAGTATAATTGTGGTATAGTAATTAGATTTGTAGAGTTATTTTGTGAATATAGTCGAAAAAAGCATCCCAAAATGCAATCTTCCGGTCAAAACTCCCAAGTTTTCCATCCCTCTGCGTCTTCAACGCAAAATCAAAATATTCAAAACCTGCAGCAAAAAATGACGCACAAATTTTCCGTCAAAATATTTGACTTAGTCGCTTCCTGTTTACCTCCGGATACACAGGAACCGTACTTGAAACTGGACTTCGACCGATTTAAGCTATTTCAGACCGACAAAGAGAAAGGTGGGGCGGATACCGAGGGTAAATTCGAGTGGGGTTTTAAGGCTGGGTTTATTTATACGACGAAAGCTTTGGAGAAATTAAACCAGAAAAAGTTGAAACTCCACTGCTATGACGCTAAGGGGAACCCGGGAAGCGAAAACCCGTTGATAGGGTCTGCTGAAATAGATTTGCGGACGTTAGCCTGTGGGCCGTCGGCTCTGCGGCTTAAACTGTACGACGCGAGGAACGAGCCAACGGGACTGATTGAATTCAACTGCAACATGCGGATGGCGAGCGCGGGGTTTTGCGTTTTGTTCGAAGAGTTAGCAGTGACCATGCAGGGTTCGGCCGCGCCTTGTAAGTTGTCTATCAGCACGAGCTTGCGCGCTGACATAGCGCCAGTTGGCGCGCCGTTTTCACTTTCCGGCGACTGGAAACAAAGCCAAATGTCGCTCCATTACGACGCAACGTTGGACGATTTGGTCCGGAATGAGATTTTGAAAATAGTTGTTCAGGATGAGTTTGGAAACGAACAGGGCACGGTTGAAATGCCTTTCCGCGAATATTTTGGACAGAGATCTAAACTAGTTAGAACCCCGCATAACGACCGGTTTTTAAACAACCAAAAAGACGGCGAAAACGGATACTTGTCCTGTTTCGGCGAATACCAGTGCGGAGTTAACACGATTTTTTTATAATCCGACTCAAAAAATTAAAAAAAAATCAAAAAAACCCTTAAAATGGGCCAAAAAATGGTTTTTTTGAGTCGAATTATAAAAAAATCGTGTTAGTTCTGCACCGGAACAATGACGGGAGTTTATCGAAAGTAAACCAACAAGCCGCCGAGTAAATCAGTGCTGAAAATCTTCAAAAATGGACCAAAAAACATCAAAAATCAACCTTTTTTTAAGATTTTTGGGTCAAAATTCAAATTTTGGTCTCAGTCACTGATTTACTCGGCGGCTTGTTAACCCCGGTGCGAATTTTGTCCACAAATACGCGGTGCAGGCGAACGTATTCTAAATGGCGCAATTATCGTGACGGTGTTTAATTGATCACAAATTTTCAAAAAACTGAGTTTTTTTGGTCCAAAAAACACAGGTAAATCGCACGGCATTTGAATCAGGCCAAAAGTCTTAAACATACAAAGGGAAAACGAATTCAAGTGAAACTCATTTTTCGGTCCATTTTTTCACATTTTGGTCAATTATATACCGTCATGATAATTGCGCCATTTAGAGTAACATACGGAGAAGAGGGGGATGACTCAGCTGAGAGACAGGGAGTTGGCGAGGTAACACGATTTTGTTAATCCGACTCGATTTTTTCATTTTTTGGTCCATATTAAGGGTTTTTTTTATTTTTTTTGTCATTTTGAGCCGGAAATTATAAAAAACTCGTGTTAAGTGACTGGTTTCATAACTTTCTGTAACGTCCCGAGGTTCACGCAAATGGTCGGTGGAGTCACGACGGATTTGGGCGTCGAGGGTGGACAGCTATTGTGTTGTGGGTTGCCGTACCCGGCTGTTTTGAAAGAACCGCCGTTAGTTTGGATTCCGGAGGACGAATTAGATGCGAAAATGACAGACGCCGAAGGTGGGCCGCAGAAATTAATAATCGGGAAAAACGTGGCGCAGCGCGATAAGATGATGAACATACCACCGGAGGAAGAGGCTATGCGGGAAGAGGATTATGCGGATATTGAGAATTTAACAAGATTTTTTTGATCCGACTCAAAATTATCAAAAAAATCCAAAAAACCCTTAAAATGGGTCAAAAAATGAAAAAAACGACTCGGATTTTATAAAAAAATCGTGTTCTTTCATCTTAGAAACGCCTGAAGAAATCGAACTACCGCCCCACTGGGAAATCCGACGCGCGTCAAATGGGCGGCCATACTACGCAGACCATAGAACTAAACGCACAACTTGGCAAGACCCTCGGTTTAACGCGATTTTTTTTATAATTGGACTCGTTTCTTTGATTTTTTGGCCCATTTTTAGGGTTTTTTTGATTTTTTTTGTAGTTTTGAGTCCGATTATAAAAAAATCGTGTTGTTTTTGCCCGATTGTGGCAACTGGGACCAGAGAATCGATCCGGCGAGTGGAAAAGTGTACTTCGCTTATCACAAAACAAGACAGACGACATAACGCGATTTTTTTATAATCGGACTCAAAATTACAAAAAATCCAGAAAAAAACCCTTAAAATGGACCAAAAAATGAAAAAATCGTGTTACTTTTGTTGACCCGAGGGGTTTACCGCGCGGGTGGGAAATGCGGTTATCGAAAAATGGACAAGAATACTCTAAACTCACTAATAATCGTGACGGCGCCTAATTGATCAAAAAAATTTAAAAATCTGAGTTTTTTGGTCCAAATTACACGGGGAAAACGCACGTTATTTTGACCAGGCCAAAAGTCTTAAACATAGCAAAGGAAATTCAATTCAAGTGAAACTCATTTTTTTTCATTTTTTTGACATTTTGATCAATTACGCGCCGTCACGATTATTAGTGAATTTAGAGTATTTCGCTTACCACCCGACAAGGCAGACGCATTAGCACGATTTCTTTTAAATCGGACTCGTTTTTTTGGATTTTTTGGTCCATTTTAAGGGTTTTTTTTTTATTTTTTTTTTCATTTTTTTGAGTCCCCATTATAAAGGTAGAGGTACAGCGTGTTGAGGTACAGCGTGTTTTTGACGCTAGGAAGATCCAAGTGTGGTTCAAAGCACCACGGGCGTTGAGAGCAGAGTTGTTAAGATCGGCTTAGTTGGAAGGTATTATAAAAAAATCTTGTTAATTTCTCAGACCCGCGGGGTTTGGACGAAGACATAGAGGCGTGTTTGGACCAGAAAGGACGTAACACGATTTTTTTATAAATCGGAAAAAAAAAACAACTCAAAATGGACCAAAAAGTGGGAGAAAAAACGAGTCGGATTATGAAAAAATCGTGTTACGTGTCTATTTCCGAAACCACAGGGATATGACGACAAGTTGGGATGACCCGCGGGACGAGTACAATAGAATCGGACGGTCGTTGAAAAAATTCAATCTTTTCGATGCGTACATCAAATGCGATTTTTTTGGCCAAAAATCATTATTTTTGGCCCAAAAATCATTGTTTTTGGCCCATTTTTGTGATTTTTGGACCAAAATATGTACGCATCGAAAAGATTGAAAAAAAGCGAAGCGCGAGGAATACCGGCGCTGGTGGGCTGAGCAAGTTAAATTTGCGATGGCCGGATACCATGAAGCAACCAGGAATCAGCAACTGCGCGAGGAAATGGAAGACGGTGGAGTTACGGACCAACAGAATGTACAGATGGATGTAAGTTGAGGATGGCAAAATTGCGGTGGAATAATGTGGTATTTTTTTGCAAACTAATTTTTCAACAATTTGACTTTTTGTGAAGAAACAAAAGGCTAAATTTGTTTTGGCCAAAAACACCCCGAGAAATCGAAACTTAAATTTTGTACAAATACCAACGCGTACGCGCAAATTTTGTACACCACACGAATAGATTGCGACGCGATTTTTTGTTTTATTCGAGCCTCTGTATTCCATGAAAGACGAAAAATAAACTCAGAAATGTGCAACGAGGAGCATTTGCAAAATATTTTCGGACGGTTTTTTGGGGCTGGGATTTTTGATGGATTTTTTTGTTTTCTCTGAATTTGTTTTCTTCTCTTCTTACATTTTTATCAGGGCGGTGTGTTTTTTTCAAGGGTACTATAAGGTTCTCGAAAATCAAGAAATATTCCAAATTGTTTTACATGAAACTTACTAATAAAACATCATTATTTTTTGGTTTATCAATACTAGTCCCTTTGTATTTTCCGTCAACAAAAAAAAGATGCCGCGTTCGCTCATTATTTTCCTACCTGCATTTTTCCATGCGGTATTTTTGTTATTGATTTTCACTGCAGTCGAAAAAATTATTGTAAAAAAATCAAAGTCCCAAGCATTAATAACAGTTCTAAACCAAGGTGACCTGTCCGATGGTTCAAGAGTCCTAAAATCTATATACGATAAAAAATCAAGAAGCGGTGTCCGACCACATGAAATTATTGAGGATTTGGTAAAAAGAAATTTAACCGATATTGTTTTTGACGAATTGAATTTGAAAGTCGGGATTTCCGGTACTGGCTGGCGTGAATTCCGGAAAGAAAACGACTGTGACACTTGTGTGCGAAGGAGATTGAAAAATGGACCGAAAAAGAATTCTCTCTGGCTTGAATTTGATCCCAATGACCAGGTGTTTTTGGATCGTGAAATAGATCCAGAGACCGGTTCCGTAGCTGTTTTTCTTCGGTTACCGTTACTTGTTATTCCTGACGCAGTGTATTCGAAATTTGCCACCGTGCCTGACATAACCATGAATATGAACGGTCCCATGAGTTCACTTTTCTGCCCTTCGGACTATTTGTGCGGGGATGGTAGACCAGATGAGGAAAATTATACAGTTCCTGACAAATACAAGTTCGCAAGTCTTGACCCACTGGCGCGTGGATTCGAATCGTGCATCCAAGAACTTCTCAAATATGCAATGTCCGACCCACGTGGAACCACTAGTTCAGTCGACATAGCAAAGGAAGTTTTAACAAGATTTTTTTGAAATTGGACTCATTTTTTCCATTTTTTGGCCCATTTTAAGGGTTTTTTTGATTTTTTTTGATTTTTTGAGTCGAATTATAAAAAATTCGTGTTTTTTCATTTTCATGGCACATAGTGCGTGCAAACGGTATGGATTGAGACGTGACAAAACTTAAGACGATTTTTTTATAAACCGACTCAAATGACAAAAAAAATATAAAAAAACCTTAAAATGGTCCAAAAAATGAAAAAAAAACTAGTCGGATTATAAAAAAATCGTGTTACTTTGTTAAACGAAAACACAGAGATTATCCACGCGCATCCGAATTCGTGTATGATGAGGTCGACAGATAAATGCGATCCGGAGTTCTTGTTCGATGTGATGAGGTTTGATGCGATGAAAACCTGGGAAAGCAATTATGCAAAATGCAACACAACCGACGGTGACTTTAAAAAAATATCGCCAGGGGCTTTAAACGCATGTTTGGCTGTGCAAGATCCCAGTTTTTACAGGCCTGAGCATAACCTACCAGGTATTGGCTTCGCACTGTTGTTGAAAATATTCTTGAAGAATTTGAAATGGAGTACTACTTCCAAAAATGGGAAAAAAAGAGGCAGTTCTTCGGGCTTCAATCACTATATTCGACGCGTTTTCACCGATGTGCAGGGATTAGACGCAGAGCTTTTGTATTCATTGGGCTATGTGGACCATGCAAATTATTATATGGATGCGAGAGTAGGGAGGAGGAAAGAAATGATAGAAAAAAGACAAGAAGAAGAGGAAGAAAAAGACTCAAAAAAAACCGATGAAAAAAACAACACACCTTCAAACTCAATCTATTCCCTCGACGCTGTTTTGAATCATGTTGCGGAGGTGGAGCTCGAATGCCAAGATGGCGGGCCTTATTTTTATAAATCTAAGTTGGAGAATAACTGTCATGACATGAAGCATTTTTTAGAACTTCACGGTTTTGATCACATTGAAATCGTGCCTGAAAATTGCGCATGCAATGAGATGCTGATAAAGGCGAGACGGAGTCAAATTGACGGCTAGCAGGAAATTTTTGCTCAATTATCATAAGCAAACTCCATCAGTACAATCGCCTGACCGCCGAGTACCTTTTGTGTAGAAAGTAAAAATAAAACGAAAGGGTTGCATTTTGGGAAAACTTTTTTGATCTGTTAGTTTTTTTCTTTTTCTTTCCTTTTTTTCGCTCTTTAAGTTTTTGTTCAACGGGTCCGGGAAGAAGTTCAATTGAAATTCAAATTCTTG
>Ga0099798_10782_pt1 | contig 10045 bp, 9 predicted proteins | sample Uncmet_Sort29A_1_FD_89870 | JGI IMG/M metagenome (GOLD analysis project Ga0099798, IMG submission 89870) | Marine eukaryotic communities from CALCOFI LINE 67, Pacific Ocean - CN13ID_Sort29A_1 | ecosystem: Environmental > Aquatic > Marine > Oceanic | place: Pacific Ocean: Monterey Bay | collected... | reverse complement strand
GGAATGATTCATGGAATAAGTCTACACTAGGGCAACCATGTACACCATATGATTTGAAAAAAGATGATGACTCTTTAAGTTTAAGTTCTCTAACTAAAGACGCTGTTCAACCTGGTACCCCATCTACTTGTCATTCTAGAATGATTGATATGCCTTATGCATTTCGTACTTAAGAAAGAATTTGAAAAGCTTGGATCCTTGGGGATACACAATCTTTAAGAAAATAATAAAATTATAATGATTTTTTAACGGATTAGAATTAAGGTTTAAGGCCTTATAATATGGCTTTATATTTAAACTTAAGGTAATCCTCTAGCTGATCGTGAACATACTGCAGTAAATTTATTGAAAACGAATGATAATGGTTCTATGTTATTAGGTAAGTGACATTCTAGGACCTAAAACCTTGATTCTGAGGTGTTAAAATTTCATAAGGATTTTTTAAGTAAAAGTCGCATTCTCATGCAGTTTTTTCAACAATTATGTATCCCCAAGGAGCGGGATCTAAAATCTTGATTTTTTCTAAAATGTCACATTATATTGTTAGGTAGTCTAATGAGAAAAGCTATACCTAATTTTACATTCCCTGCTGATGTGAAACCACCTCTTACTGTATGGGGAGTAGCTGTTCATGGTAAAACAGGTACTTGGTCAGCCGATTCTGGTACACCACAAATTTGGGATCATATCTACAGAATTCCACAACATAATGCAGATCAACCTCGAGAAAGACAATCAATACTTGATGGTAAATTCCCCATTCCTATACCAGGTTTCCTTCAAGATCAACTCCCAATCGGTGTGTATAGTGGAAGAGATGATACTTATATCTGTGATAGTCGTCGTTGGCCTAATCATTGTGGCTTGATTGGCGGAAATTTATGGAATTGTTTAGATAACTTTGAAGAAGCTACGTGCGGATCGTTTTGTGAAGATAAAGGAGATCGATTAGTACTTAAGAATTCCTTAAAATCTTAGCTTGATTTAGCATATTGAGGTTCTCTGAAATAGTCGTCAGAATGGCTCAGGATCATCGTTTTCGTAATAAAACGCCCTCACAATTTTAAAAGTTTAAAAGTAGTGTCGCTTACACTTTCTAAGGTATGTAACGTTCATGGATGGAATACTTATCATGATATGTGGACGAAAGTTCCAGTGTATCCTAGAGATATTTTAGGTGAAGCCTATCGTGATCAATGGAGAGACGTTTATGCTAGACCTATGGAAGTTAAGGTGGAGATACCAAAGAATATAGTGAAGAATCATTCGAATTTTAAAACGATGCCAAGATATATGTGGGAAGATTCGAAACCAGAACAAAGTGGAGTGGAGAGGGTTTCGACGATGTTGATCGGAGATGCATTTCCGAGTAGGTATTCACAATGAATTGAACTATGTTTCTCTGCATTGCTTTTCTGTAAAGTTGAACTTAAGTAAGATGCAGTCGTTTGTCCGTTTTGTTTATAGTGTTCACACGAATTGATATCTGTCGTACTATATTTCCGCCGTATAATTACTGTATAAATGTATCTCACCATCCGCATAACTAATCATTTGACGTCCGCCCGGCCCGCGAAAATAAACCACTCCGCCTCATTTAACTTCAACTAACTGTCTAATAAACTATTTCACTTTTCTTTCAAACAATCAATTACAGCTTTCCTAACGTACTGGATTGCTTGATTCGTCGCCTTCTTCGTGTCGGCAAAAGTAAATTAAATCGCGCTTAAATAACTTAAGAATAAATAAAGAAAGATAACTAATCAAATAGAAACTAAAGTAAAGTAATTAGCTAACTAGATCACAGTTAGCAGCCAACAACCATGTCTCGTAAGGCTCCAACTAAATTAATCCTTGGTAAATACGAGGTTGCACAAGATAAGAACTCCGTCTTAGGTGAAGGTTCTTTCTCTATCGTCCAACGTGGTGTATGTGTTAAGACTGGTAAGATTATTAAGTGATATTTTAAAGCCTAAAACCTCAATTCTGAGACGTTAAAAATTCATAAGGATTTTATAAGGAGAAGTCCCATTCTCATGCAGTTTTTTCAACAATTATGTATCCCCAAGGACCAAGATCTAAAATCTTGATTTTTTCTAAAATGTTACATTATAGGTAAGATCGTTGCCGTCAAAACCTTTAGACACGAGAAGAACCAGAAGTTAAAGGATGATGAATTTGAGAATAATGTTAAGAAATTTAGAAGACAAATCGAAGTTTTGAAGATGTTAATGGAACCTTTAGATGAAAAGAAGATCAAGGATGCGAAATTACGTCATCCATTGTTCTCTAAGATTACTCCTAAGAAGTGTTTCTTAGAGTTATTAGATTACTCTAAAGATAAGAATGGTCTTCCTGGTCCTTTGCCAGAAGATGGTAAGATGTACGTCGTTACTGAGATTGCTGATTACTCTTTGAAAGATTATCTTGGTGCTAGACTTGAAGAGAATAAGGCAATGAGTTCTGAAGCTATTAGACAGATTTCTAAGTCTTTCGTCTTTGCTATGGGTATGCTTCACGCTAAGGGTTTAGTTCACTTAGATATGAAACCAGAGAATATTATGCGTGCTGGTGTAACATGGAAAGTTATTGATGTTGATGGTTGTACTCCATTAAATCAAAAGATTTCTATCAATGATTCTACTATTTCTTTCTCTCCATGTTATTGTGCACCTGAATGGGCTCATTTCTTAATTGAAGATGGTGATTATTTACAAGTTGGACATCAGTTAGATGTATGGTCTGTTGGTATTTCTCTCTGTGAATTAATTATGTTAGATGCTGTTTTGAAACCAAGATACGTTTCTATCTATCGTGTTGCTAATTCTCATCGTAAAGCTGGTTTCTTATTCTTAGAATGGTTAGCTACTCCGACTCAAAGTCTTAGTCTTGATGAAAGAATTAAGAAATTTGAAGATCCACAATATGTTGATTTAGTTGTGAAGAAGATGTTAACTAAGAAAGCTGAAGAGCGTATTTCTCTTGCACAAGCATTAGATCATCCTTATCTCAAAAAATGTGTTGTACCTGGTTTAGATGATGAAAAATCAACTGGAAATAATGAAATGCTTGGTGGTGATATGGCTGATAGATTAAAACAAGCTAGAGGGGATCGTACTCCATAAAATATAATTATTGTCTAAGTCCTATCCTTACAATTACAAAGGCTTATTCTTATATTCTTAGTATTTATAAACTGTAAATAGGTAGTTTTTAGTTGTAAACTGCTAATTTTTAGACTTCAGATTGCAAAGTCTTTAGAAAGCTTCCTCTGATGCATCTGTAGAAGGAAAAAACGTGAAATATTTGATATATTCTAGGATCCTCGATATGAAAAATTCTAAAGCCTAAACTTATAATTTTAAGGTATCAAAGAAGTAACATCCGATAGACCACCATTAATGAAAGGAACTTTATTTAAACTTAACTTAGAAGGAAATCCAACTGATGATACTAATTGGTTAAGACGTGATATGTGGCTTGCTCAGAACGGAAACTTATCTGGCTATGGCTTTGCTTGGTTACCTTAGAATCAAAAGGGAATTTTAAGGGAATTATAAAGGATGTATACCTTAAAAGGATACTTTTCGAGTCTTATTTCTGAAAGTTTCTCAGAAGTAATCAAAAAGAGTAGATTTAGATTGGTAAAACGTGAATTTTCGGTATATTCAAGGATCCTCGATATTGCTAAAACCTAAACCTAAAATTATAGACCAAAGCCATACCCAGTTATGTTACTTCTCTCAAAAGAGAGGTGAAAGATTAGTTTTACTCGATGTTAAACATTTAGCAAGAGCTAAATTAGGGAAACCAAAGGTTGCCTCAAACTGGCCACGTCAACATGTTATGAAGATCGAGATTGGTAACACTGATGATGAAGAAGATGAAGGTGCTACTCAAATGCAACCATTATACTTTGCTGCTGAAAATCAGGCTGATTTAAACACATGGGCTAATATTATTGGAAAAGTTATTGCTAATCCTGATAAATATACTAACTTAGATACTAAATTAATGGTTTCTGCTGGTTTATTAGAAGATTTCCGTAACTTTAAGATTCAAGTTCGTAATAGAAGAGAGAAGATTGATCGTACTACTCATCTACAATATCAACCAGTGTTTGAAAGAGAATTATGGAAACTCAATTCCGACGGTAACACAATGGAAGAGAAAGACTGGACTCTTAGAAAGATGTGGTTAGCTAAGAATGGTGCTTTCTGTTACTTCTCTGTTAAAGAGAATAAGGAATTAATGTATTATCGTCCTGATGATATTCGTTACGTTAAGTATAGAAAGTTATCCGATAGTGAATCATGTAAGAAGCATGCTTTTGAATTAACATTAAAGGCTGCTGATGGTGTTGAGTATGCTCCTGGTGTCTTTGCTGCTGAAAGTGAAGAAGTCATGTCTATCTTCCTAGGATGTATTGAGAAGTATCAAAGAATTAAAGGGAAAAGTGGTAAGAAGTAAATGATATGATTTTTTGTGATGATGTGAATGATTTTTTAAGGTAAGTGGTGGAATATATGCTAAATGGGATTAGAATGGATAGGAGTATAGGGAATTTTTAATTGATTTGTTATTTTAGAATATTTTTTCAAACTAAGAAGATTTAGTTAGTCGTTAAGCTTCAAGCAAACGAATAAAGTAAGTTATTAAAGTATTTCAATTTATTAAGTTTTGTACGACCGTACCGCGTGGCATAGAATTATCAATCCTGATATGGAAGTTTCATCTTAACGATGGCTTCTTGGGAAAATGAATTAAATTTGCTATAGATAATAGAAATTAGATTAGAATTATGTAAGATAGAATATTATAATGTTTTCATCGCGAATTATTTATGGCAGAACTGTATATAAGTATTGGCACAAGCATTATTCGTAATTATTAGTTATCTATTCACAATGAACTTAGTATATAAGATTTACATTTAGTTAGACTTGATTTATATTTCACTTTGATTATTAAGGTTTTTATTTGGTATTTATGGCATACATACTAGATATTTTTGTAAATAGTTTAAAGAGCGTATGCGTTGCTTAATGCATGATCGATATACATACTAGATATTTTTGTAAATAGTTTAAAGAGCGTATGCGTTGCTTAATGCATGATCGATATACATACTAGATATTTTTGTAAATAGTTTAAAGAGCGTATGCGTTGCTTAATGCATGATCGATATACATACTAGATATTTTTGTAAATAGTTTAAAGAGCGTATGCGTTGCTTAATGCATGATCGATATAAGATTTGCGAAGCAAAAAATATAGTGTTGCTGTACTTTAAGTGACCGTGACGAGTACGAGTGTGTCTTGTGTTGGTGTTCAGTTCATTTTTAGTTCACTGTTCTAATATTCGAGTGTGTCAAGTCACTGTTTCTTTCATCAGATTCATACTTTTCAGAAATTGTTAGTCGTTTGTTTGGTTCTTCTTCTTTGTTTTTTTCATTCTGTTTTTTGATCGTGATACTTTCCTTTCTGAAATCTCCTACAGCGACAGTTATAAAAACGATATACAGATTATCTAGTTGATAGATAGTTCTTTATTCAGCGGTTAATTAAGAATTAATAATTTAGTACTACAATGGCGGTTGCCGGTGATAACGACGAACCAAAACAGTCATCCAACCAGCAATCTGCACCTTCTTCATCGTCAAGTTCCACATTTATGCGTGAAAGAATAAAACACAATACTAATCAGGTTAATGATCCAAGTGAATCAAATCACGAAAATTCAGGTGAAGAGACACCCACTAGATCAAGATCTCCTACTACTGGCAATAACAAGACTTCTAATAATATAACGACTAGCGATACTAAAACTACTAACACAAACCAAAAACAGTTAATAACCCCTAACCTCACTGCATTAACATCTATTAAAAAAGATTGTAAATTACCTGAAATATCACCAAGATCTGATACGAGTAATGGCAGTAATAAAAGTGGTTCAGTAGGATCAGGCGCACCATCTCCTTCTAAATCCACCTCTTCAAGAAGATCCCGAATGATGCAATCAACTTACTTAAGGAAAGTTTGTCCAACCCGAGCATCCATGATTGATGATTCCGATATAGAAGGAGCTTCTGACGGGAATATCTTCATTTATAATCCAGTTTCTATGCAAATCCAACTTTTGAATTGGTTACAGATCGTGAGAGTTTATTATTTGAATCAACATTTAATGGTGTTTGGAGGAGTATTGTGCGCGGCATGGTTGGTGATTACAGCTCCGCAGAATATGATGGGTTCAAGTAGTTCTTCAAGTTCCACTTCAACATCGAATTCAAATGATAATTTAACTTGGTTAAAAATGATCATTCCAGAATCCCTTCTACGTCACGACATAATAGATTCCTTCGCAAACGCATTCTCTTCCGATAGCATTCCAGATCCTTCCTCTGAAACTCTCCTAACTGCCTTTATACATCTAATATTTCAGATACTTCGGTATCTCTACACATTAGGCTGGTTTCGGTTGTCTGCGTTGTTATCTGTGGTGTTTATTACATGGTGGATGGGACCGAGTTATCGTGCTAGTGTGTATTGTGTCGATTTCGAAGTTGCTGATCGATTAGATGAGAATTGGAAATTAAGTAGAGATGATATTATGACTATTATGAGAGGAATGGGACATGAAAATGAAGTAGAAGCTGTTGAATCTTCTTGTGCATCAACAGATGTACCAGCTTCAATTAGTAATTCAAATAGTAGTAGTACGAAAACTTCCAAAGAAAGTAGTGGTACTGTAGAACAGAATGAATCTAGTAAAGATACTGCTAGTGTGAAACCAGCATCTTCATTAGTACTTGGTAATACGGAAAGTACATTATCAAGTACGAAACCAGTTGTTTCAGCATTAAACGGTCCTCATAATCCAAAGTATTCACAACAATCAATAGATTTTATGGAAAGAATTCTACAAAACTCTGGTATAGGAAATGAGACTCACTGGCCTCCATGGACTACGCAATGCTTGAAGGGGATGCCGCAATGTACTTTTTATTTGTTATTTGTTTGGAAGTTTGAAATTATTCGTACTAGTTGTTTTGTCTTCCTTAAACCTAATCAATTTCAAAACCTCTCTCACTCTAGGTCGTGACATGCTCCACGCCCGCCGAGAGGCTGAAGAGATCATCTTCCCAATCGTCGATCGTCTCCTGCGAGTCAAGACTGGTGTCAAACCTGAAGAAATCGACTTTCTAGTGGTGAATTGTTCTCTCTTTTGTCCTACACCAAGTCTTGCAGCTATGATTGCTAATCGATTTAAAATGCGTGAAGATATAAGAAGTTATAATTTGGGTGGGATGGGATGTAGTGCTAGTTTGATTGGTAAGGGACATTTTAGAGAAATATCCTTAAATCCTAAAGTCAAAATCAGCGCATTAGATTACGTGTAAATCCGCATTCTGGTGCGATTTTTAGCTATGGGGATAAGGGGGGTCATTCTGAGGTACTGAAATTCCTAAAATGTCACACTATATCTTTAATAGCGGTTGATTTAGCTAAACAATTAATTCAAAACACTGGTGCTTCAATGTACGGTAGCTTTGGATCGATGTTAGGAGTGAAAGAGAAGTTAGCTTTAGTTGTATCAACAGAGAACTTAACTGAGAACTTATATCGTGGTAATGAAAGATCGATGATGATGCAGAATACATTATTTCGATGTGGTGGAGTTGCAGTATTATTGAGTTCTTCGGAGTGGAATGGTAGGAAGATAAAAGTAGAATCTAGTACTTCTTCTTTAAGTTCAAGTTCAAAACAAGAAGGTAGTAGTGATAGTCCAAGTCCGACAGAAGAATATTCTACTTCTAGTTCAGATAGAGATCCATCTGATACTCATCATTCCAATTCAAGTAATTCTTCTTCAGCTGCATCTTCATCTCTCTCCTCTAACCCAACCGCTCCCATAACAGCCACTATAAGAAAGAGAACTACATGTAAAAAGACAACTAAATCCTTATTCTCCTCTAACGGCCGTTATGCTAAATATAAACTACTTCACTCTGGTAGGACTCTCATGCACGATAACAACTCTTATAACTGTGTATTCCAGCAACAAGATTCAGAAGGTAACAAAGGAGTTCGTTTAGATAAGAATATCGTATCCGTAGCAGGACGTGCATTAACTAAGCAATTCACTCAGATTGGTCCTCATGTACTACCCCTATCAGAACAGTTGAAGTGTGTCATGTCCTACGTAGCCTCATTTATACTAAAGAAACATCTATGTGTTTGGTTTCCAAAATCCGATCTCTTAAAGAAATTAAGAGAAAATAGTTGGTTATTGAAAGGATACACACCAGACTTTAAGAAAGCAGTCGATTTCTTTTGTATACATGCAGGAGGTCGTGCGGTAATAGAAGGAGTCCAGAAGAATCTAAACTTGGATCTTAACTGCTTAGAATTTTCGGTTTAGGCTTTAGATCTCATATTGAGGGTCCTTGAATATATCAAAAAAATCACGTTCTGTCCTTCTAAAACTACACCGGAGAGAGGTTTCTGAAGACTTTTAAATCTTAAGCTCCAAAAGTGCAAAGTATCTCTTTAAAATCCACAAATAACACCTTATAATTACAAGGATACGCTATACAAATTCAAGTACCCAAGCAATACCCAGCTATACACGTAGAACCGAGTTTCAAAACGTTAGAGAATTGGGGTAATACGAGTTCAAGTAGTATATGGTATGAATTGAAGTATATAGAAGATAATCCAAGTAGATTTAGACTAAGTAGTGGACATCGGGTGTTACAGATTGCTTTTGGAAGTGGATTTAAATGCAATTCAGCAGTGTGGTTGAGATTATAGTAAATTGATGATGGAGTTTTGTTTTTATTTTCTTGATATAATCAGCGTAGCATAAATATTTTCTTAGTCATAAAATATCATATTGTGGTTACTATTATCGGCCTTATGATAGTTTTTTCCAAAGTAGAACTTACTATCATATAAAGGTTGATATCTGAATAGTGTTTATATTGAAGTTGCTGCAGTTTGTTTATCTGACTGCTTTGCCTAAATGGCACACCTTTTCTATTCTTCTGTTGTCTTCTAACTAAGTTCTAAATAAATCTAGGTAGTTGGTGGTGTAATAAAATAATGAACAAACAAACTCTCCATCGTAGGAAAGCCTAGATAGACTTCAGAAATTTCATCATCATTAAACAGTCACACAAGAGGAGTTAACATTGACTCCTCCGAAAGTTATTTTGTGTGGTTTAATGTGTAGTTTGAGTTTTCGACTACAAATTATTTATGGAAAACTAGTAAGATTTAACTTTTAAGTAATTACGCAGAGAAGGAAGAAGAATGTAGTCCCTTATTTTGTATAGTAGTTTGTTTACCGTCTTTTATTAAGTTATTTAATAGATCATTAGATCTTATTCATTATTCCGGTCATTTTCCTGAACTTTCTTACCCGGTCTGTATAGTATTGATTTTTGTAATGAGTCAAACTATTAAGTTAAGAAGAATTTGGTTTTTGCTGTTTGTTGTTCAGCTAAAGCTAAGCCTGTTTTTGTTTTATACGATGAGAAGAAGAATACCAATATTAATTCGATACCATTAGTAGTATACCAGTCTAGTTTTATATATTGTTAGTTTGTTTATCTAAATTTATTACCAGCAACAGCCAATCATGCCACCATCTCACTACACCGTTCTCAACATCACTAAAAAAGCAACAAAGAAAGAAATCAAAATAGCTTATCGTAATTTAGCAAAGAAATATCACCCTGATGTCAACACTTCCCGAGCTTCTCAAGCTATGTTCACCAAAATACAATCAGCATATGAAGTGTTAAAAGATGATCGAAAACGACGTGAATACGATAAAGACTTAGCTGGTGGTAATGCAGGATCTAGAACAGGTGGATCAGATTGGACTAATTCAGCTAATCACTCCTCTACCAGGTGGAAAGGAAGGTATGATGCACCGGGAAGGGAAGGTTCTGGTTCTGCAACGAATCCTGATGATTATTTAGGGAGAAGACGGAATATCAATGAAGAATTTATAGAGAAATTGAAGAGGAAG
>Ga0099798_10780_pt1 | contig 10050 bp, 8 predicted proteins | sample Uncmet_Sort29A_1_FD_89870 | JGI IMG/M metagenome (GOLD analysis project Ga0099798, IMG submission 89870) | Marine eukaryotic communities from CALCOFI LINE 67, Pacific Ocean - CN13ID_Sort29A_1 | ecosystem: Environmental > Aquatic > Marine > Oceanic | place: Pacific Ocean: Monterey Bay | collected... | reverse complement strand
AAGGTCTTGCAAGAAGAGAATCAAGAAGAAGGTCAGGAAACAACACTAGCAAATCAGAATAAGCTTCCGAAAACGAAGCCAGAATTTCCGAAATCGAAGCGGAGGCAAAGTTTGGAAAAAATCAGGAGGAAGCCAGAACTTCCGAAAGATCTGTGGAAGAGAGCGATCGAAGAGATCTTGGACGAAAAACGGAAGCAGAGCGAGGAGCGTATCAAGACAAAGGTGGAGCTTAGACAAAAAAAAGGTGCAGAGGATCTACGGAAATTAAAGCGGCGAGAAAGTCTAGAAAAGAGCAAGACAAAGCCAGAGGTTGCGAAAGTTCCGCTAAACGTCCAGGTCCAAGCGAAGTCTGAGCCTAAAGAAAAGGTTGATAATCAAAGCCGTGAAGAAGAGGTTCATAATTATCATCCTCTCAACGACTCGGACCCCGAGGATCACGATGACCCGTTTATTCACGGGTTCTTTTGGCGCATCGCCGAGCGTAAAGTGAAGGAGCTACATGAAATGAAGCAATGGTTTCAGGAGGAGGTACACAACCAGAAAGTTGAAGAGGCGGAGGAGGAGGAACTTCGGCAACAACTTCAGGGTAGTGACAAAGATGCGGAGACTAACGGTAATAACAGTAGAAATAATTCAGAAACTAAACAGGAAGAAGCAAAATCCAAAGGTGAAGAAGGTGAAAATGAAGAAGGTGAAAATGAAGGAGGAAGCAAACCAGAAGATACCCCAGAAGATCCTGTTGATGACGGATTTCTGAGCGATTTTCAGGTCGCAATGCTAAAAGAAATCGCACACAAAGCTGGGTACAATCCACACTATCCCGCGTATATGCATTCACCATTTAACAATCTTAATCGAGATATTTTAGAAGGACCGAAAGAAGCAGAGAGGGAAGTGGAGAATGAGCAAGAAGTGGAGAAAGAGCAAAAAGTGGAGAAAGAGGTGAAGAAAGGGCAAGAAGTGGAGCGAGAGGGCAGGGAGAGGGGTAATACCATTACTGGAGGGAGACATTGGGGTAAGTCCTTGGACTACGGACATGGCGTAAACTTTCAATATGGTTCTCGGCGAAGTATGTATAGTCTTCTCAATTAGACAATTAGACGAGGATGTGATTAGTACAAAATCCATGACCAAGTTAGTACAAAAATTAAATCTATGAGCAAGGGTACAAAATCTGTGACCAATTTAGTACAATTGAAATAATGCGAAACCCGTCTATCATTAATAGACGAGGGTATAATTAGTACAATTGAAGTTGTGCAAAACCCCTCCAGTGGGGAAATATTTTAGCACAGATTGAATTCGTGATGAAAACAATATGAACACAATGCACAAAATCTGATCATGCAAAATCATGCGGAGGGTGCAGCGGCACTGCATATAAGTAATTATTAATTTGATATTAAGGATGCTACACAGGAGCTTAATAATTAACCAGATGGTATAACATGCTACCGCTTTCTCGGGGCATGCCGTAGATTCTGGACAACATTTAATTCGATGACTTTTTTTTTAACAAATACAATTATACAATTACGCTAGTATTCATCGTTCCAAGCGAGCTAATCGTAAGTTCGAACAAAGTTTCTGGAAAAAAATGGAAGAAATAGCAATAAATTAATTCTGAAAAATCAACTTTCGCGTCGCCGTATGTCACAGCAGTGTGTCGTTGCGAATGTATGTCACAGCAGTATGTGAATCCAAATGAATCTTATTGTTTAAGGGCATTGCATCGGATTTTCATTTCTCGGGGGTTCAAGTTGCATCGCCGGGAGGATTAGGTCAGAATTGAATGGAGGGTGTTGGAATATTATGAGGGGCGCATATCGGGGTAAGTCATTTGTTATCGGGGTAAGCTTGGTAGCAGGAGGGAAGTAACAGTTTGGTGGTGGGACGGAAGTTTGGTGGTGAGGGAGAATCTGAAGCGTCATGGCGGGAGGCAAATTTAGTTTCGGAATAGAACTCATATATTCCCTTGAAAAATCCCATTGAATTTCAAAATCACCCTTTTCACCATCACCCCCCCCCATCAGGAATCGATTGGAATTAAGTTGATCTGATCAACGTGTACACAAATTCGCCATCAGCATTTTCAAATCATAGTAGTGTTTTCCGTACTATTTATGATGATATTGAAGTTTTATTGAATACTTAATCTGAAGAGAAGTAGTCTTACGTGAAATAAAGTAGTCTTAATATGCGAAATCATAATCATAATCATCTGTGGCAATATGTTGACCTACCTTCTCCTAGCATTCTTCGCAGATCATGTCCATCTATCACTAACTAACTTACTAGCGAAATGGTCACCTACCAATGTGAGTGATAATGTCAATTTGCCGTCTATTAGCCTCCTTCGTGCTAGCTTTTTTCTGCTATTCGTGCTCTCTCCTACTCGTCTTCTTCGCATCTACCGGAAGCATCAAAACAATACTAGACTCACCTAGTAGAAAGTGGTACCATATGAGCATTCCTCCTCACATTCTTGGCAGAGCATGCAAGTCTGTCAATATCACTAGCGTCTGGCAGCAAGATTGCTCGGAGGGAGAGTAAGTAAATCTGTCAATATCACTAGCGTCTGGCAGCAAGATTGCTCGGAGGGAGAGTAAGGGAGTATTAGTAAGTAAGTAAGTAAGCAGAAGTAAGCAAGTAGCAATATTAACAGCTTAAACTTTCCGAATATTATTAATAGCTTTCCGAATAATAGCTTTCCGAATATTAATAGCATTCCTAATATTAGCTTTCTTCTGCAAAGATCATGTTCATCTGATTCTTCTCTATCACCAGCGTTAGTACGAGAGAAATGTTCACCTACCAATGTTCACTTACCTCCTATTATCTTTCTTCGCACTAGCTTTTTTATGCTATTTATTTTCTCTCCTCGTCGTATTAGTCGCATCCGGAAGAAATATTACCCGCAGTTCTAGTAGTAAAAATAGCATTTCCAGTAGTAGCAATAGCATTCCCAAGCAGAAAAGTGAGTCTTCTACTGTCAGTGTAACTATCCGTAGTGATTGCTGAAACCTGCCAGAAAGCAACACTGCGAGAAAGTACAACAGCGAGAAACAGGAGTAACTGGAATACTAACACTGCCCGAAAGTACTCCAGCAGTAACAACAGCATAAGTAAGAGAATAGTAATACTCGTACACCATAAGTAACAGACGATGGTACATCCTGACGCAATAAAAAGTGCGGTATCGGAGAGTAAAGTCACTCAAAATATCCGTACTGTTACGGAGGGCGAACAAAGGTCTGATCGTTTATATGAAACTGTTGCGAAAGTCGTAGGTGTTTGCATCATTCTAGGCTTTGCGTTGCTGCTGTTTAATCGGAAACAGATGATTTAGGGTCAATTGATGAGATAATCGGAAACAGAGTTTACATAGGGTGAATCGATGAGATAATCGGAAACAGAGTTTACATAGGGTGAATCGATGAGATAATCGGAAACAGAGTTTACATAGGGTGAATCGATGAGATAATCGGAAACAGATAATCGGAGGAGTGCAGAAAAAATCCGAAGAATACAAAGAACATAATCGTACGTACAACGCCCATTGCATTAATATCAAATCGAAGAACGATGAAGGAGTATATAGTCGCCGTCGGCGCGGTGTGTGCCACCGTATTCGCTATCATCGTATTTGCCATACCGCCGTGGTTCATATTGGCTGCATAGGGTTTGTACACGATAATAATATCAAGCTGCGTCACAGTGTTGAAGATAGCAGCGAGCTAAGAGAAATTCGATAAAACAGCGAGCTACTAATAGAAATTCGATAAAACAGCGAGCTAATAGAAATTCGATAAAACACTGCCAAGAGCGAGCTATTATAGAAATCTAGAAATTCGAAATTCGACAATGAGTGGATCAGTCGCGAGGAAAGACAGAGGCTTGATATTCGAGAATGCCGGGGACACTGGCATGACAGAATCATTTAGCAATGCCAGTCTGGGCGAGATAAATGACAAACCTCTCCCACACTTCAACTTTAGCAAGGAGGTGGAGGTGGGACCGACACGAGTGAATGGGAAATTGAATGGGAAAATGAATGGGAAATTTGACGATGACAAGGACTTAGGCAAATTCAATAACGCTGCCGATTCCAACGGTGGCAAGAGTTCCAATGCCAATTCCAACGGTTTGAGTGCCAACGATTTGAGTGCCAACGGTTTAAATCCCAATGCCATCATCTCCGGTAAACCTCCTCCCAAACGTTTCTGGAAAAGCTCGGAATCGCATGAGACGTTTCTGAAGCAATTGTCGAGTCTCAGAGCGTCCGTCGATAAGCTGTCGGCCGAGGAAATTAAGCGGCAATATGAAGACGCCGTTAGCGAGTACTATAAAATTTACTATAAAATTCTTATTAGCTGTCGGCCGACGAAATTAAAAGGCAATATGAAGACGCCGTTAGCGAGTATTATAAAATTCTTATTCTGTCGGCCGACGAAATTAAAAGGCAATATGAAGACGCCGTTAGCGAGTAATATAAAATTCTTATTACAGCTGTCGGCCGACGAAATTAAAAGGCAATATGAAGACGCCGTTAGCGAGTACTATAAAATTCTTATTCTGTCGGCCGACGAAATTAAAAGGCAATATGAAGACGCCGTTAGCGAGTACTATAAAATTCCTATTAATAAGTTGCCGGCCGAGGAAATTAAAAGGCAATATGAAGACGCCGTTAGCGAGTACTATAAAATTCTTACGGCCGACGAAATTAAAAGGCAATATGAAGACGCCGTTAGCGAGTATTATAAAATTCTTATTCTGTCGGCCGACGAAATTAAAAGGCAATATGAAGACGCCGTTAGCGAGTATTATAAAATTCTTATTCTGTCGGCCGACGAAATTAAGAGGCAATATGAAGACGCCGCTAACGAGTACTATAAAATTCTTATTACACGAAGAAGACGTGGTGATCAGTGATCACATTCACTGATCCGAAACTGGCTTCCACGAAATGCCAGAATATTAAGTGTTTAATATACAAAACAGTCATTTCAAATAATTTTTCACGATGTATAATTTCTGTAGTAAAAGTTCTGTATTGGCATGGTATTCCCCATGGAATGTTGTACTTTTCCGCAATGTTTCATACTAAATTTGTAATAATACAGATTTCATACTCGCTTTCATTTAAATTTTTTGAAAAAAATTAAGGTATGCGCCCAAGCAGTCGGCCTTCGAGGAAGCGATTGGGTTTGGAGGAAGAAACTTTGCGGGAAATTCGAGTCGGACGTACAATCCGGTGCAACATTCAGTCTTCATCCGCCAGTCACGTCCGAACGTTCACGCCGAAGAAGTCGAAATCTACGCGAAGACGATGAGGCAGATGTACAGGGGCGTTTTCTCACGAGAAACAATCGAGAAGATCGATAAAAAGGAGGAGGAGGATCGTATTCTAATTGAATTAAGTACTTGACGTTGTTTAATATACAGGGAGGAGGCCCAGAAGGAGAAACGTAATAGTACATCTAATAGAGTTGGTAAATTTACTTGGTTGTTGTGTCTATTAAAGTCAAGTGATCAGTTCATAGTAACAGTGCTAACACTAATCATCTGATGATTCATGAATTTGAACTTCAATATTATATTCCAAAATTTCCAAATCCACCTTCCCAATATCCCACAATTTCCAAATTTCAACTCTCCACGAGCTACTAGCCCTGAAATGACCGACTTAGAATAGTATTTCCACTTTAACGTAAACAATTTTTAGAAAAATATTTAGATTATTGCACTCATATTATCATAACATCGTATTAACGGGCTTCTGTAACGCCGTTACAAGATATTCGAGGCACTCCATGAAAATGCCTATTGATCAGGTGCCATGGCCTTGCGCGTCAAGCAGCATAGAGATGAGTGCCTGGCGGAGAGGGAGAGGAGGACAAAGGAATTAGAGAGAAAGTTTCACGAACAAGACCGCGGAAGTGAGGCTGCAAGGGAGTTGAAAGTAATCGAAGTCCTTTAATATTAACGATATGGGTTCGAAACTCATGTTCAGATGTTACTACAAATGGTATTTCTACCAATACGATGTGTTTCTGTACATTACTGAATCTGATGTGACTCTGAGTTTAGTTAAGAACCCATATCGCTTATTTGATGACTTAAGTAGCTTTTTATATTTTCTCTCTAAGTAGCTTTTTATATTTTCAGAACCCTAAGTAGCTTTTTATATTTTCTCTTTTTACTTGTAAAAATTGAATCTCTAAATTTTCTACTATAGTATCTCTCATTAAGGTACTCGAACAACGCCCAATCTGGGCGAGGTTGAGAATGAATCAGATTGAATTGGAGTTTGGGCTTCTACAGAAGAAGAAACTGACGCATGATAGGGAGAAGGAGAAGCGTTATAATTTGGATGAGGGGGGATAAAATGAGAGCGTATCATGATTTGGATGAGAAGACGAGAGTGAGTAAATTGAAGAACAGTTTTGATTTGTTGGGCGTTCTTAAGAAAGACACTGTAAAGGTGAAGAATCAGATGCCAGGATGGCGCGTTGAGAAGGGGCCGTCAAACCTGATGCCGGGAGTAGTTAAAAAGCCGATCATGCCGAGGAGTGTATTTGCTGGCACCACCGCTAACGACTTCAAGGGGGATACGTTTGAACTTGCGCAAAGGATGAAAAGACGCTACCCCAAGGGAGATTTGGAACCGGATCTTGAGAAGGTAATACATTATTAATCAAAGAAGGTATTATTAATCAATCAATGATCCTGAAATGAGCAGACTGATTCCCGAATCGGAATTTCCATTCTGCGATGCATTTCGATGAAATATGGAAATTTTCAGGCTTGGATTCAATATTAATAATACCGATTAATAATATCTCTCCTCTTCTGTATTGGAATCGCGATTGGAATCGCGTTCCCAATGTTTCATACTAAATTTGAATACTACGGATGATGCCGAGCATCATCTCGCTTACTAATACTACCCAACATCCCAATTGAGCTTCATCACTCAAAACCATGGGAGCTACAGCACTCAAATGACCGAATTAGTATTACTATTAGAGTAGTATTTGCATCGTAATTTAACAACCGTATCGAAGAAGTATTGCACTCAATTTACTAACTCTGCATTCTTTTCCCAAGGCCTCGTCAGTCTCGGGCTAGAGGAGTAGCCGGCGGAAGCATAATACGGACTGCATTTACGTCTATACGGTACTGTTTGGTTTTTACCAGCGGTATACGGCAAAAATCCACTTCAACCGATATTTGTTTTTCGGCATTTATTTATTTATTTTATTTATTTTGAATTTTAGGTACTCCAGTTCACCCAGGAAGTCGGAGATTATGAGAGGGCGGAGAAGTTGTCGAAAGAAATCGTCCGAGCTTATCAAGTGTCGGATAAGGATGAGATGGGTGAGATTTAGGAATTTAGCCAAATAAATTTTTAGCCCGAAGTGGTTGCTACAGGAAATTTGAATTTGAGGTTGAGTAGCCAAATAATTTCAATTTGTATGTAGGATTTTTTTATTAAACGAGAATTCAATTTGTATAAAATAATACTGCATGGATTTCTGCAATAATAATATTTAGTATGCTAAATTCCAATTGTACAAAAATTCCTATAATAGTAACAGTTAATATCTTAATTCTCTAATGATTGCCACACCTCGAACCCAGGTAAGCGATTATCCGGCGAAGAGGGTATTATACCTGGGCGTATTGACGCTGGCATTGGCGTTGATAGCGGGAAGCTGATTCTCGATAAAACGAACCATCATCATCACGATCACAGTGAGTGGTTTTACGAGGGCGAAAACGCTCAAGAACAGGGCCCGTACAGGACGCTGCAGATGCAGCATTGGAACAGTATTCTATACATGCAAAATGCACTCTACTACTATCTAGACGGACACGTTAGTATGAGTACATATGATAATCATATCCATATTTCACAAATGGATTTTTGTATTTTAGAAACGATTCAAATCATTTGCCTATGAATTCCGATTCGGGAATTCATTCTCGCTCTTTGTAATTTTGGATTTTGTGTTATTAATAAATATCTTGTTCCTTCAGCTAACGGTCATTTCCTCCCCTCTCTTCTGGTCCGCAGAGCCGACTGGGACCGCTTCTACCAAATAGAACAACTGTGGGAGTTTCCAAATCGAGCGTTTAGCGTTTCGAACCGGGATATCAGCAAAATAGAGTCGAATATGGTTTCGGTGGAGGGGAAAGTAGCAGAACAAAAGGAGGAAGAAAAGACCAGCCAGAACTTGAAGAAATTGAATTTGAAAGGAAAAGACCTGAAAGGAGGAAAAGACCTGAAAGGAAAAGACCTGAAAGGAGGCATGCTCGATCGTATGCCTCTCGATCGTTTCGGCGGTGGAGATGCTCATGATGTGCGGCGAGCGATTTATGGGGATAGTTCAGATAGTTCTGATGGACCTGACGGATCTCACGATAATTCTGGGGATGGTTCCCGCAGTGTCAAAAGTGCTCGTATGAGGGTCGTCGTGGCTTCGAAACCGGAGAGGCCCAGGGATAGCATGACAGGGTTAGAGGAGGAAAGTGGGACAAACGCGGAAAGCGGGACAAACGCAACAGGGACAGTTACAGAGAAAGAAGAACAGGAAGCAGACAACGAAGGCGTGGTGAAGAAGCGTAAAAAGAGCGGAAAGACTAGTACTACACCGAAGAAAAAGAAATCCAAAGCAGGAGATGGGGGGAAGGATGGTGAAAAGAATGGTGAAAAGCATAGTGAAAAGAAGTCGAAGAAGGCAAAAAAGGTGAATAAGAAGTCTACAGAGAAGACGGAAGAGGAGGAAGAGGAGGTCGAGAAGGAGGGAGAGCATACAGCTTTTCGGAACGGATGGGTTAATAATAGCAAGGCAGACGACGGGAAAGCTATTTTTGGGAAAAAAGGAGAAGGGAAGAAAGGAGGAGGCAAGGGAGGAGGCAAACTTCAAGTAGAGAGGATGTCAATGAGGAAGGGAGGAGGGAAGAAAGGAAAATGAGGGAGCTTGTTACTGAGGTGTCGTCAGCGTTCTTTGAGGACCGCAGTTTGAATAAACGTGGTTACGTAGCAAGCTAGAATTCAATTCTTGAATCTAATCAAATTAATATCATTCGAAAGTGATTAATTCATTTAATAGCTCAATCTAGAGAATTCAATCGAAATGACATAATCATCTGAGGATAGCACCCAGTCCCGTATCAGATATCCTCGCAGAGTTACCGGTATGGCAGTGCGATACCCGAGTGACAGCAGACTGATAGGAGACTGGGATCTGCGCAAATGGCACACATGCACAACATGTTCATTGTTCGGGATGTTTTCATCTCCAGGACGCTCTATTCATACGTTTATTATTAATTTTGTTGTACACAGTAAGTAAGCACTACTTAATAAGTTATTTGAAACATTCTGATTCAATGAAAAGTAGATTGGATCATCGAATGAACATTAGTAATACAGTGCGTGCAGTCAAGACGAATCAGCAACCGTACGTGGTTTGTTCTCGGGATCTCGAGAGTAAGGATGTGGTTTGTTCTTGGGATGATCATGAGGTGAATTCCTTGTTTGGGTTCACGCATCAACACTAATCTGGTGGGAGTTCAGGGCGGGAGGTCTATCTGTTTTTTTGGGATGATGTAGTTCTTGGGTGCACGGTTAGCGCGATAATATATTAATAGGAGTTCAAAACACCATGCCCCTAGGCTTCGGTATTACTATTAGAGGAGTGGCAATAATCATCTTTATAGAATCGTAGAATTGGTCGTCGATCAGTTGAGACGATGGAGGTTCGATCGGGAAACGGATGGAAATTACGAAGCAGCAAATTTTAGGTTGGCAGGTGCTCTCGGTGGACATCGTAGGTCCGGTTGGATTGTACGAATCGGCAAGGTTCGATGTTAATAGTGACAATAGTACCCACCCCCAGGCGCCACTTGGCATTATGATTTCTAATAATCCTCGCAGGTTCAAAAACTTCAACTGCAGTTTCATTGGCGTTTTCTGACATCAGGAGCTGTATATGATTTCATCTATTAAGATATTATCGTATTAAGTACTTATTTTCATGT
>Ga0099798_10779_pt1 | contig 10056 bp, 9 predicted proteins | sample Uncmet_Sort29A_1_FD_89870 | JGI IMG/M metagenome (GOLD analysis project Ga0099798, IMG submission 89870) | Marine eukaryotic communities from CALCOFI LINE 67, Pacific Ocean - CN13ID_Sort29A_1 | ecosystem: Environmental > Aquatic > Marine > Oceanic | place: Pacific Ocean: Monterey Bay | collected... | reverse complement strand
TCACAAGTTTGGATTTTCACTCGATTTTTTTTTGCCTTAATACAAATAGTATAGAGCGACTAAGTGTTGTGGGCCAGCCTATTTTTGCTCAAAAATCTTAAAAATTTTCATAAATTCTAAAGCAAAAATCAAAAACAAAAACTCAAAAATAAAACTTCTAAAACTAAAACTATTATAACTAAACAAACATTACTTAAGTATTAACCGTTATAAGTACCAGTATATCCAGCTTTTTTATATGCCTCTGCATTAGCTAATGTAATTCTTTTACCATTAACAAAAGTAGGTTTAGCTGAATGTTGCTTTGGTCCTTAAAAATGTTAAACTCGAAACTTGTAATTTCGCTGTCTAAAAATAGCTTTTTAGCACTAAAAAACATCATTTTTTTGATAGATCTAAGGATCCGGAATCTGAAGCAAAATGTAAAAATGTCAGACCAAAGCAACATCCAGTTAGGTCGACATAATTCACTTTCATCTCCAACTCCTGTACCATTAAACCCTGGACAGCTTAAGTCACAAGGACGTAGATTTGGTCCTATTGCTTCTTGATTCCAGGGATGTACCTTAAGGATTTAAACTTTAGAAAATCAAACGTATTTTGATTGCGAAAACGACGATACTGAGCCGTTTAAAAGACGCTATCTGTAATCCTCAAAATGCTAAAGATTAAACGTGAGATTTTCTAAAGTTCATAAAGTACATCTTGGAGACATTGACCTTCACAATTACCAACACCTTCTAAACAGAACGATAATAACTGGGTATTGCTTTGGGTTATAATTTTAGGTAATAGGCTTTCAATTCTCATATTGAGGATCCCTGAATCTATGAAAAATTTCAGGACTTTACTAATGAAAATAGTCCACTGTTTTTAATAGACTATCTGAGAGACTTTCAAGATTAAAAGGTTCGAAAAGTCTACACATTTAGGAGATAGATTATTCGTTAAAATAATACCCTTTAAATTACATTCAGAACCATATTAGCCAGTTAACCTACCACATCCTACAGACTCTTTTCCTTGAGTACCAGAGCGGTGATCACAACAACAACAGATAGCGAGGATTTGTTGGATGGGGAGGAAGAGGAGATAAGTTATGAAGGTTATCTTGGATTTGGAGATGAGGGGAGAAAGCATGGTTGGTTGGTTTGGTTACCTATTAAGGTAAGAATTCATTTAAATCTTTAGTTTAGGTTTACAAAAATGGATCTACTAAAAAGGTATAAGTGATATATAGACGATTCTTTAGTTTATCTCAAATTCAAGTTTAATCTCATAACTTACCCTCATCGTATTCTACTCTTCCTCAATAGAAACATGTAGTAATATCTTTAAGTTTGTTTATTATTCCGATGTGTATTGTTACAAATAATGGTTTAGAAATTAACTTTCAAAGAAGTATAAAGAAAAGACTTTCACATCGTTTGTAATCGATCCTATAGAATCTTTAATTCCACTCCAGCTTACTTCTCCTTCTTCTCTTGCACTTTCTCAACCTTCTGCTTCGATTTCTGATCGTGATCGACAGATTCGGTTTGTTTCTCTTGTTTAGTTTCACCTTGATCATCAACTTCGAGGAAAGAGGCAGCAGATGAGGGAGCAGGGCATCCTTTGCATTCATCATCAGTTACTGAAAGTAATAAATAAGAGAAGTTTCTCAAAAAATATTATTGACGCTTAGAGCTAAAAAGATATCAATAATATCAAAGAACAAAAATCAAAACCAAATAAGTACCTCCAGATTGACAAGTTCCTTTTTTGCCACCAACATTACATTCATCACCTGTCTTGCCACCAGTTGTACACGGTGCAACCTTTTGACCTACTCCCTTAGCCGTACAGCAACATCCTTCCACCATAGAAATGGAAACTCCGAAAAAAATGAAGAGTAATCGAAGAACGGGCATGATTGTTTAATTCGTGGATTTTAAGTTAATAGAAAATAAAATAAATTTACACTAAGAATCCGAATCGGAATATAAAGTATGTATAAAGGGAACTTCAAACAACTCGATCTCCTCCTTCAAACTCGTATCAATACTCTAAGTCTCTTCTCAAAAACTAAGTCTCATAGCAACACAAAATCTACCCGTGATACAACAAATCAATAAAGTGTTGATTCTATTAATTTTCAACTTACAAAAATCAGATACTTGATATCTCAAGTCACTCGATACATAAATCAAGTAATCATATAATACTTGACAAAATTGAGTTGTTTAACAACATAGTCAATTTAATATTTCTCTAGTAGACTATCATTTCGTCAATAGTAATACCCCTCCTGGATTATATTCCCTTCATCTGTAAGACCTACGATATCTCCTTCATACGTAACACCAACAGAAAGTAGCTGTGTCTTATTTGAGTCAACAGAAAGTAGTTTCTGTTTCTTCTTTTCTTTTGATTCAGCGCCAGGACCACTAACTGAAAGTAGTTTCTTCTCTTGGTTTGAAAGTAGCTTCTGTTTCTTCTTCTTTCGTTTATATTCAGATTTAGATTGAGATCCTAATTCTTTCCTTGAAGTTGATTTGCTGTTGACATTGTCCAACAATTTCGACAGCTTCGATTTAGCAGGTATGATTAAATTATTCGATAACTGGGTGTTGCTTTGGTCTCTAAATCCCCAACAAATCCTATTCTCATAATTCTCCATGCTAAAATGTTGTTTTACATTGGCAGGACGCGATTTTTTTGCTATATTTAGAGACCCGCAATTTGCCGAATAACCCGGAACCAAAGCAACGCCCAGATAATTCATTTTTCTTTATACTTATAGGATCTTCACCTTTGTTTAGAGGCATGAAGTATCTACCTTATATAATGGGACATTTTAGAAATTTTCAAGATTATAAGTCTCGCTCCTTGGGGATACATAATCGTTGAGAAAGCTGCATGAGAATGCGACTTTTCCTTATAACATCCTTATGGAATTTTAAGACCTCAGAATCAAGCTTTTAGGCTCTAAACTTAATAACATACCTCCTTCTGAAACTTCTAAACCGAGCCATTTAGCTACATCCTTATCCACTTCTACTACATGTTGAACTTTCACTCCTTTACTAGTTTTTTTAGTAGCGAGAGAACTAGCTAGTACTGTAGTATTAGTAGTAGTGAAGATATTGTGTATTAGAAAGGAGTAGATTAAGAAGGAGGAGGAGACAAGTGGAAGAGATAGAATAGACATCACTTCTTATTACGTACGTTAAAAGATTTGCTAAGCAATTGTTACTAATTGCCTTAAACTAAATAACGAACCCAATTTCTATTCTCTTAAGTTTAACCTCACCAACTCAGTCCCAAATGAGATTACTCAATCACATAGTCGTCCTCACTTAGGAACATCATCAAACAATCGATAGTAACCAAAATCAATGTATTTCTACAAAATTCTATAATTAAAGCTCAACAAGAGAGAAAAGGTCTTTATGATGCTAATCTTTCAACAAAAATACTGAGTGAGACACTATAACGTGAGGTCAATGATTCAAAAAACTACTACAAAATTACTTATCAGATTTCTCCACTTCCTTTCGATTTCGAAGCAGTTACACTTTCATCTAAATCCACTCTGTTCCCCTCATCATCGTCAATCCTCATCATTATATTCGGTTGATTCCTTCTGTCATCATCCACCCTTCTCATCATTTCTTTTTGTTTCCTTCTTCTACCTTCTTTTCTTCGTAATCGCTTTTGAATTGGTTTTGAGATAGGGATTTCTCGAGAGGTGGAGGAGAGAACTTCTTTACCTATGTTGTGATTTTGGAGAAGATTTAAATTTGAGGAGGATATTAGAAAAACATCTTACTGTAACAGTTACTTAAAGTTCTAAATCAAAACCAAAATTAACGTTCTTAAGTACCATCTATATCCGATCCTATTCCTACTATAGGTGTAACTGTTCCTGAACTTGGCCTCGAAATAATTATCTGACTCTGTTGAGTTCCGTGTACTACTGATATCTTACTGGTCGAGAATAGGAAGAAAAAACCCACAAAGAAACAATAGAAGATGAAAGGGAAGATGGTTGTGACAATGGAGAAAAATGAGAAAAGCATTGACATGATTTTATTATAGTTTTAATCTAAGTTCAAATACTATTTAAACTATCTAGATGTTTAGTAGTACTAGTAGTCTGAAATTGGATAGGATAATGACCTCAACTCAAAATAACTCCTTACTCACTTAGTGTACTCGTTTACTCAAGACTCATCATTATATTCTAATTTCTAACTCTAAGAACATCGTACTCTAATTACAGAAACAAAGCGATAACGAATATCAGATATTTTTTGTTCTCTATGATTTATATAGTAGCACCTCTACTAATTCTTGTTTCAAAGGAAGATCCAACAACATTTTTGTGCTCCTGTAGTAAGTTCCATTCGTCTTCTTAATCTTACTGCGTCAATTACTGAAGTCCTTCATTGATTTTATCTAATCCAAAAAGATCTATAGAGATTTTTTTACTTACTTATCAAACTACGTAAAGAGTAAACGAGAAAGACGAGAAAAAGCAACTTAAAACCAAACTAGACCTTCTCAACATAGTTATGATTACTTAACTTCTCCTCGCCCAAAGTGAATTTAACTAAGACTAAAAAGATAAACGTAATTAGGAAGATGACAATCTGTTTATAAGATAAGTTATTTACCGTTTCACCCAGTGTCAGTCTAGTAGTAGTACGTCATACAGCTGCTATAACATATTTTTTTTCTATTTCTCCTATACTAAAACAAGACATGACACGACATCCAAATTTTAGAAGCACTATTCAGTTTTTTGTTGTTAAAGTATCTAAGTGAGTAGACCATCTCTCCACCTTACCTAATCAATCATCACCATCTAAGAAAACTAGAGTAGAGATAAAGAAGATAAAATCTACCAAAGTGAATATATTTGAATAAAGATTAAAAGAGTATATTTCAAAGAAGACAAAGAGTTATTTTGGAAGCTAAAAGAATAAGAATATAGTTCAAGTTTTGAAATGAAGTTCTGTTCTTTCGAAAAGTATTCTATCTAGTAATAGTATTAAACTCATATAGTTTTTAACCTTATTAAGCTCACGATTTTTGGATTATTGTGTTGATTAATATGTTGTTAGTTCCTCCTCGTTAGAATTTGGTTTAGATTTAGCATGAAAATCAACGTCTTAAAAAACTTCTAGCGATAAAGTAATAATAGCACTTGCATTGTAACCTAAAACAAGTATACTAAAACTTCATCTTCTAAAAGTTCTCTAATAGTGAACTTGAAATTCACAAATAATACCTATTACCTTCTCCTCTACTTAGTACCTTCTCTTCACCAAGTAGTTTCACTTTAACCTAAATTCTCCAACAATATTTCAGTTAATTTCATTTTTAATATTTTATCTAATTTTAGTACGGACTTTAAGCGAATGAGAAGAATCATATAGTAGTTTTGTTAAGATTTTAACAAGTTGAGTTTTAACGAATTTCATGAAAAGTATATAACGAAAGTTGAAAGTCAATAAAGAATAATTGTTGTGATAATGATTCAAATAAGTTAATAAAGTTTTTCTTAAAGTATTATAGTTCTTAGTCCTCTTAAGTTCCCTTTGAATATATCCATACCATTTTACTCCCAGTTAATTATGTTTTGTTTTGTTCCAGCACTAAACGACGAATAAAACCAAAAGTATCCTATTAGATAAAAGAAGAAGGAGTTCTTAGTAATGAGTAATGAGTAAGTAGGTAAGTTTCAAAATTTGAATAATTTATTCTGAAATCATCCACGAGCTGGTAATCAGCAAGAAAATTAATACATACCTCGGATGAAGTAGCAATAACTTAATGTGGTAAAATCCTAATTAGCACCTTGATATCTTCTTCTTCAACTTGAACTTATCCTTCTCAACAACAAAACTGAAAACTCAACATACATACGTAACATACATACATTATTAGTCATAGAACCCTTCTAATATCTAAACCAATAATAATTCCAACAAAACAATCATCCATTCAGTACATCATCAACCTCTTATAAACCTCTTATTTAACCATCAACTTCATCAGAAGTCCAGAGAGTTAACTAAAAATTTCAAAAACGATAAGTTAGACACCAGTTTGAAACCTTTTCAGAATCCCTTTCAAAAGTACTCTAATTTACTTTAGGAAACGCGTTCTGATACACTTTTATGCTGCCGGCTACGAAGTTAAAATAATTGAGAGAATTCTAAAAAGATCAAAATTCTAAAGTACGTTATCTCTTAATAATTGCATAATTAAAGTAGAATCCTTATAACTTTCTTCGGAAACATTATCTAATTCAGCAATAGCATCTTCAAAAGCTTTACGGGCCATAGAACAAGCTTCTTCAGGTTGGTTTAAGACTTCATAATAGAAAACGGAAAAGTTTAAAGCTAATCCTAATCTAATTGGATGAGTAACCAATAATTGTTCAGCAATAGTCATAGCTTGTTTATAACTGGGTTTTGCTTTTGATTTGAAGATGAATTTTCACAAACCTTAAACCTGTAATTTCGCTGTGCTATTTTAGCTAAATCGGCTTAGAAAACGGCTTCAAAATGTCTCTCTCGGGATGGGTCTCGAAATCCAAAATTTCACATTTTCACAAATTAAGCAACAAGCAGATAAGCATCCTTAGCAGCATCAGCACTAGCTTTTCTTTCAGCTTCAGACTTATACCTTTTATATAATATTTAGATTTTTAGTTTTTTACATTCATAAAGTTCTTTTGCGCAGCAAAATAATATATAGAGTCAAGAAGAAAATGTTGTTATGACTAAACAAAAAAAAGCCCACCTGTAAGTGCTGATTTAGATATCGAGCAATCTGACACACTAATTTGAATGATTGAATACTTCATAAGTCTCTACTTTCTACAAGCGGGTGGGCTGATACGACCAAATCAAACTTTAACTATTATGTTTATTACTGAATGAATAGAAAAAAGTTTTAATAGAGTTGTTTTTGAGCAGCAAAATAATACGTAGGATCAGTCTCAGAAAGAAAATATCACTACGTATTAAATCATAAGATTAATATTCTCTCTACCTATTTGTGGAATGTTAGACATCAGTAGAGCAGATAGTGTGGTAAAAATGATCAATTACTTCCTAAGTATCTCATTCCGAAGGGCGGGTGGGCTAATATCAACATATATTTATAACGTAACATTTTTTAAGTTCTGAAGATTTTGACTTTAAGTACTCAGCAATATAACGATGATAATCACCTAATTTAAAAAACAGAACCCTCAACTTTTTCTCTAGACATCCAGAACGGGTATTGAAATAGTCTAAGAGACCGGCCTCTCAATTGATAAAAATCTGCGTTTCTAGAGCTAATTTAGCATAGATTTTACCATGTATTTTGAAGATTTCAATATAATACCTTTCATCTTATGATAGAATACCTAGTGACATTTTAGAAATTTTCAAGATTTTAGATCCTGCTCCTTGGGGATACATATTTGTTGAAAAAACAGCATGAAAATGCAACTTTTCCTTATAAAATCCTTATGGAATTTTAAGACTCTAGAATTGAGGTTTAAGGTCCTAAAATGTCACATAATAGAATACTTGACTTTCTTCTTCCCCTGCAGCAACATCACCTTTCTTAACTGGGTTTTGCTTTAGTCTATAAATTTTCGGTTTAGACTTTAGATTTCTCATATCGAGAATCCTTGAATCTATGAAAACATTCACGATTTACCAATCAAAATCCACTGTTTTTAGCTGCTTCTGATAAACTTTCAAAATTAAGGTTCGAAAAGTCTCCTTTTAGGAGATAGATTCCCTTTAAATACCCTCTAAATTACCTTCAAAACCATAAGCAGTTAATTAAAGTTTCATCTAATAAATCAAGGACCTTTTTACATAATTCATCTATTTCCTTTTCAACTTTTTCTCTATAAGAACGAGAACGTTGTTCACCTCATAAAGGAACATTTTAAGTATAAAACCTTAATTCTAAATTGTTAAAAAATCATAAGGATTATGTTAGGAAAACAGCATTCTAGCGTGAACTTTTTTCATGCTGGTGTAACCGCAAGGATCCAAAGGTTTAAAAATTCTAAAATGTCAGTTTATAGTTTAGTACCTTCTTTATTACCCTTAGATACTTCTTTAGTTTCAACAGATGAAATAATTCTCCAAGAAGCACGTCTAGAACCTACAGCATTCTTAAAAGCAACAGATAAGAGATTTCTTTCTTCAACAGATAAATCAGGAGAGACACGAGAAACCTTTTGTTTTAATTTTTAAAATTATTCTATTGTAGCCCTTGTTTCTGAAGTCTCCTGGAAACGTGTTCTAGGAGCACTTTTTAGAAGGCTAGCGCCGCTCGAAAACCATATATATCGAGTCCGGTCATGAAGCGTTCTAAAAACAGGGGTTACAATAGAATAATAACAAGTGACCTTTGAAAATATGCTTCAAGACCGGCCTTACAATTTAAGATTTTTTACGTTTCTAGACCACTTCTGACGTAAGTTTTACTATGAACTTCTGAGTTTGCTAATATTAAGATTTTTAAGCCTTTAAACCCAGAATTTATAAACTAATACCTTTGACATATAATCAGCCATCTCATCATATCGTTCAGCTTGTTCAGCTAATTTAGCCATATAGACGAATTCATCTTTAGATCCCATGATTGAAGAGAGGTTTTGTTGTGAAAAGTTTAGAGTAATTAATAGTATTAAACTAATTTAAGTTCTTCTTTTAAACTAACTAAAAGAGAATGGTATTTGTAGAAAGACAATATTAGATAATATCAACAACCCAACTCAATCTTATTTGAGTTTATATGAGTTAAAGACTAATAGAATAGAACTTTCTCAAGATTCAAGAACTTCTTTTTTTCCAGACCGAAGACCTGACATAGTATTTTGTTTAGGACATTTGTGGAACTAGAAAATCGTATAGAAAACCAGAATAGAACTTGAACAGTGTAATTGGAACGTGTCTGAACTTAGAAATCAGGATCGAGAAGAACTTGAACTGTAAAATCGTAATGGATAGATCGAGAAAACATGGATGGATGGTGATCAATGAAAAATATAGGAGAACAGAACAACAACACTGAGATACATAGTACGTCTTCTCAGACTCCGTCTAGACTACTTTACTTACTCTATGTTTTATATGGAATTTAAAGCCTACAACCAAGTAGAACAAGAACCTATATGATTTGTATAACCTTCTTCTAATACCCATCACCTCCTAGTCACCAAATATAATACAGTCTTCTTTAATTCTCCTTAGGAGGCTAATACTACTTCGTTTATCCCCACAAACTAACAACTAGACAAACTCCCACTATTTCCTACCAGTTTTTGATGTTTCCTATACTATGTAGATCATTCTTATACGAACTACAAGAGCTACGCTTCATCACCCCACAGCCTCTGAGAGCAAGACTGATACTTCTTCTTCTATAACTTTAACGTAGGTAACTCTATGTAGTTGTATACTATAAGAACGTATTCCAGACTAAGTCTTATGTAAATTTTTAACGTAGATTTAACTTTGAACGACGAATATCTTTAAACTTTACTTACTTGAATACTACAACGAATATCTTTAAACTTTACTTTACTTTTTCGTCTACATGAACTTGATTATATAAGGTAAACTAACTGAATCTGAATGAATGGATTATTTTTAAACGTATGTATCGGATCAACTTGAAAAAACTTGATAAAAACTTCCTCCTCCATATTATCCCCCCCCATATCTTAACTTACTCCACATATAATAAACTAAACTTATATAAAGAACTTCAACTTGTTCACCTCCATCACTAACTAACTCCTAATTCTTGAACTTACTTAAAGTTCTACATCTTCAATAACTTCCTCTTCTTCACCCTGAACATCATCTAAATCATCATCTTCAAATTCTTCCTCGTCAGCACGTCTTCCTACTCTTTCTCCTTCACCAGCTTTAGTTCCATCTCCACCTTCTCCTTCTTTACCTGGTCTAGCTGGAGCATTAACGTGTTTAGTTTCTGTTGGAATAGCCGCCAACCTTGGTTTTCTAACTAACTGTTTAAATCCAA
>Ga0099798_10778_pt1 | contig 10062 bp, 9 predicted proteins | sample Uncmet_Sort29A_1_FD_89870 | JGI IMG/M metagenome (GOLD analysis project Ga0099798, IMG submission 89870) | Marine eukaryotic communities from CALCOFI LINE 67, Pacific Ocean - CN13ID_Sort29A_1 | ecosystem: Environmental > Aquatic > Marine > Oceanic | place: Pacific Ocean: Monterey Bay | collected... | reverse complement strand
TTTTTTCTGCTAGTCTGATTCGATACCTTGCACTTTCTTCAGATGTTGTTGGAAAGAGAAGGAGGATAATGTTTTCAGTAGTATTCTGTTCAGCACACTTCTTTTCAGTATAAGTATTCCCGAATTCCAATAATGTAAATTCTGCTTGTTTGGATTCTTCAGGCAATGAGCTAGCTAATGGACTTTCAAAAGAACCATGATGGATTATGGTATTAGCAGTTTGAGCTTCTGCTGATGTGTTAGATGTACTAGTGTCTGATTTTGTAGATTCTGATTTATTAATATTCTCTGGTTTCCCATCATTAGCTCTATTATTTGTACTTTTACTATGCCATTTCAACGTCTTATTTACTATAGAGGCACCACCTGGCATAGATTTTGATTTGAGTTTTTCCCCATTGTCATTGACACTAGTAGTAATACAATCACCAGATTCATTTTCGTAAGGTTTACAAATACATTTCACAAATTCAGATGCAACCAACTCACATAGTTCATCAGGATTCTTGTCAATGTCTTCTACATTCCCCCAGCCTTTGATGAAAAACTTTGGTCGATTAGTTTGAAATGATCGAACAAATCCATAAATTTGATCGGCAAAACCGAGAATGGAACCGTAGATGGACGAGTAGGTGTTGCTGATTCTTCGGGAACAACAAGTCAGTTTCTTACTCTTGGGAGCCGGATTTGGACAGTGACTGGCATTGTAACTGGTGGTAGTAGAACAAATCGTGGATAGACTAGCAATAGAGTCGGTCTCGGCCTTTTGAGGAACCAGAGGAAGAGCTCCAGACATGGTGTTTACAAATCTAATCTATGACTAATAAATAATAATTAAAAGTTTTTTGCTAAATGAAGTGGATTAAAATTTCAAGAGTTTTCTTCTTTCTGACGTTCTCTGTGGTTTTAGTTAAAAATTGAGGCAGACATAAGATTTTTCGAATAATTACAGTGCTAATAGGAATCAGACAGATAGATAGATTAGATAGAAAGATGGATAGGACGGATGGATTAGACGGATAGCTAGCTTAGTGTTCATTTGTATTTATCTGGATTAATTTGTGGAGTTTGGATAGACACGAATCACAACAGTTAGCTGCTAATTCAGAACATACATTCAATCAGATAAAGTTAATAAACAGCTTAATATTACTAGTATTGAGGATTGTTCAATAAAAATTGGAATCGATCGAAGACATTACAACTCTTATACTTTAATGTTTCTTTTATTTCTTCTTCTTCGCTTGCTTCTTTGGTTGATAATTAATTCCACCACCAACACCTCGTTCTTTCACTATCTTCACTACTTTCATAGCAGCAGCAGCTCCCTTCCTAGTTGTTCCTTTTCGACTAGCATTAGCATTATTACCTCTTTTACTATTCCCATCACCACCACCACCACCACCAGCTTCTACTGTATCATCAACAGTTTCCTCATAATCAGCTAACAATTCTTTATTATCTTCATATGGTGCCTTGCATGATATGAGGAACTTGACAGCATCGACGAGGTCAGTATCCTTACCACCAATTATGAAACAGAAAGCGTAAGGAAGTAAACCATCACTCTGAGAGTGGTCTCCATGAACTAAAGCTACCTTGTACCTTAGTTCAGAAAAAAAAGCGACCATTCCAAAAATTAAGAATTCGAACCATTCTATTTCTGCAGCCACTATTGCAAATAAATTCGCTAGGTGCTCCTAAGACTTTGCAATTCTAAAGAAATAAGCTCTTATAATTCTGAAGATAAACCCCTGCAATGCTAAGAACCTCGTTTTAAGGGATTTAATTTTAAGTACTCCGATTCTTCGTCGTTGCCTAACTCAATAAATGCTCCCTCTTTAAATAAATCGTGACCAGGAAATGGAGTGGGACAACTACTATTCGATTCCATTAAATCCTCAGCATCAGTTTCACACTCGGAACAATGAGCACCAGTTAGCATCACAGTAGTATTAAACCCTTTATCCTTTGGGCCATTTTTTCGGAGTTGATAGAATGAGACTGGATTGTGATTCCCTGTGCAAGTAGGATTAGCTAGTGGTCCTTTACCAAACTCTCGTCCGAATCGAGGATGTTTCGAGAAAAGGGAATCAGGAAAGTCAACATCTTTAGAGCACTTGAAATATCTATGCTGGAATGCGTTTTTGTCACCGGGTTGTGGAGAAAGGTGGAAGAGTGGCATGTTGTTTTATTAGATTTTGTCTAAGTAGTAGCGGATACTTAGTACTTACTTATAAGTTATAAGTTAGTTATACATCAAAGAAGAAAATTTAAGTTTTGCTTTTAGCCTTAATAGATCTGATATATGAACTACTTTACATGATATTCCTGTACGACATACGAATGTCAATGAGCATAGTAACAAAAATATGAAACAGAGTAAGGAGAGAATCAATACATGAGCTATGAAATCAAAGACACGATAGAAATACTGAACAAAGAAAACAATTTGATCTACTTATACCATTAGTTCCTTATATACAATAAATCAATAATACTATACTTTAAAAACAACATATTAATCAAATCATATCCGTTCTTGACTGGATGAAAATCCTCTTTCCTCATCCCTATTTCGTTCCATAATAGCAGCAACTTTCTGATCTTCAACCTTCTGCCAATGTTTCACTAGTGCGTAGCATACTATACCAACAGTTGAAACACCAAATCCAACCAATTGGCCATCATTCATCTTCTCTCCATCCATTAGCACGAAGAATAATACGATTATTACATTATGCACTGCTGATAATACCGCCACAGTGAGAGGTGAAGTTAGTTGCACTAGTTGTAGTTCGAATACGAGGATTCCTGTGACTCCGAACGCGAAGTATATCATAGCTGGGTTTTGCTTTGGTCTTTGAAAATACACCAAAAATCTTGGAATTTTACACTCCAAGATTACAAAGCAAATAAGCCACATATATCCTACAAAAACAGCAATCTGAACCCTTCGGCAGTCTCCCCAAATTGCGGTACTTCTGAAAATCTCAAAATCGACAACCAAAGCAAAAGGCAGATAGTGGAGAAAGCAGGAAGAGTTAAGTCATCATGTTCGAAAATGGGGAGACAGGCTAATGCTAAGAAGCCAGTTGTTGGTTGCGCTATAAGTGCTATTTGAGTTTTGGAAGGGATGGAGAGTTCTTCTTCTTCAGTATTATCATTGGTTTCTTGTTCGTTAAGTGCTTGTCCAAGATAATTAGATTCATCATTTTGTATACGGTTTCCATTATGATTTTGCTCTTGTTTCGGTATCTTATCATTCGAACTACTATTTCCATTCCCCAGCAATACTTTCATAACTACATATTTCAAAGAATAAGCTACTCCTGATGATAGTTGTAAAGCTATCCCGAAACTTATCAGTAATGCACTATTACTATGATTATGTTTTCCACCTACCAACATACTATGGAGAGTTCCATCGAAAGTATTATCTGAAAATACATCACCTTCTTCATCTATCGGGGAGTAGGCATCTCCAGCAGAGATATATCGTCTATGATGTATTGAATTCGATTCGGATTCAGGTCCCGCATCATGTATAGATTTCTTACCACCACCACCACCATCCCCATTCTTATATAACGCAGTCAATAATCCTCCAACAGAAACCAATATAAGAACTGGTATCATAGCAACATTACTCGGATGGCAGCAGCCCTGCGTTGGATTTCCTCCACCAGGAGAAGGTTGAAAGTTACAGAATAATAGATTGGAGATACAACCTCTAGCTCTAGCATCTACTCCTGGAACAAGAGCTCCGAACAAGAAGACTAATGCTACATTAAGAGAATGTAATGCTGTTTTAAGTGAACCACCGATAAAATACATAGAAGCATTCGTGAGATTACCTGGGTGTTGCTTTGGTCTCTAAATCGCGTAGAGCGCATTCTCATAATTCTCCATGCTAAAGTGCTGTTTTACAAGGGTAGAGCGCGAAATTTTTGCTATATTTAGAGACCCGCAATTTGGCGAAATCGCGAAATCGCGGGACCCAAAGCAACATCCAGTTACGCTCTAAGCCTGCTAAGATGGATATAAAGAGAACAATACCAAATCGTTTCTTGAGTGGGGTGAGGGATGTTCGTATTCTTTCACATAGTGATTGATTATGATTGGAATTGTTATTAACTGCTGTTTTGAATATATCCAATGCGAATGGCATAACTATTAGTGTACCAAAGACTCCATTACCGAAGACAGAAAGAAGTGCTTTATGCTTCTCATGCTTAACTGCAACTACCACCCAAACAGCACAAAAGAACCAACTTAGCATAATTAATGGCCATTGATGCCAATACCAATGAAATGCTTTTGCAGGGAGCGAGAGGAAAGACATCGTGTATGTAAATAAATTTAGAAGAAGTAGCGAATTACTTCTCTAACAAACGATGTACATCTCTATAAAACTCACACAGTCTCTTATACTCTTTCCTCAAGTACAGATGAACAAGTAATTCACTAGTTGATACACAAGATTTTGTTTAAGAGCTTCAATAAAAGACATGATCACTAAAAGGCTGATGCATGCATAAGAACTCTTGAAAAAATAAATAAGAAAATCAGCACAGACGCTAAGTAATCTAAGTATACTATCCTTCCGCTCGTACCCGTTTCACATATATTTTATCACATTTATAACTTTCAAACGTGATTACTCGGAAGTTTGGTTCTTTATCAGCAATCTTCATCAACCATTCCATACAAGCACCACAAGGATCAATTGGATTCAGATCTCCTTTACTACTCGATTGCTGTCTTTGATTCTTTAAAGGACTCAATGATCGATTTCCTCGTCTAGTTCTGTAAGGGAGACCAGATGCTGATCGTTGAGTTTGCTGAGTCTGTGATTGCTGTTCTCGTTCCTGTTTTTGTTGTATTGCAGCTGCAGTGGGTGAAGTTTGTGTAGCCTGAGTTTGACTATCTGCACCAGGAGAAGGAATTTCAACTTGTTCATCAGGTATTTGATTCGGATTCACACTACCCGTCTTTGATTGTATTGCACTAGGTATAGCACTACTAGCTGCGACACTACCAGTAGCTGAATCACCCTGATTTGCTGAACCTTGATGATTCATTGTAGGACTAGATCCACTCACATTCGCAGCTTTACTCGCGTTATTACTATAGAATCCAGCTGGTGGCTTAAGACCTCTTCTCCAATCGGGGAGAAAATGTTCATGTTGTTTCGTAAAAAGAACTGGTAACTCTGCATACAATGGATTTAACGGACTAACATATGGATCAGTTCCAGGTAAGTCGTTCTCAGGATCTTCGTAGAAGAGACTTATACCACCAGGTTCTAATCGATATCTTCTTGCATTGTGATTATAGGGAGATGGAAGATCTTTTAGAGAATAGTTATTTGTTACTGGAGAGGGATACGCAACAGAACTTGAATATTGATTTTCTTTCTTAGCTCGACCAGGACTACCTGTTATTGTACCAGATGCTGCTACAGGTGAAGCTACTGGTGACATAGCTTCATTCGATGTCACATCGTTGACATTCAAATTAACACTATTACCCTTTAAAGCTTTTGAATATGCAGATAATGATTGACTATATGGATGATCTGCACTTCCTACACTTCCTCCACCTTCACTATAACGACTTACTAAGGAATTCCTAGTACCAGCTCTAGTAGTATTATCACCAAATCTAGCTGTATTAGGGAATAAACTTACATCACGAGGGGAAGCAGCATCTTCTGATTTAGGACTCATACCAGCTTGTGTGCCACCACCTGTTGTATTAAAATTACTTGGTGCAGTTGGACAGTATAAATCACCACCTCCTCCACCACCTCCTCCAGCTCCAAAGGCTAAGTTTGCTTCACGTTTTTGTAACCAATCGATAGAAGGAAGTGATAGAACGGCTATCATCTTTATATGTTCACGCTTAAGGCTAGGATCACAAGCGATAGCGGTTCCTATACAATTCCTTTCCGAACATAAGGATCCCGTAGGCATAGATACTTCTAAGTTAATACCGCGATAGAACGATGAATTAGTAGATTGTGAAAGAGAACCATTTGTTTCAGAAGAACTTGATCCTAGACGCAAAATACTACTTGTTTCTTTTGAATCAGGTTTTTCCACGAGTAGTATTGATATGACTGGTTTCCTTGTTTTCCTTAACCAAAATCTACCTAATTCAGCAGTTAATAATGAATTACCATCTTCTATAGTTTGCTTAAACTTCCACATCTCCTGAACTAAAAGCCCGATTCTCATGTCAATCTCTCTTATACCTGTATAACGTTGACTCGGTTTAACAGTAATTGCAGGAGCAACACTAGCTTCATCCCAAGGTAAGAATTGAACTCCATCTAATCTCAAAAAGTTCTCATCTCTATAACTCTTCGGTCTTAAAACATGTATATAACTCGGCCTGAATTGATGTAAAGCTTGCGTAATAGCGGAGATACGAGCTGGAGCACCTTCAGCTAAAATAAAGCTTAGTGAGTATTCTCCTTTCCAACCCTCTCCAAAGTACTGGACACACATTTCCCTATCTTTGTCTAAGTGAGGCAGGAATTCGTTATTCATGACTGGGTATGGCTTTGGCTTAGAATTTTAGGTTTAGGCTTTAGAATCTCATATCGAGGATCCTTGAACTTATAAAAAAATTCACGTTTTACTGCTAAAAAACCACTGTTTTTGCTAACAATCTGAGAGACTTTTAAAATTAAGGTTCGAAAAGTCTCTCTTTACGGTATAGATCCCTTAGAAAACCGTCGAATCTTAAGGTAATCCAAAAGGAAAGCCATAGCCAGATAAACCGGACATTCTCATCATACAAAAAGACTCCAGGACCAGAATGAACACATCGAAGACTAACATTCCAACCTCTTAACTCCGATAATGATGTTACAGTGTTTGGACGTTGAGAGTGTGGCTTCTTAACTGGGTGATGCTATGGTGCTCTAAATTTCACAAAGCCTAAAGCTGTAATTTCGCTGTGCTATTCTAGCTAAATACGCTTGATAAATGGCTTTAAAATGACCCTTTCGGGATGGGTCTCGAAATCCAAAATTTCACAATTTCACAAACAAAGCACCAACCAGTTAATATCTTTATCGTTTTTAGCAGGAGCTGGAACAAGAAAACTATGAAGAGGTGCAGCTTTAATAGTTGTTGAAGCGGTACCGTTTACTGATGGACTAGCATTCCCATTAGTATTTTCATCAATAACACTCGTTTTAGGAGATGACATTCCAATAGAAGAGAGATTTCCATGGAAGTTTCTTCTAGTCCAAGTAAGATCGTCCATTTGGCCAAATGATGCTTTGAAACGCATTTTCAGTTGATATTCTGCAAATCGTACTAAACATTTAGCTGCGTGTTCAGTTGATAGAGTTTCTTCCTGAGAGATGGATTAATGAAGAATTCTAATGTAGTAAATCAAACTTAATCTTAAGTAAAAATAAGTCAAATTCCAAAATTCAATCTAGAAATAGTACTCCTTTCCTCAGCCTTTGATGTGCACCACTTAAGAAATATAATTTCGCAAAATCACATCCTCCTTTCCGTTTCCGTATACTACCTAACCAGCAATCTAAACATAATGCAAATATAGGAAAGGATATACCAGCGATTCTGTATTGTGATGATTTTTCTAGGTCTCCATCAAAGAATGCGTTTGCCTGAAGTAGTCGATTCTCACTTGTATCATTCAGATTGAAATCATATGAAGTTCCAGACCTTGCTGCTAAATCGAATCCAACACATATACGAGCTTGTCTACTTTGATCATTCGATGTGTCTTCATCTCTTCCTCCCTGTACTAGGTTTCCAGATGATGAGTTTCCTTTACTCAGTACGTTGATTTCTTCCAGCTTTTCCCGTAGTATAGAATCGAGTATTTGTTGATCTGATTCTGATTGTTCTTGTTGTCCAGATCCTCCTTCGATATTCGTTATATTCTGTATATTCTGTCGTCTAGTTTTACTAGGAGAACCAGATACACTACGACTATGACTTTCATTATTTTCCTTCGAATTTCCCGAAGGATCATCCGTACCACTGTCTCCGCTAGCACTTATTGCAGCATCACTAGATGCGTTCACGAGAGTTCGCATCATAGCAGAAGTACTTGCGTGTAGTGCGTTGACGTTTCCTCGTTCTTTCGATGCGCGTACGATACCTTCTACTAATCCTTGTTGGCTAATGACGTCTGCTTCGGAGTATAAGGGTGAGTAGATTGGACGAAATATACCATCTTGGGATTGTGGAGATGATAGATTATCTGGGCGTTGCTTTTGGTGCTGAATTTTCACAAACTGTAAACCGATGATTTCCCTGTGCTGAATTAGCTATTTACACTTAAGAAATGGCTTCAAAATCATGCTTTCGGGATGGGTCTCGAAAACCAAAATTTCACAATTTTACAACACAAGCAACGAGCAGTTACTGTTTTCCACTCCAGGAGGAGATATTGATTTTCTTCCTTCTTTTTCTTGATCTGAATGTTCTCGATCATCCCAATGTGCGAGGACTTTCTTGCAGAGATGTTCGAGACATTCTCTATTCACACGAAGACGGAGAGGAGGTTCCTTTGGTTCTTCGAGAGATTGTAAGTAGAAATAGACGTCAGCATACGAAACGTGATGAACTAAGATTTCCATGATTGATGATGAATATTTAAGTTTTAACTTAGTAGTTACAACTAAGTTAAGTACTAAGTAGTAACGCTAACTTATAGCTTAATTTCATACCATTGTTAGTTTACGTTAGAATTTCCCTCAGTTTTTCTCGTTCTCTCATGGGTAATATTCATTGCATATTCTCTTTTTCTCATATCCATTACTAGCTTCTATTATGAACAGATCTTAAGAAGCCTATGTGTTTGTTCTATTTTGTTTTTGTTATTTTCTAAATTAATTTTAAAAGTGAGAAGAGTGTTTTTCTTTCAACAATTCAACTAATAATATCGTTCCAGTTTCCTCTAAACTGATGATATCGTTTCAGTTTCCTCTGAACTGATGTATATGGTATCTTCCGGAAAAAAGGAAAAGATACAAGCTAATTTCGTCGATTCTATAATCTATATCTTGAAGTTCAATTCATAAATATAATTAGTAGTTTCTTCTATCCTCCCGTGATACAATGTCTTCTTGTGCTAAATACTACTTCCGTAATATTATCTTCTCTTTCTTGTTCCGAAACTAATTATCACCCTCAAAGAAATATTTGAACTTCTCGACAAGATGTCAAGATCGTTATTAAGATAATACTATGAGTACGCTAGAAACAAATTTCATGATTTTAGAGATTAATTAGATATTACCGTGTTACAATCTACAAATGCTTATATTACAAGTATTTATGCTACCATGGGGGAGTTGTGTTAGAAATTAGAATTAATATGTTAATATATTCAACATGTGATACTCTGTTACAAACAGAATAAGTTCTTTAGTGTTGGATGAGTGAATCTTAACTTAAGACTCAAGTTAGGAGACTGATTTTTTACAACATACTATGATTATTTAAAAAGCTGCTACACAAAATGAGATATTAAAAGAATCAACTTATAAGTACATGTTTCTAAAGACTAAAGTAACCATGCTTCTAAAGTAATTTCATTGTATGATGAAAAAGCTATCTAGATCTACTAAACACTTAAGGATTGAAACCGAAAATTAGATAAACTAAATAACTTGAAAACATCCATTAGTATTAGAAATTAAAATCTGAATCACATGCTCAATCTGGAAACTTGAAACTTCTTCTTCCTTCTCTTGATGTCACCGCATTAGTAACAAAGAAAACAGAGAGTAGACATGATCATCATCTTACTTTTTAAATTTAATATTGAGAATTAGAGAGTTCTATGAATATCACCTGTTGCTGTATATTTGATTCTGTGGCAGTGTCTGGACAAAATGTTAATGTATTAAAGAATCCAGTTAGAATTCGATTTTTTTAAATAATGAATAAATGAAGCACAAATACTAAACAAGAAACATAAAAATAATAATATTCCTCTCCTCCTACAGAATATAATCCACTATTCAGTCTCAATAATCTAAACCAACTTAATAATACTTCG
>Ga0099798_10777_pt1 | contig 10067 bp, 7 predicted proteins | sample Uncmet_Sort29A_1_FD_89870 | JGI IMG/M metagenome (GOLD analysis project Ga0099798, IMG submission 89870) | Marine eukaryotic communities from CALCOFI LINE 67, Pacific Ocean - CN13ID_Sort29A_1 | ecosystem: Environmental > Aquatic > Marine > Oceanic | place: Pacific Ocean: Monterey Bay | collected... | reverse complement strand
TTTAAAACGCAGTGCACTTGCTGCTGGTTTATATGCCCGAAAGGAAGCGCATGAATCTCTCAGCACTATTTAATATCTTGCTAGAATTGGTGCTGTACCATCGGTGCCCGCGCTGCAGGCCTGGTGCTTTTATTCAAAGGCGCTTTTAGGGGAATATGCGATGCAGTGCTTTTGATTTTGAGGCACTGATATGGCAGACTGCGCTACGATACGCACTGCAACTACAGTGCTTTCTTATAAATGCATTTTATGTAAAGACTGAGAAATGCACGGTGGGCTAAGCAGCAGTTTCAGTTGAGAAGCAGGTAAGATAGCTGACGATAAAACCGCAGCTGCAATTATTCATCACAAAGTTTAAAAGCTACAAAGTATGTTTCGGCGAGCGATGCGAGCCGCGCAAATTTTTATGGTGTATACTGCACAATGCCCATTTTTGCTTTGAAACTTCTCCACTAGCTCTTAGCTACTCGACAGTACTGCAGGTACTCACAGTGCCGAGTGCTGAGTGCTGAGAGCTGTGGAGTGTCCACAATTAGGATTTAATTATGATATTGAGGGTCTCTGAAATAGTATTCAGAATTTTTGTTATGAATTTTATTATGGATTTTGGAAGTTTAAAATCAAGGTTACTTACTACTTTCTTCTTTAAGGTATGCGAAGGGACTTAACTGGAATGGGACCATGTAGGTTAGAGAAAGCTAGTACTAAAAAACCTTAATTCTGGACTTACGATTTGAACACTATAAACTCCTTTGAAATATGCAATCTGGAGCGTTCTTGAGCCATGGAGATGCTGCCGGCAATCTGAAGGTTTTTTTCTAACCGGACAATTATTTTATTTTACAAGGTAATGGTTTAAAACGTGCACAATCAGCTGATATTATTGAAGAAATGTTTCTGAAGAATATCAATAGTAGAACAAAAGATAGTAAAGACAACGACGCCAGTATGGATATTGAAGATTCAAGTTCTTCTCCTATGATATCTCCTCGTATTAAGAAAGGCAGATCTACCACAGTAGGTCCTGTTAACGGTCTCCAACCACCTAATGAATTCAGCTTATTTGAGAATACAGTTCTTTATCCATTGTTATTTAGCCATGATGGAGGAGTTAAGGGAGATCAAGTGAGGGTTAATCCTGATAATGTTAATTACAATCTGAATCTTTCTGGTACTAATAGAGACCCTGAAGGACAGATACTGGGACACGTGTTTGATAAGTTGAACTCTCGTTTAGAGAGGAGTAGGTCTAGAGAGAAGAATGATAATAAGAGGCTAGCATTGAGGGATTGGAACATCAGACTGTTGAATGAAGCTCAACCAATAAACAGAATTGATAATGAATTATCAGTTACAAGAAGGGAGATTAAAAGAGTTAAGACTCAGATTAGAGAGATGAAGGAATCGATGGATAAGAAGAAAAAGGAGATTGAGGAGTGGAATTCGAAGAAGGAGGAAGGCTTATTGACTAAGGAAGAACTCGAGAATCCACCTGAAGGAATGCAATTCATCGAAGATGATCGCTTGTCTAAAATGGAAGAAGAGGGTAGTGAATTTAGTGATGATAAGAAAATCGATGAAACTACTGGGAAGGTTATAGAGCCTGATGAAGATTCAATAGAGGTAGATGGAGAAGAAGATGACTTATTAACTAGATTAAGGAAACCTGAGAATGTTGCTAAGTTACTGGAGGATCCAAGTGCGGAGATTTGGGAAGAGATAATGAAGCCTAAAAAGGAGAAGAAGAAAGAAGTTAAACGTACTGGAAGTCCACCTATTAAGGGAAATAGAGATAGTGGAGTATCATCTTCTGTTGCTACTATTCTTTCTTCTGAATTAATGGAGGCTGATCTGGCTGATGCTCATAAGGTAGCAGGTGCTTGTCGTGATGATGATGGTAATCTTCTAGATGCACCATTATCCCCAACTGAACAAAGATTACGTGATAGATCTAAACCAATTAAATCCAGACTAGCTGATAAGAGAAACTATCACCAAAAGAGGCAGTTACAAGTACTTCTTGGTAAGAATCTATTGGAGAAGAAGACGCAAATGGTAGGAATTGAGGGAGACCATGATGATGAAGGATTTCATTCTGATGACAATCCTGAGTATCAGACTTCTTCTGAGTTAGAAGAGACTGATGAAGTAATAAAGGAGAGGGACTTACATCGTAGAATGTTTCTAAACAGAAGAGGACATTATACGCAAGGTAGCGGGAAGCTGAAGAATTACTTCCCGTGGAGTAAAGAGAATAGTACTTTAAAACATAAAGTTAAAAAATCAGTTAGAGATTCTGATGATATTCATCTGTATGTTGTGAAAGCTGCTCAGCATTTAGGTTTGTTACCGCCTAGTACGCATAAAACACAATGTTTTGATGGGCCGGCCCATCAAAACACTGTGTTTTATGCGTATAGAATGGCTCAAATTCGACGATTATGTACCCGCAAGGATCACGAAAAAAAGTTTAGGGTGTGTTCCATTTTTGAGGTGGTGGAAAACAGATTCCTCGCTCAGGTTCTCCTAAATCTTCTGCTTCTGGTTATAATCCTATTAAAACTGTTGCTACTCCAGGTTCTTCTCTTTCTCAGCAAGACTTACATAAACTAAAACACTTAGCTGCTTCTTCTCATGATGGGTTACTGCTTAGGTTAGCTACTGATTTCGAGTTATCTCACGAGACAGTAGAATCATTAGTTCAAACTACTTTGAATCTAATAGTCTTTGAAGAACAACACCAACTCAAAAAAGAGATCCAGCAAAGAAGGAAGATTCGTAAACTAGAAACGGAGAAAGTCTTCGGGGGAGATAGCAAGAAGATGAGAGAGATTTTCACCCTATATCCTGAGTTAGAGGATGCATTTTTAAAAGCTGAGTTGCAAGAAGAAGCTAGTATAGTGCATGAGGCTGAGGAGAGGATATATGAGTTGATTGGGGAACAGATAGTTCAAGTGGTAGGAAAACATAGTGATCATTTATTTGGACTTGGATTAGGTTCTGGTAATATCAATCCTAAGAATCTTAGTTTCTTAAATGAATCTCAAAGAAGACTCTATGAACAATTAAAGAAGAAACATCATGAACAACATCTAAAGAGACAAGGTATTAGAGATTATGGTGAAGGAGTTGGGATTGCGAGTCATAAGAGTCATCAAAATCATATAGCTGCTTTAAATCCAGATGCTAAACAAGATGCTTCTGCTAGATTACTAAAGCAAAAGCTTCAAGAAGCTACTGGAGCTCATCAACAACCAGATAACAGTCAATACAAAGATAAAGACTTAGCACACTTCCATTTTGGTGGAAATAAAACTGCAGCATTGCATTTAGAACCGCAGTCTGCTTTTGACGACTCAGGTATTAAGAAGAAAGACTTTAAAGATCTTAAACTAGCTAGAGGGCTTGAAGAAGCTGCTCGTAGTTCGACAAATTCCAATTCTACTGCTGATTCTGCTCTATCTGAGTTATTGAAGACGTTGAATCCTTCAGGCGCACCAAAAGGTACTAATTCTGCTTATACTAAAGCTATTCCTCGTAAAACAGAAGATCTTCCACTTGATAAACCAGCATTGGAACTCTTATCGAAAATCGATCCTATGGGACTTCAGGGGTTAGAGTTAGAAGAACTCAAAATGGAACTTCTAGGTGGAGATACATCTTCTAACGCTGGATCTTCTGACTTCGGTAAAGAATTCTATTACGATAGTGAGGGTAAGAAAGTCTATTATAAATCAGGGATAGCACCAGCAGATAGAAATTCAGGTGGCTCCCAAGCTCCAGCCGGCAGTGAAAACTCATTACTCACTGATATTAACGCATACGAAAAAGCAGAGACTGAAGAAGAAAGAAAGATAGCACTAGAGAGATTAAACAAGCATCGAGAGGCTCATGAGAATGTTAGAAGGATGAAAGCTGAAGGGAAGAGTTATAAAGATATTAATAGTACTCTAGAACTATGCCCAATCTTTGCTTGATTTTTTTCTACAAAAGGTCTCTAGAGAATTTCTCTAGACCCTCAGACCCCTCTAGACAATTTCTCTTCTAGAGGTGATAGGTGCATCACCTATTTTCCTTAGCACCATTTTTCTAAACGTTGCCTCTAGAGCTTTTCAAAAATCTGTAGGGACAATCGCGCCAAACGTCTAGACCTTTGGATCACCTTTGTCCTACAACTTTCCTCTAGAGGTCTCTTCTAGTATCTAGGGAAAAATCTCCTCCTTTTTGGAGTCCCTACAGCTCTGCCCTATAGTTTTTCAAAAAGTGGCTTGTTACTATGAGTGTATGCTGTTGCTAGCTCCAGATCGAGATTGGTTTGCCTAGTCCTTTTGTTTCGTATGCTGGAGTGATCACCTTGCTCAGTGCTAATTCGCACTCCTTAAGCTCGCCTTAGGACTTGACACTAGCCCGTCTGCTAGCTCTTGTCTCTGTAGTCGATTTCTGCGTCTAGATCAAGACTGGTTTGCCTGGTCCTATTCTTTCGAATGCTGGGGCGATTTGCTAGACCAGTGCTAATTATTAATCCTTAAGCTCATCTTAGGACTTGGCACTAGCTCGTCTGCTAGCCCTTGCCCATGCGCTAGATTTCTGCGCCTAGATCTAGCCTGGCTTGCCTACTCCTATTCTTTCGAATGCTGGAGCGGTTTACTAGCCTAGGCCAGTGCCAATTAGTAATCCTTAAGCACGTCTTAGGACTTGGCACTAGCTCATCTCCTACCCCTTGTCCCTGCACTCGATTTCTGCGCCAAGATCGAGCCTGGCTTACCTACTCCGATTCTTTCGCATGCTGGAGCGATTTGCTAGACCAGTGCTAATTAGTAATCCTTAAGCTCGTTTTAGGACTTGGCACTAGCTCGTATACTAGCCCTTGCCACTGCGCTCGATTTCTGCGCCTAGATCGAGGCTGCGTTGCCAACTTCTATTCTTTCGCATGCTGGAGTGCTTTGCTAGGCCATTGCTAATTAGCAGTCCTAATGCATATCATAGGTATTCGCACTAGCTCGTCTGCTAGCCCTTATCCTTGTAGTCGATTTCTGTGCCTAGATCGATACTGGCTTGTCTTCAACCTGGGCAGGCAGGCTATTTCTAGACTAGATCGAAACTTGCTCATCCTAGACCTTGATGTAGATTCCTCATTCCTTTGCTCCATCAGCTCTGTGCTATATCTAATACTGGATTTACTTCTAGTATATAATTTTTATATTCTTTAGCTTTTTCTTTTCTCTATGCAGTTCTAAGCTTTTCTAAATTTAAAGGTAAGAAACTGGATTACCCGCGTGGATGTGACTACACATTCACGCGAGTCGAGGGTATAGCTACTATAAGACATCATTTCATACCTACCACCATCATTTTAGGATCCTTTCGAGGACCCATGAAATCGTCGTCAAAACGAAGGTTCTGAGGCGTTTTGACGACTATCTCAAGGATCCTCGATATGATACCAAAATGATGGTGGTAGGTATGAAATGATGTCTTATACTACATTAGATAATGAGTTTAGATATTTAACTACTAATCCAGAATTCAGGAAACCAATGCCTAACATCTTCGAAAGTATAAATAGGAATATGAAAAATATGAGTCTGAAAAAGTCAATCTTCGATCCAGGTCATACAATGGAGAAAGAGAACAGTCCTTTCTTTCAGGATCCTAATAAACCAGCTACTGGTACTACAGAAGAAGGAGGAGAAGGAGGAGCAAACGAAAGAAGAGAAGGTTCTATAGCAACTGAGCATTCAGAGATAGATAAATTTTACAAGCAGCAGTTAGAACAAGGGATGATTTATCGCCAACAGCAAGCTTTATTTGATGGCAAAGGAAAGCCACCTGTTGACCTTATTATTGCTCCTCTTGATTCTACTAATCTATTTGCTCACAAATACCCCATTAGAAACGTATCTGCAGGTGGTGTTCTCTCAGGTCTTAGTGGCCAACAGGAACCAGAAGTAAATTCATTTCTCAAGTTTCAAGAATTGAATCAGATGCTCACTCGTTCATTATTGTTTAGAGTAAGAGCACAATCAAAAGAGATGACGGAGAATATGAAGATGGGTTCACATCATATGAATCTACAAGATCCTTCAGAAAAGAAGAAAGATACTGTGGACGATCCTACTGCCTCTAATTATATGAACCTAGCTACTAATTCTGAAACTTTAGCTAATACTCATCCTTTTTTCAAAAATTCACCAAAAATAGATGTAAGTGCTGTTAGAGATAATATTAAAGCTGGACAAATCACAAAACTTGGACCAGTAGAGGTTGTGAATCCTCAGGATGGTAGTAAACCTACAATGAATATAGATAAGAGTCCAGGAATGATAGGATCTCCTGGTGGTCCTGGTATTGGTTCTGGAGTATATAGAGAAAACTTTTCACCCATTGACTTTGATACAGCAATCTCGAAGATAAGATCTCCAGGCTTGACTAAACTAACTGGATTAAGTAATGATTTCTTAAAAGCAGGTCGTGGTGGAGATAAAACGAGTCCTTTAGATGGTGGTCCTAAATTGAATTTTCCAATGATTAAACCATTCAATATTCTCGCTCCTACCATAAGAGAACCAAATACACTTGATCCAGTTCCTGTTCCAGGAGGAGATAGTTTCGATGATTTAATTTTAGTTGCTGATTTGGATTTTGCTTTTGCTTTACCCTTTAAACCACCTGTATTACTATTAGGATTACTACCTTTCACTACATTACTTAGATTAAAACGTTTAGCATAAGAATTATTATTCTGACCAGCAGTACCATCATTAGGATTGCCAGTTAAAGTATACCTGGGTTTTGCTTTGGTCTTTGAAAATACCGTATTTTTCTTAAACTTTTCCATTCCAAAATTATACAGTAAAAAAGCGTCTTTTTCTGCATAGAAACAGCAATCTGAACCCTTCCGATGCCTCCGCAGATTGCAAAGGTTCTGAAAATCTCAAAATCGACAACCAAAGCAAAGCCCAGATACTCCTCACCACCAAATCTTCTGATCGCACTCTGTTGTTTCCATCCACTAAAAACCCAAGTTTCCGGAGAACTACTCAATGGTTTATATCCATACCTCACCTGTAACTGCATATCAGAAAGTACTTCCGATAAATCTAAAAAGAACCTATCTATTTCTTGTAGCATCATAACTGGGTGGTGCTATGGTCCTGTAATTTTCACATATCCTAAAGCTGTAATTGGATTGGATTGGGTGTACGAAACAGCAAGCTGAAACGTTAATCAGGCTTATCTCTACATTAGTAAATTACATGTGTACATTAATTCTAAAGTTTATTCTACTATAGTTTACGTTCTTTAGGTCCTCTCTTCTTATCTTATCTAAATTTCGTTCGTAGCGCATCGCAGCCCTAATAAGTTTTTCACTGTGCTATTTTAGCTAAATACGCTTGAGAAATGGCTTCAGAATGACGCTCTCGGGATGGGTCTCCAAAACTAAAATTTCACAATTTCACAAACAAAGCACCAACCAGATAATTGGATCTACTTGTGATGCTATTTGTTTAGGGTTTCTATTCACATCATCCCAGAAGATCTCGGATATACGAGTTTGAACAGCTTTAGAAGAAGAACTTCTTGAATTACTAGTACTAGTAGTAGTATTCTGTTTATTTTGTTCTGGATCTGTTTTAGGAGTAAATATTGGAACAATAGCATTATGTTCACCTTCAAATAGCATTGTCAGAGAATCAGTACCAGAATCCATAGCTTTTTCAGAAGGTGATGAATAGCACGAGCTACTACTACTACTACTACTACTACTACTACTACTACTACCTACACCACAGTCCTCTAAGTCCTCACTAATAGTTTTAGGAATCTTAAAAATGGAACAAACCCTAAACTTTTTTTCGTGACCCTTGCGGGTACAGAATCATCGAATTTGAGCCATTCTATACGCATAAAACACAGTGTTTTGATGGGCCGCGCGCGGCCCATCAAAACACTGTGTTTTATGCGTATACGATATCTCTAGCAGATAAACTTAAACATGCCTGATGATCACCTTCAAACCTCTTCTCAATCTTATCTGCATTTGATTGAATCTGATCATCATTATTCACTATATCCTTCATAGTTTTCTTACTCATATCATTATAAACACTACCTACTCTATACGATTGCTTAGTACCTTATTTTTGAAAATAAGCGACAGTCCAGAAAAAGAGCGCCAAGACCGGCTCCACATTTAATTGATTTTTGCGATTTTAGAGTTGTTTTAGCATACTTTACACCATAGATTTGTTACTTTTTAAAATTAAAGATCTAAGTACCTTGATCAGCATTCTCAATATCCATTCCTCCTGCCAACGGATTCATACCATCCCATCCTGCACCATCGTCAGATGTCTCGGTAGCACCCCAAAGTGCTTTCCCTGCTGCAACTGATTCTCCCAGATTACCAGGACTAGTGTTTAACGAGATTAAATTCTTCTTACGATTACTATCTGCCATCACTGGACTTGACTTGGATAATTGTGGACTTGATTTAGATTTCTTAGATGCACTTAATTTCTTCTTAGAATTATTAGTTGCTTTCTTTGGATTTGGTGGAGAATATGTCTTTCTATCATTCACCAATCCACTAGCTATAGCTAATATAGCTTTCTGTTCTCCTTTCTTATGTTGTTCTTCGAACCAGTTATGCCATTCTGGTAATGTATATCTTTTAGTAGACTTTCTTTGTTCGTCAGTCAACTTTGGTGCTGTTTTTCCCGTATATCCTGAATACCAATCGTTCCACTCTTGAAGAGAATATGCATTGTTGTTCTGTGGTTGAGTTGAAGGTTGAGGTGTAACATCATTAGGTAATTGTATAGTGTCAAAACCGTGAGAATTAGCAATATTAGCTCTCTCTTTAGAATTTAAGTGAATACTGCTCCCCTTACTATCTTTATCTCCTCTTTTTTGGAAGAAACCATCCCATTCACCATCAGAACCATCATGATTACCATCGTTATCATAGATACCAGAGTCATCATGTCCAGGCTGAGTAAGAAGTCTTTGTTTTAATGAATCTGTTACTGGACGAGAACCGGATTTTACATTAGCGTTTTTAAGACTGGTTGATCCCGTAGTCTTAGTAATACTCCCATCTTTCTTAGCATCCTCAATAGCTTTCTCCAAACGTTCCCTAAAAACTTTATGAAAGTTCTTCTTCCCACCACTCAATACTTTCTGCATCCCGATAAAAGCATTCTCTGCTTTCACAAGAAGTGCTTCACGTTTCTCAGCCTCTGCCTTTCTCTTCTTCTCATAAGCTAGACTCTTACTACCATCTTTACTCTTTTCACTAGCATAATTCACTTCAGCCTCAGCCATAGCTACTACACTTGAATAAAACTCTTGAATAGAATCTTCCAAGTCATTCGCCAACCTACCACAATGAAAATGAACATCACTATTAAAAATTTCTTTCAATAACTTCTTAAATGCTGCAAATCTCAACTTCATCCTATTTAATCCAGCTTTCGTTTCTCTAGCATGCTGTTTCATTAAGTTTTCATCTTTCTGTTTACTTAAAATAGCTTGTCTTTTAGCTTCTCTTTCTCTCTCTTTCTGGTTTTGTGTGGTACCTTAATCAAGTTAATAAACTTTGGTCAAAATACCCGGCAGCGTAAATACCCTTCAGAATACAGTTTTCTACAGTAAAATAAAGCACTTCTGATAAGGTTCCTATGCCATTCTAAAGGTTTTTAAGGTAAAGTAAGTTTTAAGTACGATTCACTGCATTATGAGCATTCTGTTCTCTAACCCAACGTTTAAAGTGCTCTTCAGCATCTTTATCGTCATTCACCTCTATTCCTCCTTCTTTTTTTAGTTTCTTATTACCAGATCCTAGCATATAATCTTTAACTCCTTCATAAGTATTGTGAGCATGTTGTCTTTTGATAGAGTTTATCTTCCTCTGTACATCAGCAAGTAATGCAGGGACGGAGTCTTTATCTACAGGAATATCTGGGTTAGCTGGATGAGCAGGAGAAGAAGACTTCTTAATCATATCGATAGTATCTTTTAACCTAGGTTTAGTACCTCCTTTCATCAAATCTAATCCAGTTACT
>Ga0099798_10776_pt1 | contig 10086 bp, 9 predicted proteins | sample Uncmet_Sort29A_1_FD_89870 | JGI IMG/M metagenome (GOLD analysis project Ga0099798, IMG submission 89870) | Marine eukaryotic communities from CALCOFI LINE 67, Pacific Ocean - CN13ID_Sort29A_1 | ecosystem: Environmental > Aquatic > Marine > Oceanic | place: Pacific Ocean: Monterey Bay | collected... | reverse complement strand
TGATACCAATATGTACATAAACAAAACAAAAATATGTAGCAGGTTTAGAAAAATACGCACATATGCTGAAAAATATAAAGTATCCAATCAATTCTTAGTAAAATATACTCAAGACTTTACTTTATAAATGATATCTTTTTCTACCTTCAGTTTCTCCTCATATTGCGTTTTCCCAATAGACTTTGCTTCCCAGTACCAAACGTCTTTTTGAATTCCGTTAGCTACAATTTGTCCTTCACCCCATGGTACACCTTCACGCCACTGTCCCTTCCTTCAATTTCTCCTCATACTGCGCTTTCCCAATAGACTTTGCTTCCCAGTATCAAACGTCCTTTTGAATTCCGTTACTAACAATCTTTCCTTGTCCCCAAGGAACACCTTCACGCCATTGTCCATCGTATTCCTTACCTTCAGACACCCACTGTAGTTTTCCTTGACCGTGACGAAGACTTTTTTGGAATTGTCCTATAAAAATATCACCATTAGAATAATGCCATTCACCATGACCATGTTGAGCGTTTTCGAAAAATTCTCCAGTGTATGTGCCTTCATCATCAGTTAAAGTACCCCAGCCAGTGATTTCGTTGTCGCTTAATTGACCTTGATATTTTGATCCGTCTCCCCATTCATAAATACCGATTCCTTCTTTTTGACCTTTGTCGTATACACCTATTTTGATCCATCTCCCCATTCATAAATACCGACTCCTTCTTTTTGACCTTTGTCGTACACACCCCATTCATAAATACCGATTCCTTCTTTTTGACCTTTGTCGTATTCATCAGTTAAAGTACCCCAACCAGTTATTTCGTTGTCACTTAATTGACCTTGATATTTTGATCCATCTCCCCACTCATAAATACCGATTCCTTCTTTTTGACCTTTATCGTATACACCACGAAAAACTGTCTTATCAGCAAACCATGTTTCTTTTCCAACGCCATGTTTTTCACCGTTTTTCCAGTAGCCTAAATATTCACCAGTTTCATCGCGAAGTCGCCCAATACCATTAGCTTTATTATCACGCCATTGTCCCTCATATAAAGAAGACTTAACTTCAGACTTGATATTATTACTCTTATTATATGTATAACGCCCGAATCCTTCCTTTACTCCATTACGAACGAATCCTACGTAGGAGTTTGATGAATCCTTAGAAAGACGATCAACATGCTCGAGACCATTAACGATAATATCCTTCGTAGTAGCGACTGTATCCTTATAGGTTGTAATTATTTCGTTTATTCTAATATCTAGTTCCATACATAGCGGTTCCAGGTCATCAACAGTTTTTGGCTCGGCGAAGTTATATTGAACGTCAGGTGGTGAAGAAAATAGTAATTGAGTCGTAGCATCTCGTGGTCGAGAATCACCACAGCACATACCGCAAAAAGACATCGTCATGTTTACAAAATTTACTTCTTTATACGTGGAAATAACACGTTGATTATTTTTATATTTTTACACTCATGAGATTTTCTCTAACTCAATTCTCTCTAACGAACAGAACTATCATAACATATAATTAAATTTACTTCGTATAGTTTACTATACTTAATCATAACTACATAGTACTTTATAAATGTTATTAGCCTTCCTCCATATTATTTTTTCCATCGCTATTCATTATTTTTCTTTCAACTTTTTTATTCTTCACAAAGTTATTTTCTTTACTCCGCCTCGCATATTCATTCTGTAGCCATTTTTGATCTTCACCATCCAAATCTGTTTTTGGTACATCCGATGTACCATCCTTCTTCTTATCGGATGCAACTCCCGCTAGCCTCTTATTTCTTGCATGATGAGCACATATCCCAACTGTAACGCTGACATTCAAACTTTCAGTCAAACCATACATAGGTACAGAAAAAGTAGCATGACAGTATTTTTTCATATCATCAGATATTCCAGCACCCTCATTTCCAAATACCAAAGCATACTTAGTAGTATCATCAGCAAAACTACCTTCATAAAAGTCTAGCTCTTCTAGTTTGCGGTGTTTCATTGCTTCTGGAGTTCCTGTTTCCGCGTCTGGTGGCATTGCAGCATATACTTTTACGTTCAATTTATTCATCTTCTCCATGTAATCTTTAACTGATGCAAATTTCTTGATGACTAACCATTTTTCGGCACCATTTACAATACTACGACAATCTCCTCGACGTATTTGTTTTTGTTTATCCTCATTATCAGGTCCTTGAGTGATAATTTCGTCAACATATAGAAATCCTAAAGCTTCAACAGTACGAAGAATAGCTGCGCGATTACCATGATTAGTAATGTTCTCAAGAACTATACGTACTCCGCCTATACGTTGACTTGCAGCTTCCATAATTCGTTTCTGTCGACGGTAACTTTGCCTAACGATATCTGTTACTTGATCTTTTTTACCATCTGGAGGAGAACTGCATGTATGAGATTGCGAATGAGAACCCGTTGACATAGTTATACGAAATTAACTAAAACTACTAAAATGCTAGCATATAGCCTACAGGTACTAATTTTCAAATGACGCCGCCTGTTATAAAATGTATAACTATAAGTACTAATTCACGAAACACTAAGAAACAAATATGATATATGATACACACGACGGAATATTATATATTTAGAACAAATAAGAAAAAATACACATGTAGTAATTTCTCAATTGGTTAAAGGATCGACTTTTCTCAATTGATTTGAGGATAGATTATCATTCCAATAATTTTAGGACCGTGGACTTTAGATTATTCGATGTTTGTGACCCATCACTATCTGCATTCGATTCCGACATATTGAGAATACGGACGTCTAGACCAGCTATCTCTCGAAGCTGTCGCTCTTTAAGTATCGCCATAGTATCCATAGCTCGACCAGCTGCAAGGCCAGGCTTAAAAATGAAACAAACCCTAAACTTTTTCTCTTGATCCTTGCGGGTACATAATCATCGAATTTGAGCCATTCTATACGCATAAAACACTATGTTTTATGCGTATACTGGAAGCAATTGTTTCTTACGACAACAGGTAATATCGATAGTATCATCCCAGATCACAATAGCAATATTACGAGTAGGTAACAATGCGGCTACACGTCCCACAGGTAGTCGTTCTTGTTTCTCGTTATCATGCTTGAATGATTCGTAATAGATATCGATATTGGAGCGATGAGGGATACGACACTGACTCAAAACTTTTGATAATTGATTTGCTGATTTATGGTAGGTTGAGTTTTTATTTTGATGATTGTCCTTAACGTCTAACTCATATGTGTTAGCAACTTGATTAGCCCATCTGTACCAAGCAGGTAGAAAGGAGGAATCAGAATCTGAAAGTAGTTTGGCATTGGTAGTACTACTAGATTGGATAGAATTATTTCCTGTCGTAGAGGAAGACTCTTCCTGAGTATCAGACGCAAGAAGAGAATCTAGAACATTAGTTGGTGCTTCATCATCATTAGTAGGTTCTCCGCTGTCATTACGATTGACTGATATCCTATCGTACTTATGTTGAAGAGCTGAAGCTACTTGTAGAGCTAGACTCCACTGATCTCTTTTAAATTTCGCAAGATCAGGTGGTAAGAATTGAGTTAAGAGATCTAATCGTTTCAGATAAATGCATGTCCAAGCGAAGTACAAACCATCAATCGTAGTCTCTTCTTTATTCTGCTTTCGCTGAGCAACTATATTCATTATTGTTCTATCGGTTTGCTCAGACTCCGAACGTAAATTAGTTAACGCATATACAATTCTTCCGCACCATTCGAAAGCTGATGATGATTTGCTTAGTTGCGTTAAGCAATCACCTAATCCAGATGTACTCGAAATTAGACCAACCTGATATAGCTGTAAAATAAGTTCAATACACATTTTGTCAGAAGTGCAAAATTCACGGCTTGATTCTTCTATTTCACCTTCAGTCGTACTCCAGCGGTTCACAAATCCAGCTAATATACGATTTGATCGAGAATCAAATGCTTTTTGAAGTCTTGAACTGTTTATTATCTCTCGTCTTATAGTTTTTGTAAGCGATGAGTCTGTAGCCCCTAGAGTTTCTACCGCCGAGACAAACGATTCATCTGATATATAGTTGAGTACGGAAGCAGTTTTAAAATTATCATTAGTATCATTTTCAACTACCGATTTTTCCATTCGATGAGGAGTAATTAATGAATGTAGAAGCTTGATAGGAAAGTCTTGTTCTAGTTTTAGAATAGAATTCGTATCAGTTCGTGTTTTCCAAAACTGTTGAGATGCAGATAGTGCAATATCATGAACGGAATTTGGGAACGACTTAGCATCTCGCCTTATCTGACAATCCGAATAGCAAGTTCTGATTATTTGTTCAAATTTTTTTAGGTCCTTAATTTCTAGATGTTTTGTTAAAAACCCATACATAAGAGATTTTCCAACAGAGCGACTTCTTTCTGACTGTAAACTAACATGTATGTTATCAGTATTACTAGCTGAGCTGCCTTTCTGATTTAGGTTTAAATGGTCTTCAACTGCACTAGCCATATAAATACGTTGCAATGATCGAAACATAGAGAAGCTATCAACAGCAGACAATTCATCTAGTTGCAAATCGCTAAGCATGGTATCAAGAAACTTTACGGCAAAAGGGAATGATTGCTTTTTACAATTGACTTCTCTCTCACTGAACCTTCCTTTCAATCGCTTTGAATAAACTGAATCTAAAGCCTGCAAAATCATAACGTAATTATATGCTGTAAGATAATTCTTCTGAAGATCCAAATGGTATTCCAGTGCAGACCATACCGGATGACTTAGAATGTCAAGTGTACTGAGATGTTTCGCGAGGCTGGATATTTGATTTGTAGATAAATTTCGTAACGTATCTTCTCGTACAACTTGAGACGATATCGAAAACTTTAGTTGTGCCATAGAACGAACGAACGACTTATCGTCTTTTGTACTTCTATCTGTAGTCTCAGAACCGAGTAGATTCGCAAGAGAGGATATCATTTTGATAAATTCATTACCTTCCAACTTTGCAATTTTATGTGATGCAGTTTCAAGAAAGATAGATTGGAGTTCTGTATCCACAAGCCAATCATTACTAAAATCACACTATAAAATTTCAGAAAGACTTCCCATAGCAAGTGTACAATCGATTAGTTGTTGTGTGGTTTCAACAAATAGTAATACTTTCCCTTGCTGCTTCCTACGTCCATAGAAGAGAGTAAGCTCTTTGATATACTGCACGCATAAAGATGATAGTCGTGGAGAAAGCACACCTAACGAATGAAATGTCGAAACAATCTGCGTAATATCACCTGCGCTAAATAGAGGACGTAAATTCTTACTTTCAGTATTCGACAAGTTCTTCAAGCCGCTTAGTAAGAATTGACATATTTTCATGCCTATCAGTTCCATCATATCGTCATCTTTTACACGTAGTCGGCTTAAAACTTTCAATAGAACCATAACTTCTGACTTTTGGCTGTCTGTGTGGTTAGATTCTTGTAAGCAGTACTCGGGGAGGCTAACACGTAACTGGTCCAGTAATATTTCGAGAACGGTTTGAGGGGTGCCTTCTGTAGCTAATTCCTCAGAATGATTAGTCTCTTCAGAGTTAACTTGGTTGTCAGTATTTACGGCTGCATTATGCTGGAGTAGCATCGATGTTGATATCGTAAGATTTGGACCATCAGATAGATTAAACAGTAACTTTACTAAATTTGAAACCGGTAAATCCTGCGCTCTTTCCACTATGTTTTCTAAAAGAGCTTCTGTAAAATTTGCTGGTCGTTTAGGAGTAAACTCTAATTTACCTGTGCTTAGTAGAAAACTTACAAGTAAGCTTACAGCTGTCTTATTGTCATGGCTATATGAATCGAGAATTCGAGGAAGTGATATTGACTTTGTAAGTCGTATGAAATCTGGATTCTTATGTAACGCAACAAGAATTTTACGGTTTTGTGCTATAGAAGCATCCGCTGACTGCGTCAATTCACCACGAGATTTATCAATTTTGCTATCACGCCTCAGTCGTGAATAACTATCTCCAATAGTTTCTAAACACTTAACTCTCTCATCTATAGTCAAGTCTTCAATATGTTCTGGAAGACTCGCGATAATACTACCTATGGACTCAGTTTTGCGTGAATGAATACTACTGCTAGTAGATTTGGATGGTGTACTTGTACTACTACGTAATCGTGTTGCAAAAATTGCTTTTGTTGATGCAAGTTTTGGTGTTGGAAAAGCTTCAGCTGGTGGTGGTGCAGCTATATTCTGTTTAGAAAAATAACGCATATCAGCCTCCATGACACCGCTCTGATCATAAGAAGCATTAGATCCTTTATCTTTTGGTATAATATTTTGTTTTTGACCAGCTGTATTCGATACTTTCGATTTACTACTAGGTAATGATGAGCCTGTAGCAGATACAGAACCATTTAGAAAGTCTCCAAGTGTTGGTAATACTTTACTACTGCTTACTCTTTTTTTTTCTTCTAGACGCATTCGAGAAGCAGCAAGTTTTGCTCTTTCATCTTGAATTTCTTCTTCCATTGCATCTTCCATTGGTTGATCATAGAGACGTGATAAGTCACGACGATCACCATCGAAACCTTGCAAACTGTATCGTGGTCGACCTTGTTTCCTCTTTAATTTAAAGTTTTCTTGAGAAGGATTACCATCGAGAGATTTTTGAATACTATTTCGCTCAGCGTCAACCTTATCAAAAAGAACTTTTGCACGACTTCTACCAGTTTCTTGTGCTTTTTTACGAAGTGATGAATTAGTTTCACCCACTAAAAGAGACAAGTCAGCACGAAGAACACGTGCGGATGATAACATTTTTGGAAGTTGTACTAATAACGATTATACTATAACAGACACAAAGATACTGAGTAAACTGACATTTCAGATATGATGAATATGATTTGATAACCACGACAATATACACGCAATTGTTAAATATGAGTTGTTAAATTTGTTTTTCCACGATAATTATGATATAAATTATGATAATTTTAGATTGAACACCATAAAGCGCGCTACAATCCTTTCTGAGTAATCTTAGTAGTAAATATATACAGGATCAACTCCGACCTTTTAGTCTCGGCATATCTCGCCATCCTACATTATCATTTTCTATACCTAAAATATAGAGATTGATTACTGAATAAATAATACTGGAAGGAAATATTAATAAAGTTAAACTAACAATCAAACAATATTATCAAACAACTGAGTACCGTCATCCTTCACACGACAAGCCAAAAACAGCGGACATAGTTTATCATCCATACGCATATATTTTCGCCACATGGTTGGACACGCTTCTCTCATCAGCGCTTTGGCATCTTTATCGACATATTTTCCGCAATCAGGACAGTATGAATCTATTTTCCATTGTACTTTTATACCCGTTTCTGGTCCTTGAGGTTCAGGTTCCTTCTTCTTAGGTTTTGTTTTCTTCTGCTTACCAGAGTCAAATGCAGCATCAGTGGATTTCTCTGATCCGTCAGTATCCGATTTCTTTGATTTTGATCCAAAGCATCGAGAAGCACTTGTTGATATGTTACTGTTCCGTATAGTTTTTAGTGCTAGTCGAGAAGAAGGAGTGCTCTTAGAAATAAGAGACGAAAAGTAGGCGAGTGGACTCATCGTTTGGTATTGATATATAATCTAATATGAAAGAAAATAAAAAACACAATAACAATTTTCTTAACAGTATGAACTAACGGAACCGGAACAAACAGAAAGATAGAGAACACAACTCATTAGATAAATCAATGACAACGTTGTCTTAAAAGACTATTTTATTAAAGAATTACTATCTATTATCTAAAGAACTGAATCACTCCCGCCACCCCAATCCACTTATACACAATCTTCAAATGAATCCGGTAAAAGATTAGTATAAAACTCATGTTTCTCATTTACCTTCCTAAATTCTTCTGGTGAATTAAAAATATTACGATTCCATTGAAACCGATCTTCCAAATGACCACTATTAATCGCCCGAATAGTTTGTAATATCTTAGAGGCAACAGGGCCATGCCCTTCAGCTCCATGTTCTAATTGAACCGTATAATCAGCAGCAGGCATAGTAAACGACTGAATAGGAACTAATTCCGCTGCTGTACCTGTCGCAAATGCTTCAGATGCTTCTTCAAGTTCCTGAACTAAGACGTCTCTTTCTATAATCTCAACCGGACCTTCAACTCCCATAGCTTGCGCGATTTCCTTGTTACATCCCTTTATTAATGTAATTACTGAGTTTCTTGTAACACCCGGAAGAATCGTTTTTCGTTCAAGCGATGGAGTTAAGATTCTATTGTATTTCTTCTGCACGATAAACACATTTGCAGCGGACATCTCTTGTACGACTGAATCTCTAATAGCAGCTTTTTTGTCACCATTATGTTTAGATAGTGCATTATGATAGGTTTCAAGATCTACGTGAACATTATCATTAAAACCAGCAGCCTTTGCTTTTTTCACAGGAAGCATTGTAATACCATAGTTACCAGCTATCTTTACATTACCAACACCACCAAGAGCAGCTCGGCAATATTTTGTTTCTATATTTAATTTTAATCCAGCTACCGCTTTTCCTTTAAAATAATTACCAGTCGGTGCACAATAGACTAAAAATGAAAATTCAGGACTTGCATCTAAACCGAGTTGTTGACCACTTGCGAAAAGGATTGGACGTAGATAAAGCTTCATGCCTTCTTCACATGGAGGAATTAAGTCGGCGTTAGCTTGAACTACAACTTGTAATGCTCTCATAAACATCTCGTAAGATGGTACTGGTAAACACATACGACGTCCTCCAAAAGCAAGACGAGCATAGTTTTCCTAAAAGATAATTAGAATAATGGTACTAGAGGTCTAGAACGAACAGTTTGCTTATAAGAACTAAAAAAACAATTCAAATAATTCAAAATCAGTAATTAATAAGTTAGTACCTCTGGTCTAAAAATCCTCACTGTTCCATCCACAGCTCTAAAAGCTTTAATTCCTTCCCAAACTGTAGTTCCATAATTTAACGAAGTACAAGATGGATAAATTGGTGATAAACCATCATATTTTTTTGGTATGAGGATTTCACCAGAATCAGTTACTGGATCATAATGTTCTGGACCCCATTTGGCACTATGTCCACCAGTACATTTAGCGATTACAAAAGTTGAGTGCTCAGTACAATTTACATTCCATCCAAGTGAGGCGAAATCAACATCAGCTCTTGGCTCAGGTGGTGTAGCAACAGGAACTGTCATTGTGAATATGAGTTAACTAAATCTTAGTAGTTAGTACAAAATAAAAGTATTATTTCAAGGATAGTACAGCAGTCTCTGAATTTGATCAAATAAAAGCACGATAAAGTTTTCGATTAACAGTCGCACTAATACAGTGAAGAACAAAATATACGAAATTTAACAATTACAATATATCGAAGTAGGATAACAACATTCACTTGTATTTTCTACATTCCTTATACAGATCGGCGTATCGCTGACTCAAAGGAGTACAGTACGATTATAAGTTATATTCTCAAGGATTATTCTATATTCAAAATTAAATGTTGTTGGATCGAACTAGTTATATTATATGATATCACTATCTAAACCTCAATGATAGGATATTATTAATCTACACAATAGAAGTGTTGTCAAAACTATAAATCATCGTTCATCGGTGTCCCGAATACTTCATTACAGTTATGATGTTGTCCATTATTCTCAGGTGAAAATGGAATATTCATATGATTCTCACCTCCTATATCTTCTTTCCCCAGATTCGTTTGCATCATCTCAACATCATCTTGATATCTGGGCGTTGCTTTGGTCTCTGAAAATATTAAAGTCTAAACTCGTAATTCCCCTGTCAAAAAGTAGCTTTTTAGCACTGAAAACCATCATTTTTTTGATTAGTTTAAGGTTCTGGGATTCGGACCAAAATGTAAAAATGTCAGACCAAAGCAACGCCCAGATATCCCTTTAAAACTGAATCAAGATTCGTATTCATAGAATGCCATAATTGATTCTTCTGATCGATCTTCGAAACTATATCATTTATAGCTTCATCTAATCGATGAACTTCACGATTCTTTCTCATATGTTGTT
>Ga0099798_10775_pt1 | contig 10087 bp, 8 predicted proteins | sample Uncmet_Sort29A_1_FD_89870 | JGI IMG/M metagenome (GOLD analysis project Ga0099798, IMG submission 89870) | Marine eukaryotic communities from CALCOFI LINE 67, Pacific Ocean - CN13ID_Sort29A_1 | ecosystem: Environmental > Aquatic > Marine > Oceanic | place: Pacific Ocean: Monterey Bay | collected... | reverse complement strand
TATTCCTGCTGCTTGTGATTTTGATGTTGATTTTGAAACTTGTATCGTGGTGATAATACAAATACATATAGTCATTTAATGTCAAGAATTTTCTAAACTTAGTTTGTGAAGTAGCAGTTCTTGACTTAGTTTGTGAAGTAGCAGTTCTTCACTTTTTTTCACCACAGAGGTGTATTTGTATTCTAATTCTAAATTCTAATTCTAATTGTATTTTTTTTGTTTCTTTGCCAAAAATAAAAATATTTGAATTTTCTGCAAACGCAAATGGCACTGGTATTTACATTTCTATCCTATACTGCGGACGAGTTATGCTAAAAATAGAATAACTCTACAACAGTATAGGTATAGGCTAACAATCTTCTATAGATATGTATTCGTATTGAAAACGCTTCTTTGAATTATTATTATTCTCTCGGTCTTATCCTGATGCTCTTCGATTATTTTTGAATTATCTTAATGTACCTCTTCTTCAATGATCTTTGAGTTTTTTTTTTTTTTAATATCTTAAATCATTGAAGAAGAATTTCAATTATCATCCTCATTCTTCAATGATCCTAATGTGATCCTAGATCTGTTTGTCCGTAGCTTACTTCTTGGCTAGAACACTCTTCTAGTTCCGTGAACTTGAACTGCGACAAGTTAACGGAACTCTTGGAGGAGTTTTCCAAAATGTAAGCTAACTTTTAATTCTAATTCCAATTCTCCTAATATCTATCTTCTGTCACCAATGATATATATTTTTTGTTCTTTAATAAAAAAAAACTTTACTACAACTGCTGCTGCTGAATTTATTATTCTGCAATATTTTTACAGATTAACTTCAATTTACAGAAGATCTATTTCAATTTGTTTCTTATTTACCGTTTCTAAAAACATACATACAGTTCCAAAATTGTGAATAGAATAGTTTTAGGTTTGAAAGTTGTGAATAGAATAGAATAGAATAGAAGGGTTGGAAAAAAGGAAAACTACTCTATGAATAAAATGTTGGTTTAGGGAGATAGAAGTTAAAAAAGGAAGGGAGAAAAAAAACTATTATAGTACTGGTCGATGACATCAGTTGTAGACCCCTTTTTTCAAAAAATTTATTTTTAACCAATAAATAGAAAAGAAAATTGATCAAAACTGAAAATGACGACAAAATTTAATATTACAAAAAATAAGTAAAAAAACGACTTTTTCCCTCATAAAATCGTCAAAATCCCATATAGACAATTTCATTAGCTATTTCCCCTTACGAAACCAAATTTATTTTTTAAGATGAAAAATTTAAAAAATCAAATTTTATTTTCTAAAAAAGGGGTCTACAACTAATGTCGTCTCCAGGTAGTAAAAATCCCTGACACAACTTCAGCATCAACTTTCTCAGGTGCGCAAAGAACATATGGATGCTATGGTGGCATAACTATAATAGCAGAAGCAATAAATAGAATAGCAGAAGTAGCAAGTAAAATAAAATAGCATTAAGATGGAAGAACTGGAAAAAGATAATTATAATGCATTGGAAGATGAGGTAGAACTGGAAGATGAAGTAGAACTGGAAGATGAGGTAGCACTGCAAGATGACGATGAGGTAGCGCTGGAAGATGACGACAATAGGAATAGTAGAGGAATTGTAATAATTGGGATAAAAGCAGGTGCAGTAGAAAAACCACGCAGAACTAGTTCCAATGCATCCGATACCAGCAATTCATCTTTAACTAGCTCCAATGCATCTTCAACTTTACGCAGAACTAGTTCCAATGCATCTTCAACTAGCACCAGCCATATGTGTAACCGGAACATCTATTTCGGGAAGGACCGGAAGCTCTAGGAGTGCATGAAGTGCGCCCGGTTTCGGTGGTACTTCCAGGGGAAGCGAAGGGAGTTTCTGGACCGCTTTAATGATTTCACTGAGGGAAACAAGGGATTGAAATTGAAGCTAAGATAGACGGTTGCCAATTTGTACTGCATGCAGTAGATGTGAGGTTGCCAATTTGTACTGCAAGGGTATGAAATTGAAGCTAAGATAGACTGAGATGATTTAGAAGTAGAGTTCATGCAGTGAAATTGAAGCTAAGATAGACGTTGCATGCAGTGAAATTGAAGCTAAGATAGACGTACTGCATGCATACACACATAACTAAACGTTTAGTTCTTGTGTTCTTGTGTTTTACATTTACTTGTTGTGATTAATTATATTCATATTGTCTGAAGTAATAATTTTTAGAAGTAAATAGACTTGTTGTTCATAATAAAACTAAAAATTGGATAGTAATATTAAAAATACGGATAGCAGTAGAAGATTTGCAATGCAAGTAGTAGGAGATTTGCAATGCAAGTAGTAGAAGGGATTTGCAATGCAAGTAGTAGGAGATTTGCAAGAGCCATTTAGAGAATTTGTTATAATAGAGTATTTGGAATTTATTCTCGGAGAAGAGCTGGAACAGGTATTGAGAATTTGTTATAATAGAGGCGGACTTTCCGAAGAAGTATTTGGAATTTATTTCCGGAGAAGAGCTGGAACAGGTATTGAGAATTTGTTATAATAGAGGCGGACTTTCCGAAGAAAACTCGAATTTATTCCCGGAGAAGAGCTGGAATTTTCCAAAAAGATGTAATTCGTATCCGGTTCCAGTAGTGAAATTTGAGAGAGACTTATGAAAGTTGAATCATTTTCAACTCTAAGGAGATACTTCTAAGAGGTGCTGATCGCTGGAGTGGAATTTTCCAAAAAGATGAAGTTGAATCATTTTCAACTTTAAGGCGATTCTGAGGGGCAAAAGAGAGACGTGAAAGGCGGGTGTAAATAGGAGTAGAGGAGGTTTTTTTTAATTGCAATAATTATTTATTTACAAATTTATCTTCCTGATTTACTTGATTTATATTTATCTTCCTGATTTACAATTTAGATTTATCTTCCTGATTTACTTGATTTATCTTAATTTACTTAGATATTTACTTATCTTGATCATGACGTTGACGTGCAGATTTAGTTAGATTTATTTATCTTGATTTACACCCTGAAGTTGTAGAAATTGAACTAGAAATACCCAATTTCGTGCTGTCGATTTCGATTTTCTAGTAGAAATTAAACTAGAATCTCGATTTCCCTGCAGTCGATTTCGATTTCGATTTTCTAGTAGAAATTAAACTAGAATCTCGATTTCCTTGCAGTCGATTTCGATTTCGATTTTCTAGTAGAAATTCAACTAGAATTACCCGATTTCGATTTTCTAGTAAAATTTCACCCAATTTACTCGCAGAGGAGGTAGAGCAGCGAAGTTCAACTTGGATTAGCCGATTTTCTTGCAGTCGGTTTTCTAGTAGAATTTCACCCAATTGATCTACTCGAAGAGGAGGTAGAGGTAGAGGTAGAGGTAGAGTAGAGAAATTCAACTAGGATTAACCGATTTTCTTGCAGTCGGTTTTCTAGTAGAATTTCACTACCAGTCGATTTACTCGACGAAGAGGAGGTAGAGCAGGATTTACTGTTCGACGAGGTGGATATTTATTATTTAACCTACAAGGAGGTCTTAAACTTTTTAAGCTGGAAAATGGATATTATGTGGTAGAGAGCTTCAAGGACGAGGAGTAGGAGGAAAAATGATGTGGATATTAAAAAAAAAAAAATTAACCTAGAAGGGTAGAGAGCTTCAAGGACGAGGAGTAGGAGGAAAAAAAGAAATATGATGTGGATATTTAAAACAAAAAATTAAACCTAGAAGGGTAGACGTAGAGACCTTCAAGGACGAGGAGTAGGAGGAAAAAAACAATGAATATGATCTGGATATTTAACCTAGAAAGGTGGAGCAAGGTGGAATGGAAAATCTTTAGTTTTAAGGTGGAAAGTCTTTAGTTTTAAGGAGAATCTACTTTAGGTTATATAGTTTTAAGGTGGAAAATGAATATTACGATAAGTATATGATCTAAAAAAAATCTACTTTAGGTTATATAGTTTTAAGCTAGAAAATGAATATTACGATAAGTAAATGATGGTGGAGTTGCTTTTATAAATTTTAAGCAGACGGCGAGTAAAATTCAATTGAAGCTAGAGGAGTAAAAAAAAAAAAAAATTAAGCAGACGATGAGTAATTGAAACAATTTTCTTGCATCATTTGCATCTGTATCTGTATGTAATCGTAATCGTAGTCCTAATTCGACGATTTTTTTTTTTTACATCATTTGTATCTGAAATTCTTCTTAATTCTACCTTCTCTTGCGAACAGTTGTTCCACTTTAGTTATGCTCTTTAGCATAACTAGAGTGGAACATCTGTTCGCAATGATAATGGTTTGTGAGTGAAACTAATGCGGTATGCTATGTTACTTCGTACTCAATCAGAAAGCAAATGGTTTTCTTGAAATCAAATATTTCATAACGATTTTCCAATTTGACAAAAACCAATTTGAAACCTACAGTGCGAGATGGAGACTTGATAGTTTAGGTTTAGATAATATAATCTCGATAGTTAAATAGATTTAGAGGAATTGTGAAAGATATACTTGACTTATAGGACGGAAACTTTGAGTGGTACAGGTTGAATATAATAATTTTAACCTAATAGCTAGATGAAAAGGAGCAAATAGAGGTGTGCGAAAAAATAAAAAGAAATCATAATGGTTCCCAATCTTTTCTAGCCTGATGCTTACCGCCGTTAGACGGTGTTTAGTGGTAAAAAAGTTCCTACCAGCGGTAGTAGTAGTGGATTCTTAAAATTCTAAAATGTAGCTCTTCTTTTAGCATCTCCTAAATCGACAACACAGCCTGAGCTTCTAAAAGTGTGCTGTCTGAAACTGTCAACGAGAAGGGCTCAAAAAAGAACGATAAAGGCTCAAGAACTGGGTGCAAGAATTGTGAACGGAAAAAAAACAATAAGAGAGGACAGAGATGCAAGGCTTTAATTTGGTTCCGATATCCATTTCAAATTGACTTAATGGCTCCGACAAAAAAATAATCATCCAATCGGAATCGATGAAGATAAGAAAAAGCTCCTGGAACAAGCTGTGTCCGATATCAATATTCATTTGAGAGCTTTTAGAGAGGACAAAAAAAAAATGGACTAGAATTACGCACTGCTATGTGATGCTCGTTAGCAAAAGGCTATAGCTGAAAAACTGTAGATCATCAACAAATACGGTTATGTGGTATTACTAAACGACAGTGATTACAAAAAAATTCGTGCCTTGCAAAAGAGGACATTGGTTGACTTGAAGAAAAGGATCAAACAGTATACAAAAGAGGAAAATTAAAAAATCAACGTTAGGAATTTTTAAGTAGCGCAGCTGCTCCAACTCAAATTGGCACAGCTAGCAAATTGCCCTGGTGATGTTGGGTCATTAAGAGAAATTGGGTCGGTAGGCGAAGTAAGTGATCCACCTAAAGTAAGTGATGTTGTGTTATTGAGCGAAGACATCCCCACCTACGACGTTTGCTTTGGACCAGTCCTCTCGATCGGCGACTGCGTTGGATTTCTAAATAATGCAATGGAAAAAAAAAGACTGTGCGGTTCATAATATAGCACGGTCAAATTGAAAAAATGTGTATTTTTTGTCTTAGTGATTAAAGTTCATTTCAAAGGAAAAAATACTTAATAAAATGGATATTTTTGTACTTTTACGAACTTTGGTCAAATATATAGATTCCCAGTCGTATCCTCGGATGCGGCCCCGGCTGGCCCGGGCTAGCGTGGGATCTCTCCCGAAAGGTGAGAGGGCAGTGAAATTAGATTTCCTCCCTACGGGGATGTTTCAAGAAAAGGAGAGTCAACAAAGGGATTTACATTAGATAAAATTCGGTAAAATGAAAACATTTGTGGATACTAAAATCGGTAAAATATTACTTTTGTAAAACTGAAGATGAATTACAACTTTTTCATTCAAAACTGACATACAAAATAAAAATAAAATCGGGATGTTTCATGACGAAAATAGGAAAAAGACTCTCCTTTTCAAGAGAACAAGGTCATAAGGCCCTGGGGGATAAATCCTAGACACAGTGACCAAGGTGATAACACCTGGGGGAATAAATCCTTGTTTACAAGGTAATAAGGCCCTAGGGGATAAATCCTAGTCACTGAGTAAAGGTGATAACACCCGGGGGAATAATCCCTTGAACGTATCAACAGGTAGTAACACCTAAGGGAATAAATCCAGAACACAGTTTGTCAATGGTGATAACACCTGGGGGAATAAATCCTTGTTTTACAAGGTGATAAGGCCCTAGGGGATAAATCCTAGACACTGAGTTAAGGTGATAAGGCCTTAGGAGTAAACCCTACGAAAAGAAGGGATTTTCTATTACGAAAATTGGTAAAAGTCCCATAAATTCGAAAAGTGATAGCGGAGTGGCAGATATGCAACGTTTGCGCAACAGAAAGACATTTGCAATATGAAAATTCCTTTTTTTATATTTCCGATTTAAATACATATTTAACTAAATCACATTTTACCTTTTAAACTCGTAAAAATTCGATAATTGGATTTTATATCTCGTAAAAATAGTCACCCAAAATCGTAAAATGGAACTCGAGATGACGGACAATATAACTGACGCCACAAGATGGACCGAAGGACCACAACCACAACCAACGCGGATTCATAATATAGCCATATAGTAAAAAGAAAATCATAAAATGTAATATATTCATACAAACTTGTAAAAACGACAAAATTACTGTAAAATTGACAAATCTGGGAAAATGACAGTTAAATCACAAAATTGAAAAATGGTGTAAATGACAAAACTATAAAATCGTAAAACAAGTGTGAAAATCGTAAAAAGGTCAGGGGACAGCCTACCACGTGCAGAGAAAGAGCCAACAAAAATTGTAAAATGGACACAAAGTCGTAAAATTGGAATAACACATGTCCTCTAAAAACTATAAGATATAGGTTTTTGCAGGACATGATAAACAACAATAACAGGTACCCTACTTCACCCTCATCATCATACCAACCAAAACGCAAAGTAAGAGGCGGACACCAACCGATAGAAGACAAGAAAATCTGACGGACAAAGTTGAGACAACATAACAAGGTCATGAGGAAGCTGAGTAAATAGACTTCCTCCCCCGCCTCTGAGGGGACACAGAAAGAAATGTCCAGTAATGACGAGAGACCCTACTATTGATGCTATTTATTCAGGTGGGTGGTATGGGATGTGTTATCTTAAAACTGTTTTTCGGAAAACCTCTCCTTTTCTATTTTTCTACCATTTACTCATTCATCTCCTCTTTTCTTTTTCAGCCAAAACTGACTACCGCCCACAGAATAAACAGATCAAAGATTACGCAGGGGAGGGAGCGTTCGAAGAAGAAAAAGAAAAAGAAGAAGAAACTCGGGATTCCAAAGAAACAGGAGTGGAGAGATAATCAGCACTAGATATAAAAACTCCAACACTAGATGTAGTTTGGACGTGCAAGAATAAAGATTTCGTGACTGGGGAGGAGAAAATCTAACTCAGTAGACTACGGGGACAAAAGAGGGGATCCAGATAGAGTAACTAATGCAACTAGTAGGGACAAATCCCCGAAAGGGTAATACTAATATCCATAATATCGACGACAGTGCCAAGTCTCCTCAGAACATAGCTGAAAAGGGAACGCCCAGGACATCAGCGACGCATCATGATGCTAATTGACCACATGAAACTGCTGTAGGGCTTTAGAATACACTAGCTCCCAACTACTAGGTATTCTAAAGACGGCACCCTCCTCCATTCAGTTCTAGAAGTTCAAACGAAGTCGCTTGATGCCCGGGTGGAACCCTGGTGACATCCTATAACCGGAAGGCGTGCACGCATGAAGGACATCAGTTGTAGACCCCAGAGAGCCTACGAAAACGAGGAGTACGCTGAAGACTACAAGCCTCATGATGGGACTGATAGTTCATACTTAGTTCATAGTATTGCCATCGACAAAGGTATGAATTTTTTTTCCTTTTCTCTCTAAGGTTCGTTGGTGGATGCACAGGCGCAGGGGAGGGGTCTGGATGGGGGTCTCACGCAAACACTGCATATCTCATGTTTATGGGCGTACAGCACAGGTATGAATCAAAATTAAGGCCACTCCGTCATGCATACCTGATTCTGCTGTGGATAACAAAAGAAAGAATAACATAGAACGGACATCGTTACAGGGCTATGTCAGCGTGTTTTGGGAATGTGCTTCATTCGTCAAATGAGAGGTGGGATATATTCCTGGCGAAGCCTGGCTTCTCCTCGATTTGAAAGCCGAGTTGTTGTGGCTAGTCCAACCGTATCTAAAGGTGCGGCAAATCTGTAAGACAAGCCTATGCGGGTAAGAGTAGAAAATAAAACACCCGCTGGCAGTATGGGTCAAATATATAGGGTAACTTACTTATTTTTCCTTATTACGAATTTTGTCGTCATTTTTTGTTTTGATCAAATTTACCTTCTATTAAGCAATGGTTTTTAGTTTTATTGACTGTGTAAGTTTATTGTTGTGTAGCTTATGGGGTCTTCATAATTGATTAAACATGAAAAAAATGATTTAAGACTATTTTGAGCGTGCTATATTATGAACCGCACAGGAGCAATTATGGAAGAGGGCCCTGATATTTTTGCTGAGAAACTTGATTGGATGTTAACTAAAAAGGCGATTATAGAATGCTCCAAGGTAGGCCACGGCCTAATGATGGTGGTTGCCCTAATAGTGATGGCTCTACAGTTTGGGGAGATTTGAGATGAACGAGAATATTTAGTATTTTATGATTTTCGCATTGACGTGCTACATGTAGACGACTGATTCATGAGCACAGGCCGTTATCATTAAGACTAGATCCGGTAGACTAGAAGTGTGAAAGGCGGGTATAAATAGGAGTAGGGTTTTTTTTTTTTAATTGAAATAATTATTTATTTTTATTTACAAATTTAGATATTTACTTTTACAATTTAGATTTATCCTGATTTACTTGACGTAGAATTTACTTGACGTACAATTTAGATTTATCCTGATTTACTTGACGTGATTTACTTAGATTTATTTATCTTGATTTACACCCTGAAGTAGGAATTCAACTAGAATTACCCGATTTCGATTTTCTTGCAGTCGATTTTCTAGTAGAATTTCACCCAATTAATCTACTCGACGAAGAGGAGGCAGAGCAGGATTTGCTCGACGAGGTGGATATTAGAGTAGGATTTGCTCGACGAGGTGGATATTTATTATTTAACCTACAAGGAGGTCTTAAACTTTTTAAGCTGGAAAATGAATATTACGATAAGTATAGAAAAAAAGAAAAAAACAATAGGTTATATAGTTTTAAGCTGGAAAATGAATATTACGATAAGTTTATGATGGTGGAGGAGTTGCTTTTATAAATTTTAAGCAGACGACGAGTAAAATTCAATTGAATCTAGAGGAGTAAAAAAAAATAAGCAGACGATGAGTAATTGAAACAATTTTCTTGCATCATTTGCATCTGTATCTGTATGTAATCGTAATCGTAGTCCTAATTCGACGATTTTTTTTTTTACATCATTTGCATCTGTATCTGTATCTGTATCTGTATCTGTATCTGTATCTGTATCTGTATCTGTATCTGTATCTGTATCTGTATCTGTATCTGTATCTGTATCTGTATCTGTATCTGTATCTGTATCTGTATCTGTATCTGTATCTGTATCTGTATCTGTATCTGTATCTGTCATATGTCATATGTTATATGTCATCTGTTATATGTCACCTGTTATCTGTTGCTGTTCTTCTTTTGTATTTTCTTGTACAACTTCTTCCTTCATCTTTCTAGAAAAAAGCGACTAGAGTAGACTAAGTTGTTCCTTCTAGAGAACTGAAAAAAAAAAAAAAACGGACTTGACTTTGATTTAGACACCACACTACTTTCGCTTTTCCGGCGTTAAGTTGTGTGTTCTGAGAAAAAAAGAGATCTTGAGAGTTATATCCCCCAGTCCTCAAGAGTATAAAATGAGTGGAGTCATCATGAGTTATATCCCTTTTTCTTCTTCTTCTTCTTAAATGCTAGACCTGAGTAGTTATCTTAAATGCTTGTACAGTAGACCTGAGGAGTTCTATCCCCCAGTCATCATAAGTTTTATCTCCCAGTCCTCATAAGTTTTATCCCCCAGT
>Ga0099798_10774_pt1 | contig 10092 bp, 8 predicted proteins | sample Uncmet_Sort29A_1_FD_89870 | JGI IMG/M metagenome (GOLD analysis project Ga0099798, IMG submission 89870) | Marine eukaryotic communities from CALCOFI LINE 67, Pacific Ocean - CN13ID_Sort29A_1 | ecosystem: Environmental > Aquatic > Marine > Oceanic | place: Pacific Ocean: Monterey Bay | collected... | reverse complement strand
AAACAGCTGCGGAAAAAACAAAAAGAGGAAGAAGCCAAATTGCGCGTTTTGAACGGTGAAAACGTTAATAAAATCGGCACCGATTTTTCAATCTTGTCGATGCGTACATATTTGGACAAAAAATGTAAAAAAAAATGCAAAAAACGACGTTTTTTGGACCAAAAACGCATTTTTTTGGACCAAAAATTGAGATTTTATGTACGCATCGAAAAGATTGAAGATTTCGTCCAAAACGAACAAGACCCCAGTTTAGGCGTTGAGAAAGCGGTCGAAGATGAAATAACACGATTTTTTTATAATTCGACTCAAAAAAACCATTTTTTGGACCATTTTTAGGGTTTTTTTGAATTTTTTTGAATTTTTGAGTCGGATTATAAAAAAATTCGTGTTAAATTAATCGGGAAGTGAAAGAAGCAAAGGCTAAAGCGTTTTTTGAAAAATTGGAGAGACAAATGCAGGATGAAGAAAAACGGGAGCAAGAAGAGGAGGAAAAGCGAATTGAGGAGGAAAAGAAAGAGCGAAAAAAGAAAATAGAGGCGGAGTTTTTCGCAAAGGAAGCCGCCGGACAAAAAGATTCAAAAACTTCAAAAGCGTCGTCGTCTTACACCACAAACGCAAAAACCACGGTTCTCGATGAACTAGATGACTGCGACGACGATACAAGCGAAAAACCAGGAACAAAAACATCATCATTTTTCGACACCGACGACTCAAAATCAGAAGTTTCAGAATGCTCAACCGTTTTTCAAGGAGCGTGGTTGTGGACATCATTGAAAGATGAACGGTTAGATAGATTGGTTTCTGAATTCCGGTACGATTTCAAAAAAGTGGTTGACAAATTACGTTCAGAATTCAGTGCAGCGAGACTGACTGAAAAAAACGCGCGTGAAAGATACGGATTGCTATTGAGGAAAGGAAAAAGTTCTGAAGGGAGAAACAAATTGCTTATGACAATTGCAGAGGATTCGACCTTGAAGGAGGAGATGGGACACGAAAAAGAAGAAGAAAATAATAGTACTAAAAGTAGTGAGGAAAAAAACGCAGACTCTAACCTCCTCCCGTGGCAGCAGCCGCGGAAATTACCCGAAGTTGATATGAGCAATGTCGAATCGGCGGCAGATTTGATTGATCAACTCGCATCCTCTTTTGACGAAGAAAAAGATGATGGGACAACGAACAATTATATAGCTATGATGGGGAAACCTAAAACAAAACAAGACGTCGAAAACATGAAATGGTGGACTCGAAAATTAAAAAATATCGGAAAACAAGGAGGAAACGAAAATAATATGTCTAGCACCAATGCGTTTGAAGAGGCAATGTACAGTACTGGCAGCAGTATTTTGGGAGGAAGAAATAATTTAGATGAAACGGGTAGTACTAGTTTTGTGAAAAAAAATCCGCTCCCCTGGGAACGTGAAAAGCAAGAAATGGATGAGAAAAAAGCTCTCTCTGCCGTCGCTGAAAAAATTCAAACTTTCTGCTCGCCAGGTCGGAAATCTCATTTTTGATCGTTTTTTGACCCAAAATCGTTGTTTTTTGACATGTTTTCAATTTTTTGACCAAAAAAATGTTTTTTTTTCACGTTCGAACCTGGGCGACCAGAAAGTTTGAAAAAAATATTCGCGGTTCAACAATCATTAAATGCCGCGCCTGGCGGGGGTTTAAAAGCGCAGCAGAAAACACTTTTCGCAGGTGGCGACCCGAAACGCGCCGGGAAACCGCATCTGTCGAGCCTGTTAGATGGTGGTAAAAAAAGTACTAATTCCACAACTGCCTTCGCAAAAAAACAATTAGCATCCGAATCTTCAGAGACCCCCGTTTCCTCCATCGCTAAAGCGACGTCCTCTGTCGTAACGCCCAGCGTCTCTATGCACGGGTCGTCTGAATTCGAAACGCCAAGCAGAATACGGGATGTGGATGCGGAGTTGAGCAGGGATATAACACGAGTTTTTTTCAATTGGACTCGTTTTTGGTCAAAAAAAATGTCAAAAAACCGCTAAAATGGGTCAACAAATCGAAAAAACGACTCCGATTAATTATAAAAAAATCTTCTTGTTATATTAATTTCGCGGACACACGCCCAGTTTATGAAGCAGGGAACGCATTGGAAGAGTTGGATTGATTTTGAGTAGGAATACAGTTTTTTGTATTTGATAGGCTTATGAAAAAAACAATCGCAAAACGATTTTGTAGGGATAACGTACACAAACTGTTCTTTCTTGAACTTTTTTTAAAGTTTCGTCTTTGGCGCTCCTCTTGAATGAGCGTGACGAAGCGTATTGTGCATGCTTAATAATTTTCTCAGATTGTTTGAAAAAAAAATCGTTTTATGTTATCAAGAAAGCTGATTCTATTCATGTTTTTTTGGGGGGGAGGATTTAAAGGTTCGAACGTTTTTTTGAATGTCTCCTCCTTTTGTTTAGGAATTTTTGATCCTTTTAAATTATTTTTTTTTGTTTTCGGGTATCGATCATTTTTGGATTTAATCCCACTGGTGGCATGGTTTTTGAATTTCTTTATTTTTTTCATTTTTTCTTTACAGCGTGGCGGCATGAAGGTTTAAAGACAAAAGTTTTCATGAAATCTGCGAAAAATGCGATTCCGTTTTCGTCGCACTTTTGACATGGAAAAATTTCAAAAAATCCTGTTCTGCACGGATGGATCGAAATGTATGACGGTGTCGTTTCCGAATCCGGTGCATGAGGCGGCGGAAACTGTCAAAAATTCTAGAAAATCGTCGCAAAACCGAAAAATTCGGGAAAATTCCTTTAAAAAAAGGCGTGCTGTCACCAGGCGGGAAGAAAAAATACAGGGAGATACACGAGATGTTAAAAAGTAAAAAAACGTGTGGCCAGGCAGTAAGAAGAAATACAGGGAGATACACGAGACGTTAAAAAGTGTGGCCAGGCAGTAAGAAGAAATACAGGTAGATGTACACGAAAAAATAAAAATTAAAAAAAAAGTCAAACGTCGTTCAGAAAAGTTGATGTTAAAAAAGACATAGCCGTTAAGATGTTAAAAAAGTTAAAAAAAAAGTCAAGGGAAAATCTGTCGGGACAAGAAGGGATTTCGTTCAAAAAGAATTCATTTGGGACAAAAATTCGGATTCGTTCCAGGGAATACAAGGGATTTTTTGTTGAAAAAAATAGTCAAAAACAAAATATATGATGAATTAAAAACAAGCAGCAACCAACATATTGTTTTTTAGATAAACCTTTTTTTTCGATTTTCGTTAATAAAAAAACTTTGATTTCGATAAAAAAAAATAAACACATCTTTAAAAAAGTAAAACCAAGTTAAAAACAAAGCAGAAAACCAACATGTCCCTTCGTCCTTCCGTTCCGCTCGGTTCGAGCAAATTCGATCTTGAGGGTTCTCGCACAGTTCAGAAATCTATCAAATTCAATTCTGAACCATTGGATTGTTTGAATAATTCAATCTCAACACTAGGTGGAGACACTTTAAGTGGGTCAGGTTTTTTACGAACTGTATCATTGCCGAATAATAAACAGGATCTGGGCAAGAAAACGAAGTCATATTTACAAGCGGTTGGTAAGATCGGTTGTTATGGACTTTTGATCGCTGTGATGGGTGTTTTAGCAATTTCAGTTTTCGAGTATTTCTTCACTGATGGAGCGACGATTCAAAATCATATTGACGGAAAAGCTGAAGAAAACACAGAAAGCAATAGTGCGTCCAGTAGTTATATTCCTGGCATTTTTACAACAAATGACTCAACAAGAGAAATCTCGGAACTAACCACAAACAATAGTACCACATCGGTGTCATCTTGGGTTCCAATCTTAGCGACGTCAGCATCTATCGGTTTCGTAGCGTATTGTTTTTGTTGCACAGAATATTGTTTGGAGAATGGGCCAGCAGTGGCTGAAACAGATGATGAAGCTGAACGACGCAGAAAAGAAGAGGAAGAAGAAGCTCGTCTTAGAAAAGAAAAAGACGACGAGGAAAAGAAGCGTAAGCTCCAAGCCCAGCAAGCAAAAGAAAGGATTGAAAAAATCGAAAATGACGCGGCCACTAAACTCCAAGCCACCGCACGCATGTATTTATCTAAAAAGGAGTTGAAAAACAAAAAGCTCGAAAAACAAAACAAGGAAGAGGCCACCATAAAAATCCAAGCAGCTGTCCGTGCCAAGTTGGCTAAAAACCGCGTTAAAATTTTGAAAAAGCAGCAAGAAAACCTTGCTAAAACAGCAACCGCCGAAGAAAAAGCGACTGCCGAAATTGACGCGACTGGAGCTGTTATCACTGGTAGTACTGATGATGCTGCTGACAAACAATTGAAAAGAACTGCAATTGACGCTAACCCCCACGAGCAAAATTTAAAAACCCTGTTCTACAACTACCGCTACCACATGATCAAGAACCGGAAAAAGAACCTGGTCCGTGTCGGCGGTATGGCTAACCCGTCCCGCCCCGAGTATGCATTAGGTCAAATCGCAAAATGTAGGGGATTCACTGAACCCGAGTTCGCAGAGAGAATCATGAAGGAAGCGTATCAGAGTGGCTACAAATACATCATCTCGTTGGCGCCTTTATCAAAAACCTACACAGATGAGTTCGAAAAACTGGGTGGTACTCATATCAGTTTTCCAGTCCCGGATATGTCTCACCCAAGCATTGAAGCTTCCCACAAATTCGTTGAGGAGTTGATGAAAATCTTAGATTCAGAAACCGGGGATGTTTTAATTCATTGCGGTGAAGGTTGGGGTAGAACGGGCACGATTCTGTCGATCCTCAAATTGTACGAAATGAAAGTGGTTGATAGTATTGATTTCGACGCAATGAATGCGACATACGCAGCTGAGCACGGAGGACACAAAAACAAGCCCCAAGTTCTCTTAGGCCACTATGCTGATTACGAATACAGCCTCAACGACACCACCGCAGCGGTCGCGTTTGCTGTCAATGGTCTGCGGGACGAGAATCCTATGTATAATGATAACGTGAAATTTATCACCGAGCGTGGGACAAAAGATGGTGCTGCTAAAGACATGAAGCAGACTAAAACTATCAACGCGGACGCATTGGACAGCTTCTGGAAAACGTGGAGCCATGATGGGCCTGACGTGTCAACGGATTTAGGCACATGCAGAGCCTCAAGTCCAACCCCAGGGGCTCCGGTTGAGGTTGAAGAACAGCTGAAATTTTTGGAAGTGGTCTTTGCTTAATAAGAAAACAGGTTTCTCTTCACATGCTAATCCTATTTGACGGTGTAATTACTATTTGTTGCCTTAAATCACATTTCTTCAGAAATGCGCGCGTATAGCAGCGTTTTACAACTACAGATAACACGTGTATAGCGTAATTACAAGTTTTATTATTTCTTTTTATCTTATTTCGCCATTTTTTTTTTTAGAAGTTAGGGGCGGGGTCCTTGTTTTATTTTTCCTGGCAGCCTTTCTTCCCGCGGGATACAGCTGCTTCAGGCCCGAACTGCGTACTATTTGAAATCCTGACAGAACTTTTATTTTTTGCTTCCTGGGTTCGATTCCCGGCAACGGAGTTTTCGAAACTGGTCTGGGAGGCTTCGGCCGCTGTCACCGGCAGAATAAAACAGGTACCTCTGCACGTCCCAGCGTGTGGAGGGTAGACGGATACTACATCCAAAGACCCGGGAGGTTGTGGCTCCTAGAAATTAAGCGTAATCACGGCCAAGTTGGCAACAGCTTGCAGCCGTCACTTCTATGTCTATGTCTATGTCAGGGTTTGTTATTAGCCTGAAACCAAAATTGTCTATAGCTTGTTATTATCATATAAAAAATTCAAAAATTTTTTTATTTTGTCTATAGATGTGCATCCTTTTTTAAGAGACGATGCCAAATATTCTTGAGAATTTATTGCAATCTTAATTTTTATGCATGCTTGTTGTTATATTTGTTTTTTCTTTTCCCGGGTTGCATTGTGTGGCCGGGCTAGAGAAAACAAATCACAAAATAAAGGAGGTTGGTACATAAAAATCTCAAAAAACGAATTTGTGTTCCGATCTTCTTAACATTTTGACGATAGTATTTTTAACCACATAATTTCCCCGATTTTAACAATTTGGTTTGATTATATTTTGTGGTTATTTTTTTATGTTTCTTTTCCAACAACGAGAATATATGATAATATCGATAGCAAATTACATGCAAAGTATTGATAAAAAGCAATGTTATTAATGAATGATGAACAAATGGAAAACCCTTTTTGACGCACCAGCGTCATTTTTGGTTCAGTTTCAGGGTTTTTTTTTTTTTTAATTTGGATCAATTTTTGAGATCGATTATAAACAAAGGGTGGGAGATTCATGCATGGGATTGCGACCGTGGGAGATTCATTCATGGGAGATTCAAATGCAATTGTTTTTCGGGAAAGAATTGTTCGAATCGTTGGGTCAAATTTTTCACGTATATTTTTTGTTCGAAATTTGTGGACAAAGGGAATGTTATTTTTGATGTCATGTTTTCAAAAAAAAAAAATCGAACCAATTGGTTTTCTTCAAAATAAGCAGCATTTTTTTTTTTTTCAGATCAAACTTTTTTTTTTTTGTCGACAATTTTTAAAACAACAAATATTTGCAGAAAAAACAACAAGAAATATGACCATGCGTTACTATGCTTCTGATAAGCGTTTCAGATTCTGGAATGTTTTCCTTCTAATTAGTAGTGTCATTCTTATTGGAACAGGTGTTAGTAGTGTTGTGGAGCAAAAAGTTAATGCCTTGACCTTAACACGCAGTTCGAGCCGCAGTACACCTGATAATAGTGATGCTGAAGAACTACTAGTACTACCGCATGAATACGAAGGCGAAGCCAACCTGTCTGAGCCCCCGTTTTCGACAAATTTAAATTGCCACGGACTGACAGCCGCTGCTTGCGCTGTAAAAGTAATGGAGGCATGGTTTTTGCTTGTTGCTGAAAAGTTTCCGGATTTGTTGGCCAGACTAGAGGTGATTTTTTCCGGATTTGTTGACATGTTACTCGGGAACAAGGAAGAATCTCCCAATCGAATTCAGGCAAGGAAATTCTTCATTTTATTGAAAAACCAAATAATTAATCAAACCGACCCATCACATGCTAAAGAATTCACAATGTTTCTCGCATTGTTTACCGATTTTTTGAACAATTTGCGCCACGACAAGCAAACAAGGCTGGTTTTATTTGGCATTGTGAAAGCGTTCGAGCAGTTAGTATCTGAGACGCGCGGGGTAGTATCTGTAGGGAGACTGAGAGAAACATACAGACGGCAGGATGATGAATATGTTGCAGATGAGGTTGATGAATGGGCGAAATTTGCGAAACTATTGCTCGGCCCTGGGTTAAAATACCCTTCGAATTCGATTCTTAATGACTTGTTCAGTTCTAAATACTTTTCTTCCCAGTTTATTTTTCGCGTTTTTGGACAAAACTGACCTTCCAAAACTAACTTACCTTTCTCCGCACAGCTCCCAAACCCATGGAATGTGTATTTTTGTGGTTGCTTTTTTGACAATTGCGCGATGTACTTGATCGTGATTGTTTTCCCATTTTTGTCTGAAATAGTTTGTAAACTCCTACCGTTCTGCATGCGCGTTGGGTTGATTTTTTGGTTGGTACTACTAACCATCGCGCGTTCGGAATTTCGGTTAATGTTTGCAAAACTGTTTGTATTTGGATCATCTCTTACGCCTTCGTTCCTCAAAATAGTAAACCCCTCCCAAGTGCTTGTTTTCGGTAGATATACCTCTTCGGCGACTGCTAATTCTGCATTCGAATAGAACAAGCCGCCGAGTTAATCAGTGCTCAAAATTTTCAAAAATGGACCAAAAAACATCAAAAATCAACCTTTTTTTAACATTTTTTGTCAAAAAATTAATTTTTGCCCAGCACTGATTTATTCGGCGGCTTGTTATAGTTGGTTTTCAAAAGCCTGGCTTTTCTCAATTTCCGATACCTCCTTAAAAACCAAAAAACACGATTTTTTTATAATCCGACTCAAAAAAGCCATTTTTTGGCCCATTTTAAGGGTTTTTTTGATTTTTTTTGAAATTTTGAGTCGGATTACAAAAAAATCGTGTTAAAACCGGTAAATCACGAAAATCAATACCGCGACCGCGATTCCATAGCATGCCGCCTTTGCGATCAATTTCTCAGTTTGACTGAAATGCAATAAAGACGAAGTTGAAGATTTTCCATCCATATTGTTTTTCGCAATTTGATCATCGTCTGTTCCACGATTTCTTAAATCCTCAGCGGTGAGGAATGAATTTATTTGGGAGCTGCTCGTAGAAGATGGCATCCTTTTTGACAAATTATGTTTAAAAAAAAAAATGTGATACGAAAATTTGTGCTACTAGCACTACATGTTACTTCTTACATAATTACTCGTTTTTCAAATACTCCCACCTTTCTTGAAAAACCGAATGAAAATCGGACAGAAACGTGACAATTCACCAAAAAATGTTGAAAACAATCCCACCCCGAAAACCAATAAAAACCCGCCCTGTGAAAACTAACCAATGTGCACCTGTCCCAACAACATGTTTGTCCGTATAAATTTCGAAAAGCAATTCCACTTCGAATTCGATTAGCAAATTATTTCCATTTTTTGTTTACATTTTTTCAAAAATAGCATTACCTCCGGTTGCAAAAAAAGACAGAAAACTGCTTAGGCAGGCGCAACCGGACACTATAAAAAACCATGAATTCGCATATTGTGATGTAATATTTTAATTATAATTTTTTTGTTCTGTGTGTTTTGTTGCGAGGTTTGTAAGAGTTTAGCAATATCAGAATATCATCCGATTTGCTACAAAAAGGAAGAATGACGAATGCGTCCAAACTTCCACATAAAGAGCGAAATAAAATTGTTGATTGGTGTAAATATTACAATTATTTTGCATTAAAACAGAACGATAATGGCAAAATATAGGTTTTTGTCCCTCCTCTTGTTGTCTTATACTTTTCGTACACAGCTAGAAATTTAAAATCATCAGTACATACTAACAACAACCTACTGCTACAGATATTGGCTAGAAATTATTTCTTTATTTTCGCATAAACTTGCGAAAATAACTCGCCGATCGTGAGTATTGCATATCCGTGGTGACTGTTTGAAAACAAAGAATATTTCTAAAGAAAACCAGTTTTTTGGAAAAAAACGAGTTTTATTTGACATTGAATTAAAATTTCATCGAATATTTCTCATCGTCTCTTCGCTTTTTGGCCCATACGATATCCAAAAACTCTGGATATTCAAACAAAAACATCCAATCAGTTATTCTCTTTCACGCTCCCATTCCCCCTCCAACGCTGGCACCAATCGCATAACTCAAAGCACCAGCCACTGCGCCTTGTCCAGCCATCATTAAACCGCCCTGTACCCAGCCTTGTTCCGCAATCTTGTTCTTAACCGCACCTAGTAAAAACAGTGTGATAATGGTAACAATAATTACAATGCTAAACCCATTGTCGGCCAAATAACACGATTTTTTTATAATCCGACTCAAAATTATCAAAAAATTCAAAAAAACCCTTAAAATGGACCAAAAAATGGAAAAAACGAGTCGGATTACAAAAAAATCGTGTTGAGTAATGCTTAGAGCAGAACATGTACACAGCTAAATAGGTCAGGACTGGGATGAAGCCAAAAATAACAAGACTTTTTATAAAATCCGACTCAAAATGATAAAAAAAATCAAAAAAACCCTTAAAATGGATCAAAAAATGATCAAAAACGAGTCGGGTATCAAACAACCATGTTAAATCAAGAAGCTCATAAACATAACGAGACTGGATTTCCAGGCGTCGTCTTCATCTTCCGGCGGAATAATTTCAATCTTTTCGATGCGTACATAAAATCTCTTTTTTTGGTCCAAAAAATGCGTTTTTGGCTCAAAAAGCGCCGTGTTTTGCGTTTTTTTGCCGTTTTTGGTCCAAAATATGTACGCATCGAAAAGATTGAAATAATCCCACATTCGTGCAACAGCATGTGCTCCACCCAGAATTTCTTATATTTCGATAAAGTCGATGCGACCAATTGTGCGTCAGATTTCGCCAATCCCTTTTTCACATAAATTTCCACCATTTCTGCGATCTCGCCTTCCGGATA
>Ga0099798_10773_pt1 | contig 10105 bp, 12 predicted proteins | sample Uncmet_Sort29A_1_FD_89870 | JGI IMG/M metagenome (GOLD analysis project Ga0099798, IMG submission 89870) | Marine eukaryotic communities from CALCOFI LINE 67, Pacific Ocean - CN13ID_Sort29A_1 | ecosystem: Environmental > Aquatic > Marine > Oceanic | place: Pacific Ocean: Monterey Bay | collected... | reverse complement strand
CTCAGAAAGATTTCTAATGACATCACAACACACGCAGCAGAGTTCAGCTGTACAGTATTTTGAAGCTTGTCTCTCTAAACAAACTTCACAACAGCCAAGAGGGCGCGGGGCGTTAGCCATTTTGAAAAAATATTATATCAATATGCTATGTTAGTCAAATACAATTATGAAATATTATGTGCCCAGGGCTGGGGTAAATATACTTTAGCCTAAGGCAAGTTTTACAATTTGCCTGACAAATATATAGATAAATTACAATGGGTCACTGAGAATGAATTGGGATATAGGATATAAAAGAAATTGTAAAAGGATCATGAGTAGAGAGAATTAAATTGCGAAATAAGAATTTTAAAATGGGAAAAAATGAGCTATAACGCAATATTAATATATAACAGCATACAGTATAGTCAAGAATACGATATGAAAACAATTATGTATGATTTTATACAACTTAACGCGCATATGCTATAGCGTATCTATTTTTTTGACTCATAAATTATTTCAAATATTCATAAAAATCATAAGGAAAAATAGTTCTGCGATATCATATTTTTTACCAAGTTTAGTAATACCCTAGGAGATTATAGTTACTGTGCAATTCTCTGGGTTACTTTTAAATATTAAAAAAGTTTAAGTTAAAAATTTCATAAAAGCGGTTGCTGTGTAAATAAGACTGCACTAAGTCTATTATGGTAATATTCTAAATTTCATAAAATACATCATTTCCATCACTACATCTTAATATGCTCATCTGCTACTCCTCCCATATTCTCTACACCCTTCCATTCTCTTTTTCCCATTTGATAACTAATACATCTACCCCAGCTGATCCATCCTTCCCAACTAATTCTTTTATCCCAATTTGTACCCCATAAATACATTATTTCTACTCCTTTTTGAGCAACTTCTTGTGCTTTTTCAAAATGATTTTCCCCTTTATTCGCTAACATTTGTGCTAACATAATCCTTGGTTCACCAACAAATGGATTTTTTTCAATAGTAGTCTCTAATAATTCAATTATTTCATCAGCTGAAGAAGAAAGAGGAGGAGAATCAGCATCAGTTGTACCTAATAAATCACCACCTAGAGCGGCATCAAGGCGGAGAGCACGACCATAACAATTTAATGCTTCTAATTCAGTTTTGGAGTCAATAACATGATTACAATCATGAAAAATTGGAGGAGGACGACCTAGAAAGAAATTTTAATATGGTAAACACAGCATTAAATCACAAGACATCTAATTTGAATATTTTTCTGATACTAAATTTAAAAGTGATAAGTATACCCTCCAACTCTGATAACATTCCCTGCTAGTGAAACGGTCTCCTATACCTTCCAACTCTGATAACATTCCTTGTTCGTCTACTGTATCCCTCACCATGATGGAGATTCTTGACATTTTATGCATTTCCCCATGCGGCAAGCCCGTACCAGGAAATAAAGATGCTCCACCCCGCTTTTTAACCGTTCCATGCCATTGAAATGACTGTTCCATAGTAGTAGCAATTGATGTTAATAGTATAACGGAAGAATCAAGACTAGTAAGAAAGATTTTCTTGGAAGAATCCCTGATATTTTCAAAAACAAAACCATCAGTTGGAATAGTACAATCAGTTTCATAACATTTTAAAGCCTCTTTTATTAACTTTTCACGATCAATAGAAGAATAAAGGTAAACCTGCAGAAAATTAATTTTCAATAATAGAGTAGAATACATTTACAATTACTCTTAAAAATAGAGACAAAAATTATTCAAATGACTTCAATTACAATTTACTAGTTCCCTCCAATTAAAAAATCTTCTATCAAAATACCCATTCCTCCGGTCTATATCCTATCAATTTCCTTAATTTCTCTCTATCTTCTTCTATATTAAATAATCCCATTTTGATATCGCTATTACCGTATGCTGCTTGAAATAATCCTAATCTACAGATATCATCTGGTAATCCCCAACATTTTAATATTTTCCATACTCCAATTAGATGTTCTTTCATACTACCACCTCTACCCCACATTTCTGGGGCACTACTCTCATTTTCTATTACTTTTAATAATTCTTCCACTTCTGGATCTAATTCATTATAGTTCCCATAAATTAGTGATTTCACGACAGGTGGAAGTTCTGGAACACCATGTTCAGATCTACCAATCGTTGTACTTGATGTAGGTGCACCTGAAATTGGCATTTTTGTTTGAGCAAATGCAGAGATTGCAGTAGGGAATTCAGGAGAACCCATATCATACTCCTCCCAGTCGTCAGAGGGGGTTTGAGGAATAGGAAGATCAAGGGCACCATGAGAAAATTTTCTTATAGATGAAGTTAAAGCAGCATCAGCTAATTTATTTCGAGTTAATATATTTCTACTTGATATGGAGGAATTTGTTGAAAAGGAGTTAGAGAAATTCAATCCTCCTCTACGGAGGAATGTAGTGGTAGAACGAAACTTTGACATTATGTCAGTATGCAAAAATGTGCAAAAATTCAAATATGCAGCTATATCAAAATTATGATTATCTGTGCAATAAAATTATTTAAAAAGTTACCTTTAACTAAAATTACGTTTGATATTAGCTGCTATAAGAATACTGCTATACTATTAGTGGAGATAAATTTAATTTGTATAGTGAGATTTATATTAATTATAAACGCAATAAATGTAGTAATTAATGCCAATAATAGCACTGGTTTTAAAAAGTAATGCAAGCGGATATGTATGTGCAGATATAGCTAGGAATAGCAGAATGCAGCTGGAACCAAATTATGTAGTAAATACAGTTGCAAAAAGTATTAAGTAAATTAGCTGGAAACGTAAAAGCGCATGATCAGTTATAGATTCTAGAACATAAAGGAAGTTTCTATTCAATGGACTCAGTGCTGTACAGCTATAATTACGGTACTACTGTTAAATCATTTTTTTATATTTGAATTTTAGTCAAATTGATGATGAGAAAAAAGAATTCAGAGATCGATCTCTACTTGTAGTAAAACGATTAATAAATATTTCTTTAATTAGGGTTCTCAATTAATTCATGTTAAATCCATATAATTCTATTACGTCAAGTTAAAATATCATAATCATCTTTCTGTACCGTCGTTAAATCACATGTCATAATTTAGTCCATAGCATCCAATTCCTCAATTAGTTTCGCTTTCTCTCCACATGATAGATTTGGAGTTTTCCTTAAACCTTCGTCTACCCCGAAATCTAAATCATTCAAACTATTTCCATTAAATGCACTCATAACTTCATCTATCTTTTTCTGGTCCTCATTACTAAATTTACCGGCACTACTACTACTTAAATTAACTCCACCTCCACCTGCTGAGACTGCGCCTACATTACTACTATCTTTTTTCTTTTGTACTTTACTTTCTCTTATGAATTCCATAGCTTCATTTATTTGAGATTCAGATGCGTTTTTCCCTCCCTCTCCGAGTAATCTCCTGGTCAAATCTTCATTTTCACCTTCATCAGGCAACCTTGGGATAGAAATCATATCTTGTAATAATTTCATATCCTCATCGGTTTCTTTGACGAAAATTTCAGCTAATTGTGATTTAGCGATAGTATTCCATTGATTTTTATAAGCAGCAAGTAACCTTTCACGAGTTTCAGCACAGAGCTCAACAAAGAAAGCAGAAGAAATTTCTTCTTGCTCTGGAGGAATAGAGAAATTGAAAAATGAAATTTATATTTTACTACCAAACTAAAACCGTACGAGGGAAAAGAATTTTATATTTATTTGCCCTGGTAAAACTGCCAGCTGTGTAAAATGTGAATGTCCCAAAAATAAATTTATACTCCTTTGCCCTGGTAGAACTGCTTGTTGCGTTAAATGTCCAAAAAAATAATTTATACTTCTTTGCCCTGGTAGAACTGCCTGCTGTGTTAAATGACCACTGATAGCTAATTCTTCTAATGTACGTAATAACTCTGTTAATGGTGGTAATTGATCAAAAATTACTTCATTTAAAAATCTTCTTAGTCGTAATAAATTCTCCTTTCTATGACTTTTAATCTCATATCTTGCACGACATTGTGGATCCATTACTAAATTATAAATCGTTAACCAACATTGAGTACTAGCTTTAGGTAAAGTACAGAGATCATCCTCATCGATCTAAGGGAGAAATCACAGTAGGTACTCGTATTTTCAAATATAAAAACATCAAATTTCAAAATTATTAAAAACAATTTTCTATACCACTTTCCATTCGTTTCCTTGGAATTTTTCAAATTTTCCTTTTCTCTTTCGTACCCATGGTGCTTTTTCAATTAAAGGGCATAGTGTTAATAAAATATCATGAGTTTCTAATAATCTTGTTGTCAATGTTAATGGTAAATGTTGACGATGATCCGTTAAGAAACGACAAATATTTAAAGCAGACATTGAAATTTGAAATTCCATATCAAGGAACCTAGGGGGGATAGAGTTGAAATTAAAAAGCAAATTTGATATTAGTACGATTAAAAATATTATTAGCAAGAGATCTAAATATACTTTTTTCAAATTCACCGATAGTGCTTTAATTAATTTCTATACTGTTCCTTCAACAACTGCAAATCACTCTTATCCATAGCTTCTTTAGCTGTTTGTACGGACATAGTCCATAATATACTGTTCCTTCAACAACTGCAAATCACTTTTGTCCATAGCTTCTTTAGCTGTTTGCACTGGCATAGTCCATAATTCTTTATTTGGTGTCATAACTAAATAGGTTAATTTCCTATAAACATAATCTATTAAATCCACTAATGCATCCCCAGCAGCCTCACATGCTGTTGCATTAAACATACACATTTCCACTAGTCCTACCGTAACTGCTTCATAATATAATGGTATATAGCTTCTTAAACTACTCATTTTACTTACTTCTTCCCTTAAATGTGGAAATACATTTTGTTTCCATGTTTCTATTACTATTAAATTATGTATTAATGTAGGTAATTTATCATGTGTTACAACATAATCTACAATAAATTCATCAGTATGATCCTCAGCTTGGTAATGGGCCATAACAGAAAGTTTTTCAGTTTTAGAATGTTGAGTTAAAAAATCTTTTGAACCAACTTCTTCTAAATCAATTTCCTCGAGGCATTGAACATAATGTTCAGCCTCAAAAGGTGTTAAATCGATAGGAGTACCGATTTCAGTCATCTTGAGGGTTAATACTATTAAAAACTAGGATAGTAAATTATAAAAACTAGGGTAGTAAACTACAAAAAACTAAACTATATAATTAAAATTTCTAGAATCTATTAACTAAGAAAAAAGTAAAAAGCAGTCTAATATAAAATTATCTATCTACAAGTGGTAGCTAGTCTACATACCAAGTTCATAAGACTCCTATACTACTGTATAAAATTTATTTTTAAATGTCATGGTGCATTAAAAATAAAAGTTTTGATGCAACTGCAAGTACTAAATTACAGTAAATCTGGAACATAAATTAAGTGGAATCAAATACCAGTATACTATATGCAGTGGCTATAAATAGTGTTAACTTGAGAACACTTTTAATATCAGGGATAAAAATTTAAAAACAAAAATGACTAACATGATTCTGTCTCATCGATTTACAATAGGAGTATATCGATGTCACTATCGTTTTATTTCTCAGTAGTAATGTACATCTAGTTAGATGTAGTTTTAAGTTTTAGAATAAAGAAGAGAAAAATTTATCAATCTAAATGTATTAGAAATAGGATTTTATACCATAGTTAGCTGCTAAAATTTCTTATCCTATAGATAACCTAATCCAACTTTACATCATAAACCTTATTATAGACTGCTAATGTACTTTTAAAGTTTAAAACCTCCTTATTATGGAGCATTAATTTCCCAAAATAATATATAGTAAAAATGATTTAGTAATATGTGCAGTTGCACTGTTGAATTTAGTAAAAGCTTAATATATAGTACTATGAATTTAGAAGTAATTAATTCTATGGTATAGTTATACCTATATAAATGTTTAATGATGGTATTCTTGTATTTTAGTATTTTTGGACTTAGTCCACTGTGAAAATGAAAATCAGAAAATTGTATAATTGAAAATGAAAATCTACTTAACTTAATTTGATTAAAGAAACTACTACTAAATAACTATGTTCTCTATGTAATATGTGAATATTCTTAGTATGTTATGAATATGTATTTCTAATGTGTATATGTTTATACCAAAATTTGTATATTTCTATACTGGCGTCCTCCAAACCATTTCTCTCCAAAATACGACCTGACGCTACTAAAAATATATATTTTTTTCCACAATAATGCAATACCAAAAAATTATCAATGATTTATGCACCACAGATAACAGCATTACGATCAGAACCTTTCTCACTAGATGCACGATCACTATCAGAATAAAATTTCACTGACGGTGGCTGAAAAATAGGTATATACCAATATAAGTTTTAAAAATCACATTTCAAAATCAGTTCTTTAAAAATCAATATGATTCTAAAAAACTATAATTTCTCTATATAAAATTGTTTAATCAGTACTACGCTTTGCATGAATACCTGATTCGTTCATTGAATAATATCAGCACACTACCCGTTTATAACTTTTAACTAGGATTTGTCCTTTAGCTACATTTGATCTTAAAACTATATTCCATCATTCAATTCCACCATTCAAAAAAAAACTATACCTTCTGTTTAAATGTCCCATACTGTCCTTGAGGTACATTTGGTCCTAAAATTAGCTGTGTTTTATCTGGAAATGGCATTCTTGCTATCGGTCCTGCTCCTTCTCTATAACGATCCCATTTTTCATCTCTTGCTCGAGATTCAAAAATTTTACCACCTTTTGTATTCTCCATCCAACGTAAACGACGAAAACTTAAATCCTTACGACCATTAGGAATACTCTCTAAACCTAAATAAGGAGAAATTTTTAGAATACTAAAGTTTTAGAATACTATGCTATTTTTAATTAGTTTAATTAGTTATACTTTTTCAATTAAGAAATTCTATAATTCTATATATAATATTATATACCTGGTGTAAATATAGCTGGTCCAGTTGTTTTCAATGAGCTTATACCTGGTTGCTGGTCCCGGTTTTTAGTACATCTTCTAAATCTATACCTGGCCTAAATGTCGCTGGTCCTGTGGTTTTTAGTGCATCATTTCCTTCTAATCTTCTAAATCTATCTGGAAATGAGGTTCTCCATGGACTATGTTTATTACATATAGTTAAACCCCACATACCTTTTTCTTTATTTCTAGGACTTAGAGTTTTTGATCGTTCAACATCACGCAAAGTAACCGCTTCACGTGGTAGTTTATAAAGGTGATCAAGCTGTTTATACCTAGTGGAAAAAATAATAGTAGTATTACAAAAAGTAGAGAATTTATACCTCAACTACATTACCTATTTCAACATAAACATATGCGATCCAATACAATATAAAAAAATTTGTTTTAATAGTCGTAAAACAATGTGATACCTAGGAAATCTGCAATCATGAAATGGATGTGTTGGATCTAATCTCTGAAAAAATGATGTATCACAGAAATTTCTTGAACTTAGACAAGGTCGCCGTAAATCAAATGAAGATGCAGTTTCTGCTAGTAAATACTTGTTTAATAAAAAAGGCTCTCGTACTGGAAGAACAGACATTTTGGGCAGTTTTAACTATAATAAATTAACTACCTTATTTTCTTCGAGAATTAAAATACGTAAAAATAAAATTAGCTACTCATATTAAATTAGTACTAGATACTAATATACTGTATGAATCTAAATTTAAATCTAACTATCTAATGGTCAAATTGATTGTAGTAAAAATACAAAATAGTTTTAAAATGCTGCTGCTGTAGTGAGAAATAACAACTTTGGTATGCTATGGAAAAAAAAATAAAACTACAGGAATTTTAGTCAATGGATGGAAAAAGGCGTTGGTATATTGAAATATCATACAATTAGCTCGAATAGTATTAAAATAATGATTATATCTTGATAGCATGATATCAATATAGTTATTCGTAAAAAAAAAATATTCTGCTTAAAAAAATGATTGGTAGGTAGTCAAGAATATCCGGATATCTATACTGATTTCTTGGTAGCGTAATATACAAAATTATTAAAGTTTATCTTCATATTATGGTGCGAAAAAAAGATTGATATGCGAAGATTGTAATTTACTCTAAATGACAAATAGTAGATAATACCTCGATAGTAATCAGTGTTAAACGAAATATGTTAGTAATATCTTTCCATGTACTTTAAATTATGTCATGATATGGCATATCTTTGTATATATTACCTTAATTTTAAACTGCTAAAAGAAAAATGAGAGTCATTTCTTTAAATACACATTATCCAGCAAAATCTATATAATCCGTATTCAACGCAATTTCCGAGTAGTAATTCATATTATGATTTGCTTACTGTAAATTGGAGTGGTATTTTCTTTTTTAAATTATCCGGTATAAAAATACATGTTACTACTGGTATTTCAAGTTTCAGCTGTAATAGTAGCACTAGAGATAATACCCTCATCAAACCATTACACTAATACACTAACCTATAATATAGTATGTGAAATTTATAGCTATCATATTACTGATATTTACTTCTACGACCCTATAACTAGTGCCAAAGTGGATAAATAAATAGCTACGGTTCATTTATATTATCGTACTAGCAGCGAATGAAATCATTGCTGCTAGTGAGATTTATTATTATAATAATAGCCTTTATACCGATTGAGATACTGGATCCTACTAAATACTTTTTTAACTCTCTAAAAATAATCAATACATTATGCATACTTAACACCTCCACATATTTAATCTTGTCAAAATATGCCGGAAGTATTTACTAGGGATAACATGTTATCCTGGCATAGGTACATGCAATAATTATCAAGACGAAAAACATATGATAGACTCCATACTGTGGGCTAATGCCTAATGCTAAGAGCTAATGTCGACTACTAAAGTAATGCTACTACGAACTAATACTTCCTATTTGGGAGGAACTAATACGTAGTACTAAGAACTAGTACCTACTACTAAATAACCCGTAGCAGCACCACTAAGAATACTTAGTAGTAAGAACTATCTATTAACTAGTGCCGCCCATTGAGAACTAATATTCATTACTACCAGAAGAACTAATAGTACTTGGTACTAAAAACTAGTCACCCCTACTAACCTATACTACCAATGAGCCAGTACAGCAGTACTAAGAGCTAGTGTCTACCACTAAAAAAATTAGTACTTGCACCTACTACGAAGAACTAATACCTGCTGCTATAGACTAATATACATTATGAGCAACTAATACCTGCTACTAAAAAAACAATAGCCTGATACTATGAGCTAATAGCCCCTAGTAAGAACTGAACTAATGCCTTCCACTAATAACGCACAGAATATCTAGGAACTAATAACCTATGTCATAAGGAACTAGCACTTGCTACTATGAGTTAATACTTAGTACAGAGTTAGTACGTACTACTAAGAACCCGTACAGCACCACTAAGAATACCTAGTACTAAAAAACTAATACTCAGTACTAAAAACGAATAACTAATGCGCAGTACTAAGAACTAGTACTTAATACTTCGAGCTCATACTTAGTACTAAGAACTAGTACCTACTACTACAGAGCCTGTACAAAGAAATAGTACCAGCTAACAAAGAACCCGAGCTGCACTACTAAGAAAATCTAGTACAAAGGATTAATACTTAGTATTATAAAACTAGTAACACCACCACTACGAGCTAATATTCATTACAAAAAAAAAAAAAAAAAACTTATACTTAGAACTAAGAACTAGTTTCCCCTACAAACCTACCACCTCTGAGAGAACCCGCACCTACTGCGAAAAAACTATTACCTACAACTAAGTACCTAGTACTACAGTCGTCTGCCCCTTCATAAGAACTAATACCTATCGCAAATAGCTAACACCTAGTACTAATACCATGTACCACCCACTATACACTAAAAATTTTACACAACTAATACTTATCAGCGGGCACCATCCGCTCTGCAGGTAAAATTCACTTTCCCCATACAACTACTACTAACCACTACCCCTCTCATCTAATTACCTTACTTGCATCTAATACCT
>Ga0099798_10772_pt1 | contig 10115 bp, 13 predicted proteins | sample Uncmet_Sort29A_1_FD_89870 | JGI IMG/M metagenome (GOLD analysis project Ga0099798, IMG submission 89870) | Marine eukaryotic communities from CALCOFI LINE 67, Pacific Ocean - CN13ID_Sort29A_1 | ecosystem: Environmental > Aquatic > Marine > Oceanic | place: Pacific Ocean: Monterey Bay | collected... | reverse complement strand
TTCATACATATGGGAGAAAATAGAGGAAAGGTATAGTGAATATGTGGACACTATTGAGTTTAATGTTCTTGATATATTAAACACATTAAGGATAGAACCTTACTTGACTAATGAAGATCAAAGACTTATAATTAAAAGGATGCTTAAGTGTTCTAGTTTATATGGCAACGTTAGTTGTACCGATGGCAGGGAGGTCTAGTAGATACCCTGACCTAAGACCAAAATGGATGCTCTCTCACCCTATGTCCAATACCTTTATGGGTATTGCTGCTATATCAGGGTTGAACTTAGAGTTTTTTGATAAGATATACTGGGTCACCCTACAAGAATATCAAGATAAGTATAAGTTTGAGAAAGGATACCTTGAGGAACTGGATGAGGTTGGACTAAAGGAGAAATCAGAGATAGTATTATTAGATAAAGAGACATCATCTCAGTCAGAAACTGTGTGTGAGGTCATTAAGAAGAAGAATATTGAAGGGTTTATCTTTATCAAAGACTCTGATGGATACTATGAGTGTGAGATAAAGGATGGATCAAATCAGGTTGCATACTTTGACCTTAATGATATGGATAACATCAACGCACGGTCAAAGAGCTATGTTGAGATGGATCATAATGGTGTAGTAACTAATATCGTAGAGAAGAAAGTCATTAGTTCTACATTCTCATCAGGTGGGTATGGTTTCTCTGACCCACAAGAGTTTATATCAGTCTATGAGAAGTTGGGTGAGCAAGATGGAGAGTGTTATGTAAGTAATATTATCTTTGAGATGATGCTCTCTGGGTCTAAATTTAATGGTCTGAAGACCTCTAACTTTAAGGACTGGGGAACACTAGAGGCATGGAACAAGTATAAGTCTCAGTACAAATGTTTGTTTGTAGATATAGATGGTACGTTAGTAAAGAACTCTTCTCATCATTTCCCACCTTATATTGGGAGTGGTGAACCATTAAAGGAGAATATTGCTGCACTTAATGAACTACATGATAATGGTAAAGCAAGAATTATCCTTACAACCAGTAGACCAGAAAGGTATAGGCAGACTACTTGTTGGGAGTTGGAGAGAAAGGGTATTAGATTTGATCAGTTGGTCATGGGACTTCCTCATTCACAGAGGATCTTGATTAATGATTTTGCAAAGAGCAATCCCTACCCCTCTGCTGCTGCTATAAATATGCCTAGAAATAAAAATGACTTGAAGGAGCTTTTGAGATGAAGATTTTAATAACAGGAGCAGCAGGGCAGATAGGTTCTGGGTTGGCAAAAAGAATTTGCAATAAGCACGAACTAACACTAGTAGATAATCTTAGGAATGGATATGCAGATCATCTAAAGGATGCTGAAGGTGAATTTATTGCACCATTTCATAATATAGATGTAGCAACAGCAGAAATTTATAGTTGCACTGGTAGTTATGATGCTATTATACATCTTGCTGCTATATCATCTCTACCAGATTGTGAAACTAATCCATTAGAGACACTCCACTGCAACGTATCTGCTACTGCAAATGTATTAGACTTTGCAAGGAAGATGAATGTTCCTCATGTCATCTTTGCAAGCACGAGTGCAATCTATGAGAACAACGACGTAGATGTATTCACAGAAGATCTAGAAGTAAGTCCAAGATTATACTACTCACTATCTAAGAAGATGTGTGAGGATTTGATTGAGTCATATAGAGAGCACTATGGAAGTAAGGTCACAATACTTCGTTTCTTTAATGTCTTTGGTCCCGATGGAGATCAGACAAGACCTAATCCACCTTTACTTAACTTTGTTTATAGAGAGTTGACTAAAGGTAAAGCACCTGTATTGAGTGGTGATGGTGAGCAAGTAAGAGACTTTATCTGTATTGATGATGTAGTTTCTATGCTTGATCTATGTCTTGAGAAGCAACCTAATGATGTCTTTAATGTATGCACAGGTAAGGCAGTAAGTGTAAATCAAATATCTAGATGGGTTGCTGAAGCACTAGGGAAAGAAGATATTGGATTAGATCATAAACCAGCAGGAGAACTATGGGATAGATACCCTGACTTATTCCAAGGTGAGTATGGTCTTGATAAGAATATAGTTGCCAAAGAAACAACAAGATATTCTAAGGGGTCTTATCAGAAAGCAAAAGATCTGTTAGGATGGGAACCTAATACTGATATAGAGTCAGAAGTTAAAAGAGTCACCTTACAAATCAAATGAGAATAGCTTTATTATTGTCTGGTCAACCCAGATTTATTGAGGAAGGAGCAAAGTATATTATTCCTAACGTATGTGAGGGTAATAGTGTAGATACTTTCTGTCATTTTTGGATGGATAATGACCTAGTTAATAAACCATATAAGTATGGTGGTGATGGTGAGTGGGTAAATCAAAGGATCGACTCTAAGGCAGTAGATAAAGCAGTAGAGATTTATAAACCCACTACATTTATTACTCAACCAAGTAAGTCTTTTGCAGACTCTGATGTTCATTTTGAAACACCTAAGAATAAGTATTGGGGTGGTGGTGAACCAGATGATCAAGAAGGATTTAGAAATAGAACTGTCAACAACTGTCTTTCATACTTCTATAGTCTGAATGAGGTCAACAAACTGAAGAAGGAATATGAATATGCTAATGACTTTAAGTATGATTGGGTGGTAAGATGTAGGACAGATACATTATTACATGTTAAAATACCTTTTAATGATCTGAATCCTGAGATGGTTCATTATTCTGACAACATGCATCAACCTGATGGTATGATTAATGATTGGTTTGATTTTGGTGGATCAAAACAGATGGATGTATTCATGAGTGTGTTCCCTGTATGGCAATTAGTCCTTGAGAAATGTATGCGTGAGACAGATGGAGCATGGTGTCATGAATTGATGCACCGTAAGATGCTTGATTCATTTGGTATTGGTGTTCAACCATGCAACATTCATATTACACTTCCTAGATTTTAATGAAAACTATTTTCTGTGATATTGATGGAACATTATGTGTCCATCATGAAGATATTATTAGACAACATAATGATGAGTTGACTCTTTTACCAGAGACTTTAGATGTGTTAAAGGAATGGGAGAGGAGTGGTCATCGTCTTATTCTTGTGACTGGTAGGAAAGAATCTCATCGTAAACAGTTAGAAAAACAGTTAAGAAATGCTGGTATTTTCTGGGATAAATTAATTATGGGATTGTCAAATGGTCCTAGAGTGATTGTGAATGATGTCAAAGATGGTGGTGAGGATAGAGCACTGGGATATAATGTAAAACGAAACATGGGTATTAAGGAGTTGAGGAACTTATGACTTTTAGATCATATGGACATAAACCTTGGGGACATTATCTAAACATCTTTGATGCCTCTTATACAAAGGTTAAAGAGATACTAATCAAGCCTGGTGAAGCACCTAGTTATCAATATCATCACAAGAGAAGTGAGATATGGGTGATAGTAAAAGGAACTGCAGAGGTAAAATTAGATGGTGAGGTTAAGACTTATGGGCAGGGTGATGTAATTCATATCCCAGTAAAGTCAAAGCACCAAGCCAAGAATATTGGTGACGATGATTTAGTCTTTATTGAAGTACAACTAGGAGAGTACTTTGGTGAGGATGATATTGTGAGGTTAGAAGACAAGTATGGTAGGGTATAAAGTATTAATTACTGCGAGTGGTTTGGGTTCACGACTTGGTAATCTTACTAAGTTTACCAACAAAGGACTGGTTAGGATTGGAAAGAAACCTGCTCTCAGTTATATTATTGAGTCTTATCCTGATGATGTAGAGTTTGTTGTGACTCTTGGTCATTATGGTGAACAGGTAGAACAGTTCTTATCTCTTGCTTACCCTGATAAAAAGATTACTTATGTTCCAGTAGAGAACTATGATGGAGAAGGAAGTAGTCTTCTATACTCTATGTCTCTATGTAAGGATGAGTTGCAGTGTCCGTTTATATTTCATGCATGTGATACTGTAGTAGAGAAAGAAGAGTTTGACTTTAGTTCTAACTGGGTTGCAGGTCATAAGAATGGTAGTAGTTTTCAATATAGAACTCTGAATGTAAGGAATGAATCTCTATTGAAAATTAATGAGAAGGGAGAAGAGTTCTTTGATTATGTTTACATAGGTCTATGTGGTATTAAAGATTATGAATTGTTCTGGAAATATACTGATGAGATATTAGAAGAGACTACAGCAAGCAGTCTATCTGATTGTCATGTTCTTACAAAGATGATGGATCATTCTGATTTCTCAGTTGTAGACTATAAGACTTGGTATGATATTGGTAATGTAGATTCACTTAAGAAGAGTAGAGAAGTAATTCCTGATAGGTTCCACCTTTTAGATAAGGAAGATGAGAGTATATTTATTTTTGATGAAGACTTTGTAATTAAGTTCTTCTATGATAAGCAGATATGTTTTAATCGTATAGACAGGATGCTTGCACTCAAAGGTCTTACTCCAAAGTATCTTGCATCAACAGATAATTTTTATAAGTATGAGTATGCCAAGGGTGATACTTATTCTAGAGTGGTAGATGCTAATAACTTTAAGAAATTTTTGAATTGGTCTAAGGAAAATCTCTGGAAGAAGAATGACATAGACATTTCAGATATATGTGAGGAATTTTATTTTACTAAAACTTATAAGAGAGTAGTAAAGTATCTTACTGATAATGGAATGGGTACTGATAGTGCTTGTGTAATTAATGGTGAAGAAATTCCATCTATATTTGATTTGATGGTTCATATTGACAAGAAGTATATATCCTTTGCTGAAGGATATCAGTTTCATGGTGACTGTGTACTAGAGAATATTATTTCTAAGGATGGTAACTATACTTTGATTGATTGGAGACAGGACTTTGGTGGTGACAAATATAATGGTGACATATACTATGACTTAGCTAAATTGAAACACAACTTAACTGTCAATCATGATATACTGGATAAGGAGTTGTATACTATTGATATTAATGATAAGATTGTTAAAGTTGATATACTTAGAAGTAATGAGAAGTGTGAGTGTGTTGAGATCTTAGAAGATTGGATTGAGTCTGAGGGTCTTGATAATAGAAAGGTTGATATTATTAAGTCTTTGATTTGGATTAATATGGCTCCTCTACACCCACAACCTATTGGTGATTTTCTTTTCTACTTTGGTAAGTATAATCTACATTTAAATCTATGACTTATAATAAACCTGATACTAAATTAAATGAATGTATCTATGTAGCAGAGAAGATTATTCCTACCGATCTTTGTGATGCTATTGTTCAAGATATAGAAACAAGAGAGTGGCAACCCCATAAATGGTATAATAATGTAAATGATTCCTATCATTCTGAGGAAACAAAAGAACTTGATATTCAACCTGCTACTCCACAATTGCATAAAGCATTATCACCTTTTGTTATAGAATCTGGTAGAGTATATAATCAAAAGTATTCATATCCATTTGCAGATACATTAGGACAAATAATGGATAATTTTTCTCCTATTCGTTTTAATCGATATGCACCTGGTCAGATCATGCGTCAACATCACGATCATATTCATTCACTTTTTGATGGTAAATTAAAAGGAGTGCCAATACTAACTTTTATTCTTAATTTTAATAATGATTATGAAGGTGCTGATTTATATTTCTGGAAAGATACTGTAGTAAAATTGGGTAAGGGTGATATTATTATGTTCCCTTCTAATTGGTTGTTTCCACATGGTGTAACTGAAGCAACAAAGGGAAAAAGATATTCAGGATCAGTATGGGGTTGGTAATATGAATCCAAAACTTTTTATAGGACCGATGAGTAAAGAGATAGTTGATGCAGTCATTGACTATCCTGCACCACTTGGATTGATACCATCTCGTCGTCAGGTAGATCATGAGAGTGGGTATGTGAATGGTTGGGTGACAGAAACTTTCTGCAATTATGTAAGAAGTAAAACTGATAAGGTTCTATTGGTAAGAGATCATGGTGGTCCTAATCAAGGATATAAAGTTGATAATGGTATAGAGTCTTTCTTAATTGATTGTCAGAACTTTGATATGATTCATATAGATCCTTTTAAGAGGTTCAAAGCAATTAAGGATGCAGTGAATGAGACTCTTAAGTTTATGAGGATGGGTCTACAAGTCAATCCTAATATTAAGTTTGAGATTGCAACAGAGGAAGCAATCAAACCACTACCACCAGAGAAACTTTCATCATTCCTCAAGAGAATATATTCTTCTACTACACAGGAGGAACAAGACTCAATTAAGTACTGTGTAATCCAATCTGGTACTGCACTCAGAGAGAATAAGAACATAGGATCATATAAGAAAGATTGTTTGGAGAAGTCAATAGAGATAGTGAAGGAGTATGGTTTAATTAATAAGGAACATAATGGAGACTACTTAGAAACATCTTTAATTAAACAGAAGTTTGATGTAGGACTACAGACGATTAACATAGCACCAGAGTTTGGTCAGTTGCAGACAAAGATATACTGGGAGAATATGAACCAAAAACAAAGAACTAATTTCTATAAGATTTGTTTAGATTCGGGTAGGTGGAAGAAGTGGGTTGATGAAGATTTTGACCCAGAAGTTGATGTAGAAGCCTTGGTAAATATATGTGGGCATTATGTTTTTTCCCATCCCAAGTTTAATAAACCAGAGGGTTTAGAAGAAGAAATAAAAACAACTATACACAAAAGGATTGATGAGATTTTATTGTGATTGATATTGAAGTTAAAGATAATATTTTATCATCAGATGATTTAGAGCATCTTCAAAATGAGATGCTTAACAAACCATTTCCTTGGTATATTAATGAGATACTAACTGATGAAAATCAATTATTATGTTCTTTTATTAATAACTATCAATTATGTCATCATTTTATTGGTGAATTAGAACACAGTTCTTTTACATCATCATCAACATTTAATGAATTGTTACCTCCTATAATAGAACATATGAGAGTTGTTTCTTGGAAAAGAATTAAAGCAAATCTATTATATCCAACTTCTTCAATAATAAAACATGGATTTCATATTGATCATGATCATCCCAATTGTATAGCATCAATTTTTTATGTTAATAGTAATGATGGGTATACAGAATTTGAAGATGGTACTAGAATAGAGAGTGTTGAGAATAGATTAGTTACCTTTCCAGCTAATTTAAAACATACAGGTACAACTTGTACCGATAGCCCATTTAGAGTTGTAATTAATTTTAATTATTTTTAAGAGTATGAAAAAAAAGTTTGCTGTTTGTTTTTCTGGTTATCCTAGATTTGTTAGGACAACCTTTCCAAATATAAAGAAGAATTTCTTAGACGGTCTAGGTGACTATGACATCTATGCTAATCTTCAGTGGGATGAGAAGAACTGGAAGGGTAGTCAGATACACCATGAGAATAATATTAAGTATGAGACAAATGAACTAGAGGATTTTAAAGAGTTATATACTCCACTTAATATGGTGAAGTGTCAGGTGAATGAACCGTTTGTATATGATACTTCAGACTATGATAAACTCTCTGCTGAACCTGATATGTCAGTCACACCAGAGAAAGCAAAGGACATAGTGTATAGGTTTAAATCACAGTATCAAGGAATAGCAGACTGTGCTAAACTGGTAGAGAACCCTGATGACTATGAGTACTTCATTCGCATGAGAACAGACCTTATATTTGAGTCTGAGATTGAGATGAAGGACTTAGAGAGTGATGGAGTAATGAACCAGAACGGACACGTTGCAGGGGCAGATAGGCACTGGTCTGACTGGTTCATTATTGTTCCTACTAAGCACTTGGCGTTCTATGATGACCTTGCCAAGGTAGAAGATCATTTTGCAGATGGTATTATTCATATGCATAAGATCATAGAGAATGTAGGAAGACCTTATAATATAGAGCATTATGAATTTGGTGTTGGAACTCCTAGCACCTCTGATTTATTTGGAGATCTATTACAAACTAGAGGATGAGCACAGTATTTTCTAAAGCACCACTCCGCATGGCACTAGCTGGTGGAGGAACAGACCTTGAACCTTACTGGAGTAAGTATGGTGGTGTGGTTCTAAATGGAACTATAGATCAATATGCATACTGTAAGATAGAACCTTGTGTATGTAACCATGAGAAGTGTTGGTCTTTTAAGAGTGTTGATCTAGGTATTGAAGAAAGACATGACTTTTACAGCACCCCTTTTATGCAAGGAGAGTATGTTGATAGTGATCTACAACTTCTTGTTAATACATATCAATACTTAACTTCTGTGCATAGGGTAGATAGACATCCTATTAAGATTACAACCTATGTTGAAGCACCTCCTGGTAGTGGACTAGGAAGTTCAAGTGCTCTTGTAGTAGCATTAGTATCTGCTATTGCTGAGTATCATAAGATCCCTCTAGGTGAATATGATATAGCAGATTATGCTGTAGATATTGAAAGAAAGATATGTGATATGCCTGGTGGTAAGCAAGATCAATTTGCTGCTGCATTTGGTGGGTTTAATTTTACTGAGTTCTTACAGGATGGTAGAACGATTGTTAATCCTTTAAGGTTAAACTACAAGACTCAAAACATGATGGAGTTGAGTACTGTTCTTTATTATGTTGGTAAACCTCGTAAGGATTCAAGAGTGATTGAGAATACAGCAAAGGGTTTGGTTGATGATGAAGTAGTTCTAAATGCTACACATAAGATTAAAGAAGCATGTATAGAGTATAAGAGAAGTTTATTGACAGGAGATATGAAAAGGATCTCTGAGTTGATGGAGACATATTGGAAAAGTAAGTTAGAAACTAATCCTAATGTCGCATCACCAGAGATTTTAGAATCATATGATTATGCCTTGCAGAACGGTGCTACAGGTGCTAAAATATCAGGAGCAGGTGGAGGTGGACACATGGTTCTTTTTACTGAGTTTGAAAACAGACATAAATTAATAACAGCACTTAAAGATAAGGGTGTAGGAAGGGTAGTTCCTTTCAAGTTCGTTAAGCACGGGGTTGATGTATGGAGACAATAGAAATACATTCTAAAGGGTGGGGATATGAGAAGTGGATTGTGAATAACGATCTATATTGTGGTAAGATATTGTTTTTTGAGAGAGGAAAGAAGTGTTCTTGGCACTACCATAAAGTTAAAGATGAAACATTCTATGTACAAAGTGGAGAAATTCTGCTAAGATATGGAGAGAATGATGATCTAGAAAGATCAAAGAGCATTCACCTTAAACCAGGAGATAAATTTTATGTTCCACCAGGTTTAAGACATCAGATGACTGGTATAGCAGATACTGAGTTGTTTGAATTTTCCACCCAACACTTTGAGGATGATAGTTACAGAATCATACGGGGAGACTAAACTCTACATTCTTGTGGGAGGTAGAGGAACTCGTCTTTCTTCAACGATTGATACACCTAAATGCCTTGTAGATATAAAAGGTAAACCCTTTATAGATCATTTGCTTGATACTATAAAGGGTTTTGATATTACTTTGGTATGTTCTGATCTTAACTATGGAGATTTTGAACCATATAAAGACAAAGGAGTGGATGTAATCAGTGAAGGAATGCCATCAGGCACAGCAGGATTTATGATGAAGGTAGATACACCTGATTCATTTTGGGTAATGAATGGTGATACTTATTATACTGGTGATATAAATTTAGATGCTGATAGGTCAACTATCTTTGTGAATAAAGAAAAGACAAGGGGAGATGAGGGATATATTATTGGAGAGAATGAGAAGGTAGAAAAGTATGTAGAGAAGAATCCTGAGACAGCAGGAGAAACTCACTTAGTTAACTTGGGTATTTACAAAATATATACAACTGATTTAATTTTCCCTGTTAAAGTGCCATTAAGTATGGAGTATGATATACTTCCTAATATACTAGATCTACACTACAAAGAAGTGAAGTCGGATCTACATGACATAGGAACCCCTGAACGATTGGAGAAATTTAGAAAATGGTTCGTTTAATTACTGGTGCTGGTGGTATGATGGGGTCTCATTTATATGATGCCCTAAGAGATCAAGATGTCCTACCGACCTTCTACAATTCTACTCTAGACAAGAGAGAGACCATCACTCAAGAGATGGAGATGCTTGATGTCTT
>Ga0099798_10770_pt1 | contig 10120 bp, 9 predicted proteins | sample Uncmet_Sort29A_1_FD_89870 | JGI IMG/M metagenome (GOLD analysis project Ga0099798, IMG submission 89870) | Marine eukaryotic communities from CALCOFI LINE 67, Pacific Ocean - CN13ID_Sort29A_1 | ecosystem: Environmental > Aquatic > Marine > Oceanic | place: Pacific Ocean: Monterey Bay | collected... | reverse complement strand
ATTGCTTTTTGCAGTTGCAAACGCGACACCATGACTCTGGCATATTTGATACGCCGATATGACACGTTTCTCGTTGTTCTGGGGTCCTTCACGACGTCGGTTTGCCTCATCAATGTGACGAAATGGACGTATTAATCTATCAATTTACTTAAAGAGAAGTATTTCAGTTGTACTTTTCTTTGACATAGTTTCGAACTTGATTTTGAAAATCAAATAGTCATACGCGTAAATCGTACGGATTCATTTTGTTTTTGTCTGATTTGGGATTTCAAAGCTGCACGCGATGCGAACGGTTTGTGAGTTATTAAGAATTCTGCGCACCGCCGCATTTATAGTCGAAATTCTTTTAGTTATTATAAGTTGAAAATTCAAAAAACTCGGGCGATTCATTTGATATTTCAATGTTAAATTATCACTGCTAAATTTGGTCATTGACATCATCAAAAAATCAAAAGTTTCGCCCGCGAGGACTTCCGACACCCGTTTTTCGTGACCATGCTCCACTCGCTCGCTTGCTACACAGTTTCGTACGTGCTGCTGTTTGTGACGAAGTCGATTCCGTGCACCCACCCGACCGGCTTCTCGTTCCGGTACCAATGCAGAACGATTGCGCCCTTTTCGTTTTTCGGGGCGGCTAGCGTCGCATGCGGCAATTCGGCCCTGCTGTTTCTGTATCCGAGTTTCCACGAAATGATTCAAAACACGACGCCGTTCTGGACGCTCGCGGTCATGATGCTGCTCGGGGGGGACGCGGTATAATCGCTGGTCCTATTTGTCGATGATCCCGGTCTGTGGCGGTGGAATCATGTGCGCTATGGGGGAAATGAATCTACATGTCATTGGGATCCTGACGTCCATCAGCTCGACGGTGTTCCGGTCGCTTCGGGTGTTGATCCAGGCGCGGCTGCTTTGCGATTCCCCACAGGAGAAGGGCGGTAATAATAGCGCGGATATTGATGATCAATTCGATATGGGGGAAGGTTTTTGTTTGTTTTTATTTTTTGTGATGGAAAATTTGTGAGATCAACAAATTGAAATTATATTGAAATATTTATAATATATATTAACAAAAATATGCAATTACCAATACAGTATATAATTTAATATGTTAAAATAATATTTTATTTTAAAATATATAAAAACATTTATATATTTAAATTAAATATTTAAATTAATATTTTATATATATTAATCATTATTCATTATACTATTTTTTATTATTTTATATAAAAAAATATGTTATATTGAAAAATATTTTTATTTTTTTGATAATATTTATTTTTTAATTTTCATAGTATAAACAAATTGTAACTTTTTGGCAATAATTTGATTATATTGGTAAATAATGTTTAAAGATGTTAATAAATTTGTAAGACATAAATTTATATGCATTTTGTAATAACCTAGCTAAACTGGCGAACTCGTGATCGACGTACTAATAATCAAGGCAACATGAAGCCGCCTCCCACGACGCCGGCGACGATGAACAGCATGACGCTGCTGTATTACTCGTCCCCGTGGAACCTGGGCCTCTATTTCGTGTGGAGCCTTATGGCGGAGGGCACCGAGCCGTGGCACCGGTTGTGGAATGCAGATGGGTCGACGCCGCGCAGCACATATTTCGTGTTGGGTCTCGCGGCGCTCGTGGCGGTTGCGGCGCATTTTGATTTATTTTTTTGGGGGGGATTTAATGCTGGGGGAACTTAATACTGGGAAAATTTAATACTAAATTTTAAAAATGTAAACTGGGTTAGTGAGGTAGTTATTAACATCTACGTTGAACTGGCAATCCATTTCAAATGGGTAAACTAGATTTTTTTGTTTGTTTTAATTGGAGGTGGTATTTGTTTTTTTCGAAAACGGGGAATGCACAAAAAGTAGCGAATTCGATGCACGAGAGGTCTTATATCAAACGCGAACTCTCACGCAAAGATTCGAAAAAACAGCGATGAATCAAAATCAGTAAATGACATTATTATCAGGCAATGTTCAATCTGTTCGCTTTCTTGATGGTGGCGCGTTTGGGGCCTTTGCTATCCATGGCCGTTGGTTCCTTTTTTTTCTTCTTTGATTCGGAATTGTAGAGTCACGCACGAAGCAAAGGGTGGGAGGGAAAGGGCCCAACACCAGGGCGAAGCGACGCGGCGGAAGGGCGAAAGAAAAAGAAAGGAAAAAAGGGAGGCAGCCGCAGCCGCCGAACTCGGTATCAGTGCGGTGCCAGACGCCGCGCCTTGCCCGCCCCCGCGGTGGTAGACGCAGCACGGCACCAGGCCGCACACTTCCCTATGAAGCGACAACATAAGAAATACACGAGTAATTGGCTGATGTTGCAATTATTTTGGTTTTTGCTTCGGGATTGCTTGGAACTTTGAACTTGAATTCAGGTAATCTAAAGAACGTATCGATTATTTTCGTCTCGGTGTGGCTCTTTGGAAACGAATGCCGTTTGATCCAAATTGTTGGATTTGTGGTAACGAGCACTGGCGTCTATTTGAATTCGACATACGGTTCTTTTTTTTTTCTGGCTGATTTCGTGCCATTTTTTCGGGATTTTGATTGCGGAAATTTTCCCCATTTATGAGCAGCTAGGATCTAGGGAGCGTGAAAACCCGTGGGAAAAGCAACGCCGTCGATAGGATTTTTTTGAGTTCGGTTATGCTCTTTTCAAAATACATGTAGGATCCAAGGGATATTGGGGAGTCTGTGTCATATACCCTTTCCATCCATCCATCTATGTAGTTTTATACCCTTTCCATCCATCCATCCAAAACGGTATATTACAATGGGGAATCCGATCCGTGTCATATGCGCTTTCCATCCATTGCAATAGGATTTTTTTAAGTTAGGAAATTGAAAAAGGGTGTTCGAATGAATACGGTCCAGGTCCTCAAAAGGCCCTGGAACGGACGCCTTGCAGCAGCTTTAGAGGCATTCTAATGCATTTTCTCCACATTTGCTCACAATTTGACGCGAAATGCTCAAAAAAAGCTCCAAATTCTCTTAAAACGCTGGATTTAGCGTTGCAAATAGCTGAAATGCGCAAAAAATGCTCGAAAAATCGCCCGAGAGGGCATCCAAAACTGGTGCAACACCCCGCTAATGAGCATGTGCTGGACCACATTCGTTCGAACACCCTTGAAAAAAGGTAAAGAATTCCTCCAGAGCAGCGACGCCGGCCCAGATGAGGAGGAGATGGTGTATACCGATGTACAAGGTGCACCTACTCCAATCGGAGCAGGTGAGGTATACAATCGAAAGGACAATGACGAATTCGACCCCGTACTGGGCGAGGAAGTCTAAAGTCGGGAAGAAATACACGACGCACGGGATGCGAGCCGATGATAAGTAATGCCACCGCTACCTGATTATGCTCATGGAGGGAGAGGATAAGTCATACGACGACGCAAGCATATCTTTGGAGAATCGCCGATGATATGCCGATAAGTAATCTTGGTGCGATGAGTAGTTGATGAGCGGGTAAGCAATCTTGGTGCGATGAGTAACTGATGAGCCGGTAAGCAATGGACGAGCGGATCAGTAATGCGACGAGCCAATAGGTAATGCGACCACACATCGATATCTCGGCAGAAACGCCGATGGATGATGCTTTCTAGCGCTGATGCAGATGCGCATCTAGGAGCACGGCTGCATGCTGCGGATCAGGGTTTGCAAAAGTGCGACAGCGTAGTGAGGGAACGCTGATGAGTGTTGCAAACTGTGACGGAAATCCCTGTGGCGACGTGAAAATCACCTGCGACAGACAACATGGCCTTGTTGTCTCATCTGGCGCCCATTCGTCCCCCGGAAGCGCAGACAAGCCGTCGAATGCATGGATGGAATGGGACATGACGAATCTCCTGTTGCGCTGGATGCTTTTGCGAAATCTTTTCGGCTCGGAAGTCTAATTCTGCAGTGGGACGACGTCGTGAAACTGCAAAAACGATAAAAAATCTTAGAGTTTTCAGCACAGATTGAAGAAAAAACGCGTATGTAATGGATTTTTGAGTTGGATATTCCGAAGCGTAAGGGTCCTAAGTCCACTGATTTATTTGTTACAATACGCGTGAGACTCGACAATTTTTCATGAAATTGGTCCTAGAAAAAAAAAGAAACTCTCTAACTTGCTTCTGGGCGCGTGAAGATGTCTTTTGGTTTTTTGGCCAGGGTCTGATTTAATGGTTTTGGCTCAGTTTTAATATGATTTAGTTTCGGCCCCTATGTTATGGAGCCGAAATGTCCATGGCATCAGTGTTTGTTTACTAGTTTTGGCAATCCTGTGTGGGTTAGTTTTCTATTTTTGTACTCTGAGTTGTTATTTAGTTACTGCTGATGTTGTGTGGGGTTGCTTTATGCTTGCGATGGGCTGTGTCAAGCTGCCGTTGCATATTTATTCATCATGTAGTTTTTGGATGCATTGATTTGTGCCAGGGCGACCCTTAGGCAATCAAAAAAGCGATTAATACAGGTAATTATAATATTAATTACACATACTGCTCAAACAGACAAGTAGATATTACTTTTGATCAATTAAGTATTTTAGAAACGCAATTGATTCTTTATTGAAGCTAAAAGCAAAGCCCGCCGGTCAAATAAAATAGGATGGGGAAATTGGCACCCAAAAGCCAGATGTTCTCCTAAGTAAAACGAAATCGGATGCCGACAAGAACAAACATGGATCCAATGAGTAGTAAGTAAGAAGAACTCGGAAGCAATCGGTGCTCAGACTCCGAAGAAATTGGCACTTAGACTCCGAAGCAATTGGCTCTCAGACTCCGAAGCAATCGACGTCCCCATTCCACTATATTAAACTGGTATAACGCACTATAAACTAGTAGTTTAGCGCCTGCAGATACAAAAAAAACTCGAAGAAGAAGTGCAAATATAAAAAAAACTCGAAGAAACAAACAACAATTCCGAGCAGAAATGCCCGAGATGGATCTCGAAGGTTTACAGACGTCCGTTACCGGGCGTATGCAAACTTTATTGGGCGGTTCAGAGGATGACAGTTTGTCCGACACGATGTGCCCGCAACTTACCTACCGTCAGCGCTTGTACGGCTGGGGCGGTTGTTACCTCATAGGGACGCTAATATCGGTTATCTTTTTGCGCTAATTCTGATGTTTTTCTTTCATATTCATGTTCGAGATGATTTTCGTTGGCACTATAGTTTTTCAAAAATTGCTTTTTTCTTTGATTTATGGAGAAATCTCTTTCAAACAAGAGGTTGTCCGTCAGTGTTGATCATTGGGGCTAATCTTGGCCGGTGGTGTGTCCAGAAAATACGATGGAATCCAATCGGAAAAAAGTGCCAGAAAGGAAAGCAAGTACTCAGCATTCATTCTTTAGAAATTTTATTTGTCAATGAACTCAATGAGTCGAAAAAAAACCATTCCAGTTTATAACAGCGCACCAGTGGCGGCACCATCCGGGCAAGTTCGCGCGGATGTACACCTTCGGAAACTTGGTGTGCTTGCTCGGGTTTGTATTTTTTTTTTGCTACGTCTATTCACTTTGATAGTTTTCTTTTCTTGCAAATAGTTGTTTAAAATGTTTTCTTGTTTTCTTTGTTGGTTTTTGTTGTCCGGCCATTTGCATGCGTATTTATTCGCCCAAAATGGAGCCAAAAATTAGGTCATTCTTTCTCTCCTCCTTTAAAAATCGAGAAAGTAGCATTCATGCGTTGCAAAATTCGGGATTTGATAATTCCGTTCAAAATTAGAAGCTCAAAAGTCGGCAGGTCAAATAATTCGTTCAAAATTGAAACAATAAAAGGTCTTTCTTCCTCTCCGGCCCAATTGCCCAGCTGAAAAGCATGTTCGTGAAGGGGCGGATGGTCACTACCGTGCTGATGCTTACGTCCTTCATAGCTACGATAACCGTGTCGTATGCGCCGACGTGCTTTGCGCAGCGTTTCACGCTAATCATGCTGGTTTTTTTGCTTCTTTTTTTCACAACAAAGCGTCATTTCCACCATTAGTGTAGTCTAGTACTGCATGCAGCGTTGTTTGCGATGGTACCCGGATCAGAGCCATCTGGCCCGACTGGAAACAGAAAGATCAGGTTACACGGATCGACGGATGGAATAAATGGATTGACATTTCAAACTTAGTGGCTGTGCAACTGAATTGACCAGGTAAAGGAACGTGTTAATGGGGGTTAAAAAACTGAGAAATTCTCTCAAATATTCATTTCATACAGAATATAGGAATAAAATGCCCATGTGGAATCGTAGAACTTAGTAGTAATACTTAATAACAAAACAAATCCGCAAAAGAAAAAAACAGATCACTTTCCAATATTGCATAGTCGTGTGGTATTCGCTGAGCTATATTCCATTCGCGCAGAAAGCTGTGACGGGTGTTTTTCGGCGAATTTGGAACTGCATCTACAGAGAACTCGAGTGAGGGTCGTTGGTGACGCGGGCAAGTCGGGTTAATAGGAAGTCGAGTAAGCAGCAGTATCTATGGGGAGCCAGACGTTATTCGGTCGGTTGTCGTCGCAAACGGACGCCATTTGTCGAACTAGGAAACGCAGGGCGCTGATAAATTTATGATGCGCGCACGAACAACCACAGGCGCTATTCAAGCAAGAAACAAGAAACGCCGATGCTATTCAAGCAAGAAGCGCCGGTCCGGACTAGCGATCATTATGCTAGAACAATGGGACGCCGCAAAATAAAAACGCAGCGGACCAACTGAACATTTGCAGGTCTTTCTGCTAGAAGTTTCATTTCTAAGACGATGTTGAAAAGCATCGCGACCACAATGGAAAGCAGGCTTGGACTGGTCCAAAAGACCCTCTGGTGCTTACTGGATATGGCTTTCGGAAAACGTGTAGTAACAGGTTTGGACCTTTTGAATGATTTTTTGACATTCGCAACAGCAGGAATGGTTTAGATAAACGAATATTGAATGAAAATATGCATCGAAGGGTTTTTTGAACTAAAAAGAGAAAAAAGAAGAGTTTTGATCGACTTGGACATGCAGAAATCAACTCTAGAAGTTGGTTGGTTTGACACAGGGGGGTATTTCTGCCCGGGGCTCCATTGTTGTTTCCTCCTTGATTTATTTGTTTTCCTGTTCAGGTAATTTTCTGTGCGAAAATGCTGTGCACAAGAAGTCAAATTGTGATCCAAGAAAAATAGTCGTAAAAAAAAACCTGTAGAACAAAATCATAGTAAGTACGAATATTTCAAAATACGATCGATGCATACATAATTGAATTGATTGTTCGAGAAGCAAGATGCTGAAGCTAGATGCTGACGACCTGGAAAGCGCGTTGGATCGGATGCGCGTAGAGTTACACTCCCTCCAGAAAGAGAATTGCGAGAAAGACGGTGCTTTCTTGTCTCTACAATTGAAATACAACTAGTTACTTGATGAAGGCAAATGAAACGAATGAGCATGACGTGCTTCTGGTTTCTTAACTCGAAAACGGAAGATGAATCTATCTTCAACTCAACGTCGCTGACTACATTCAGTCAGTTTATTTTTTATTGAAGTACCCGTCCTTTCGTATATGTTGCCGCCATTTAATTTCTCTCTCTCACTCTCTATTTACTAGCATGCTTTCTAGTTCATCTGTGTCAGCTCGCCCCCTCATTTGGTCCATTTGATCTGATCAGATTGTTTTCTGACTCTCGCAGCTATTCGAAGCATTCTAAAACTCTTCAAAAAAAAAAAACAGAGACTATTTGCCGCCTAGCAGAAGAGGTGATCGACCTCCAAAACCAGGAGGAGACCTTACACAGAGGTGATCGACCTCCAAAACCAGGAGGAGACCTTTATCTGCCAACCTTGGTCGCCGAGCAAGAGGAGTTGGAGGGGAGGCGCACCTATTTGGATTGTCTTAAATTGCTCAAAGCGTGCCAAGTTGTCGCGAATAACGTAAAGGACAAGCACAAGCTCGAGTTTGAAGACGAAGCGGTCAGAGGGTTCATGCAAACCCTTATTAAAAATAGTCCTCCTAAAGGTAAATAAGTCCAGAAGTAATGCGGCTTCTTTATGTAAATAAGTCCATGTGAGACCTCCTGACGTTAGCCAGGCACCATTCGAATTGAATTGAATTAAACCAGCCGTGATGTAAATTAGTGGAAGAAGTAGTTTTACAAAGCGCAATATTGAATGGACATATCATCGGTACCAAAATGCAGGGTTGTTAATATTTCCATCGTGTTGAAGGGTTGCAGAAATGATGGGTGACGTATAGAATTTGCGAAGTGTTGAATGCTTTGATCCAAAACCTCCTGAATCCTTGATCCCGAATGGCCTGAATCATTCCTCCAGAACGTCCAGAATCCTCCTTCTGGAGCATCGATTCTTTGCGAACAAAATAAATAAAAAGTAATGATAGCATCCGAAATTCCATATGCAGGAAATGACATGTAGTTTTTTATTCAACCAACACACTTACATGTGAATAATTGTTGCCAAAAAATATATTTATACACACATATTATCGATTTTTTTTAATGGAAGTATCCAGGAGCGGATAAATGCGTTTGCTTGCTGGAAGGATGTGGAGGAAAAGTTGATTGCTGATAAAGTTGGGATAGGAGGAGACTTCTAAAATTGAGGGGTTTCGCGATTGGGCACTAAGCGGATTGTCCACGAGGTCTCGATCGTTCGTGAGATTCTAGTAATATAGATATCGCGAATATCTTGAAATAATTATTGGGGGATATGATTCTGATACTATTTGATATATTCCTTAAGTTTTGGGCGGTCGCACGTAGTTGACGCTATGTGATTTTTGGGAACTTAAATGCGTGGGTTGTCAGGCAGATGCGCATCTAGTAAATTAATGCGGGGAGGCGCGCCAATATAAATATATCCTGGGAATTTCTGGGTGGGATCCGATACTGATGAATCGCATTTAGAATTTTATGCAAATTGGGTGTTACAAGCGTAAATTTCATTGCCAAATGATTGCATGAGCCGCAGGCTTGTTACAATTACAATTCAAGCTGGGCAAGAAATTTGGGCGTCATCATGAATCCTTGCGTTTCAATTTGGGAACACTTCCTAATTCATTTCGTCAAAACAAGATTGGGTCCTAATGAATAATGAGTTTACTTACAACCATTCGAGCACTATGAGGCGTGCTGCTGCAAATACGAGAACAATAATTTACATACTCCTAAAAATATGTAGAATTCAGCCCTTTAAATGTCCAAAACTATGCATAAATTGAACTTCCTGCCCCATATAACGGAGGGGAAATCGATGTCGTACTCTGGGCGGTACGAATTGCTGAGGGTTGAAGCAGCGTAGTGGATTATTCTGGTACTCTTAGTTGGAATTTCTTTTTGAATTGAATTCATGCTTTACTTCAAATAATAATTGCGAAATTTGACAAATTTCTTTAGTATTTGTTTCCATTCTTGGTTGTTTTGATTTCCTTTTGATGTTAATAGCATTTAATTCTCAAGCGGTTTAATATTCCATTGATTATTTTGCGATACCTTTTGTTCATAAGTACATGAAAAGAGTATTTCATCCTAATACATAGTAATAACAAGAAAAAAATCATAATTGCAAGGAAAAACAAATATATTATTGGCACAGGTACTACTACGCCGCGCAGCAAGAAGATGGCGTCGCACGGATCAGAAACCGGATCTCAGGATCCAGATCCTGGAGCCCAGGGATCTGGAGCCGACCAATCCCAACCCCAAGGATCTCAAGACGGTACTTGGAAACTGCGATTCAGTCAAAACAACCCAGAGAAGACTCGAAGGCTTCTTGCGGCGTCCCGAGTTGCACCATCTTCGGATTCGCTGGTAACAAATACCCCATTAATCATAAATAATAAGCGATGCACGTCATTAATCACAAATACCCCATTAATTCAGTGCCAAGAATCACCACTTTAATTACGGTCGAGTAACTCCCAAAAAAGTGCCTGTTTTCTCGCATCTTTTTCAGATGTTATTCAGATTTTTTTCATTAATAATTTGTTGGAGTTTTTCTGAATTTGTTGGAGTTTTTCAGGGTTTTTTTCGACATTTGTTGGATTTTTTCTGAATTATGACATGCGTTGTTTATTTTTGCGACTACTCAGGTATTAGAAGAGGCGCTGTCCGCTGTGAGGAGACGGTCGTCCGGTCCTCATCATGACG
>Ga0099798_10768_pt1 | contig 10129 bp, 13 predicted proteins | sample Uncmet_Sort29A_1_FD_89870 | JGI IMG/M metagenome (GOLD analysis project Ga0099798, IMG submission 89870) | Marine eukaryotic communities from CALCOFI LINE 67, Pacific Ocean - CN13ID_Sort29A_1 | ecosystem: Environmental > Aquatic > Marine > Oceanic | place: Pacific Ocean: Monterey Bay | collected... | reverse complement strand
AATGTTCAGCCTTCAGGGTTCAGGGTATTCAGGGCTTCAGGGTGCTCAGGGTTCAGGGCATTCAGGGCTCAGGGTATTCAGGGCTTCAGGGTTAGATCCTTCAATAGATTCCAATAGATTCCTATATAATATACTACCCATTCAGGGTATTCAGGGTATTCAGGGTATGAAGGATACCCTGAGGGCAACGTCAAAAATTTGCAAAATATTTCGGGTACTAAGCGAGATGCGAGGGGAAATTTTGGTATATAGACCCTAAAAAATGTAAAATTTTGATCGAAATGGGATGAAAATGCAGAAACCGACTCTGTCAAAAATTGAAATTTCGATTTTGGAGCAATTTGGGTTTCCGAAAAATGAAAAATCTGCACCTCAAAATCTAAAATTCGATTTCGATTTTAAATTTTGAGGATTGAAATTCAAAATCTATGCCCAAAACTCAAAAATCGGCACCTCAAAACCTAAAATTCGATTTCGATTTTGAATTTTGGGCCAGGAAATTGATTTTGAAAATTTGAAAATCATTTTCTCCAATTCCTCTCGAATCTTGCCTCGAGAAATAAAAATTTGAAATCAGCGATGTCGAAAACCCCTAAATCTACATTTTCGCTTCAAAATTCTCATTTTCGCTTCAAATTTTTCTTCGACCAAAATCTTGATTTTGTATTAGGTCACCACACGGTTGCCTGACGTATTTATGGATCTGGTTGATCAAGCGCGCGCTAACAAGGACAACTTCGACTTCAAGACCGCTGTTGTGGACGCCTTCAGCCAAGTCGAGGAATTCGTGAAAACGTTGAAGGTTTCGCGTAACAAACCGCTTGGATGGGTCTCTGGTTCTACTTGCACTTTCGTCTACCGCCCTCTCCGTGCCAGCCCCACGTTGTATTGTGCCCATATTGGCGATTCGAAGATGATCATGGGGTATAAACCAAAAGCCGGCGACGACCTTGTCAAAGCCCGAACCATCACACCCGAGCATCGCCCTGACGCACCTGACGAGAAAAAACGCATCGAAGCTGCAGGAGGCATGGTGTGGTTGGAATAAAATTGTTTTTTTGTTGAAAATCATCAAAATCTCACCAAGTTCGATTATTTTTTCAAAATTTTGTAAAATATTTCATCGATGATTCGATTTCGCAAACATCAAAATTTTCAAGGTACCCCGAGAACGCTGAAAACGGCGAACCTCCTCGCGTTTGCCAAGTTCGCAAAACGCTCACCGGAGCTTTGAAACCCGATTATCCCCGCTTGGCAATGTCTCGCGCTTTCGGCGATTTTGCCGTCTCCCAGGTAATTAATGACAAATCTGTTCTAAATATTATTTTGACGCGATTGATATTCCTACGCAAATTTTCTGAAGCATGTCCGGGAATTTCCAAGCTCCCAAAGCGAGCGCGGACTATTTATTTTCAATTTTACGCGCTCCGACTTTTCATTTTTCGGCGCGAGGCCGCGCAGCGGCCTCAAAATGCGGCGCAGCCGCATTTTAGCGCCGTAAAAATGAAATCGGAGACCGTAAAATTGAAAATAAGTAGTCCGCGCTCGCCGGTAGTAGCTTTTAAATTCCCAGACAAAAGAATCAAACGCGGTATTTTCAATTTTTGAATTTCCCAGGTGATTTGCGAGCCCACAGTGGTCGAATATGAACCCACTAAGGAAGATCTCTTCTACGTTATCGGTTCTGACGGATTGTGGGACTTCTTGTTGAAGAAAAATTAGGATAGTTTTTTTTAGTGTTTCAACGTCGATTTTTGACGATTTTGTTTGTTTCAACATCGTTTTTTTTTTCAGATTTTGATCAAAAGTTCAAAAACCCAAAAAATTCGTTCTAGGTATGATGATGAGATTGCGCAGTTTATCATGGATTCCGGTCCGCAAGGAGCTCAGGCTGCCGCCTCGGAATTGACTTCTCAAGCTGAGTTGACGAAAAAAGCAATTTCAATTTTGACAAATTTTCAAAAGACAATTTTTTTGAAACGAGTTTTGATTTTTTTGACATTAATTTAATCATAAAATGTATTTTTTCGTTGATTTGTCAAGGTTTTTGTGTATTTAAATTTTATTTTCTGTTTTTAAATTGTTGGGAATTTGAGGTTGGCCTGGCGTGAGGCGCAATCGGAGCAGTGCCGCGATCCGCTTCGTCAAACCGTCGACGACATCACTTGCGTGATCCAGTGGATCAACGTTCAACAAAAATTTGACGCAGTCGATTTTTTTTTGTTTTTCCTTCAAAACCATCAAAATCGTGTCAATTTCATCCATTTTTCAAAATTCAGTAGAAAATTTTCGTCGATTTCGCCTATTTCAAAATTAGGTTCCGGGATCCGGATATTCGTCCGTGCAAAAGTCGGAGCACCATTTACATACTCACGGGTTAGAAAAAAAAATCAAAATTACGTTTTTGGGACGATTTTTTACAAATTTCATGCAAAAATCAATAGATTTCGTCATGATTGTGTGATTTTTAGTTCAAATTTTTTTTTCCGTGCGTTTAGGTCCCATGCACATGTTGAGACTCAGCAGGCCCCCACCACCTCTTCTGCAAATTCGAAGTTGGGGCAAAATTGATTTTTCATGAATTTTACATGAAAACGTTTGAAACATTTCGATATCCACTCCAAAAAAGTCAAACAAGTCGCATCAAATTCATCACGTTTCACAAAAATTAACGATTTTTTTTTTTTTTGCGAGGTCCGCGCCCACAGGTTATGCAACACCGCAGCAAGCAGCCGGAAAGCCATCTGGAGGCAAAAAGTAAATTTGATCACCGATCGTTTACTATGCTACGTTTAACGTTTAAAAGTTTAAATTTTTAAATCATTTTCAATTTTTTAAGTATCATAAATTTCAATTCATAAAGTGCAATTTTAAAATTTTCATCACATAATTTCTTTACGTTCAATTTTTTAAGAGCAGCGCAGGGTATCTGTGTTGCAGAAAATTTCTTAATTCATCCGCCACATGCCGTGTTGGATTTATTTTACATTTTGCTAGGTCATTGAAATAATTGAGTTTATATATTTTTGATATGCGTGTGACCAATAATTTTATCATTTTACATGTCATCGTAATTTTTCACGTCGCAAAAACGTAAGATCTTATTGATTTCTCTCGCCAGGCGCCGCGACACATTACTAAAATTCTAGTATTTACAATCTAAGCAAATTCATCAGTATTTATTTCACATCAAACCCAGCGGCGGAATTTTTTACAGCAGTTTCATACAATTCACATAAGGCAGTACAGTCTTTAACCCAAAGTAAATTAACTCATACAATTTTACGAGTCAGTAGTTAATCAGTGAACATAATTAGTGCAGTCTGAAGATTTATTTTACTCGAAGCGTTTATTCTAAAAACACAATGTCAGATCCAGAGATGACAATTTGACATTTTCATTTTGGAATTGTTCCCATCACAACCCGTGTAAACGATCTTTCAATTTCAGAAAGTATTCATAAGATTCTTAGATTTCGCTCGGTCATTACGTTTTGACGCCACGTCGTTTGTACGAATTTGTTTTGTGTTTCAGTCTTGAAACACAAACGATGTTGTTGTCTTTCTTCAAACGTGAATTATTTTGCCAAAGTGTGCACGTTCTGCTGAACAATTCAATCTATGCATGGTTCGTTTTTCTAATTCATACAATTTGAATCAATACAAGATTACAATCATTATGTGGAATGCACACATGGGACCCATCTCGATTATAATTTATTTTTCATTTAAAATTTTCAATTTTGGTTCATGCCACACAATGCGTATGTTTGTATTCAGTCTATTTTAATTTCAAATTTGTTTGCGTTCGTTTAAAATACGTTTTTGAGAAAGTCAATTTAAATTTATCATTGGAATCATCACAATAATTTAATAATTGAAAGAATTTTAAACAAATTTTCCTACAACGTTTGATGATGTACAGAAAACATTTCATTTAACATGGATAACGAAGGTATATCCGCGGACCTCTACGACCTACTGCACATACAAAAAGATGCATCTGAAGCGGAAATCCGAGCTGCATATAGAGATTTAAGCCGTCTGCACCATCCCGACAAGTCGCGCCCAGTACTCGGTAATGATGGCGGGGCGGCGGGAAGCGATAGAGTTTTCAATCAGTTGAGTGAGGCGAATCGAGTTTTGTCAGACCCAACTTTGAGACAAATGTACGACAAATATGGTCATGATGGCATTAAGATAGCAGATCAGGTGCCGGCGCAATCATGGCAGCTCGTAGCTCCTGATGAAAAGTTGCCAGCTCTGGAAAAACGTGTCAGATCGCTAGTCCGGAATCATGAGGAGTTGCGCGCGACGCGGTTATTTGGGTTGAACGGCAATATGTGTTACGCCTTTGTGGGATCATGGCCGTTTTTAGGACTGCCGAGTTATTCTAATCAACGGTTACGTTTCTCAAGCACGCAGCAAAATGTCACTTTAAATTTATCGATGGCACATCGATTAACGTTAGGTTATTCATCACATGTGCAGCGCAATAGCCTTGGATTGCACCGATTCCACGCTACGTGGCATAGTATTTTGTCAAATTATACGACGTTTACGGCGAATTGCAGCGCCAGTGGCGTCCCAACTTACCCAGTCGACGGAGATATAATGTTGTCTCACGCGGCGACGAAATGGTTGCAGATTATTCAGCAGATTCATTTCAAATGGGCGGATCTATCTTATGTTGTTGGGTGTGTATTAACGTTAGGCGAACGCACGCGTGCTAAATTAACGACGCATTTTGGAAATAAGCCTGTTGTGGAATGCGAAATGCAGCAAGGTCTTACTATTAAGCAGGGAGCGATTAACGAATTTGATGTGGATTGCAAGGCCAATGTGCAGCTCGCGCATGATGGCATTACATGCGGCGTGTTGAGCTCATGTCAAATTACTCCTAAGACGAAAGTATCTTTGAGACCAAACTTCTCCGTCCTGGGAGGTATTGGTCTAGAATGGAAAGTGTCACACCAATGTTTTGACGATTTTACAACCATAGAATGGGGCGCAGTTGCGCGCCAAAGTACGTTTCAATTACAATTGACACTCGCGCGAGCGGGATTAGGGTTGAAGAAAAATTTGACGAACAAAATGACCCAAATTGCATCGAAATGTACGATTTTCATTGAAATTTCATTCAAAAATCATCTTTAAATTTGAAAATTTCTTTCAGTGATCCATAATTTTGTTTTGTTTTAGGTTGACAATTCCATACGATTTGTTGCCTCCAGAGGGATGGCATGCGAATACTAGGTTATATTTTGGTCTTTTGTACTGCGTGCCTCTTACTTTATACGCCACTTGTAAATATCTCGGAGCTGATGTGGTAAAAAAGTTAAACTTGCCAACAGCTGATAATGGCCAAAGCGTTGCAGCCACTGATGAGCAACTTGCAGCTGCGCGCGCAGAGCAACAACCGCTAAGAACGCTGGCTGCGCAGAAAATGGACGAGGAAAAGGGGAAAAGTGGTGGTTTGGTAATAGTTTCGGCGACGTATTCTAGTTGTAGTAGTAAACGGGATGAAAATATGAAAGATTTAGAGCTTGATGTTACGATTCCGTTACAGGGGCAGGTTAAGGATAGTCAACTTTCTCTTGCGGCAGTTTCGAAGGGAGCGCTACCTGGTTTCGTAGAATTTAGCGTTTTGAAGGATCATGTAGTAAAATTGAAGGTGCGGTATAAAGTAGGGGGTGGGGCGGAGCTTGAGAAAGTTTTTTTGGATACGGATTTGGTCATGCTGCCGTGACGATATTTTTTTGCGTCGCGCGTGTGTTTTTATTATACAATTGATTTGAATTTTACATGAAATGCATGTTTGTTCATCGCCATTGAGTCATTGTCTGTCGTCGTTGGCATTGTCCGTTTGTCTGAAAATTTTGAATTTAAAACGCAATGTGATTTTTGAAGATTGTTTCAAATTCAGAAGTGGTGAAAGTTGATGGTTTTGTGTAGACATTTTGAAAACAGTGTAGAAAAGCTTGTGCCAAGACACGAATTTAAAGTTGCATTTCAAAAACAAATTGAAAGTAAGATTCATCGTGAACATGCAAACAACAAGTTCGTCGCACATCCAATCATCTTGTTTCATTCCTCCCCCTTTGTGTTTTCAATTTGGATCCCCCCATACAGTTTTTTGTTTTCTCTCATAATTTGGTCATTATATTTTTGGTCATTATAATTTGGTCATTATAATAATTTTTGGAAGAGTCTAGTATTTTTATTTACGTTTTAACGTAAATAAATTGTGTTGTCATAGATTTAGTTCATTGAAATTGTCATTTCGAATTTAGAATAATATTTCAAAATTTAGTATTGAATCGAAATATTTTTTATTTGAACACCGTACGTACATTAAATTGATCATATTTATAATAGAATCTTCAATATTTTTTCATTAATTTTAGAAAGTTCGATCTTTTCTAGAAATCGCAAGTTAGTCTAAGGACTATTTTCGTTGTAACTAACCATGGGTGATGGACACGATCTCTTCCACGACATTTTATTGTCGACAGTCCGCAAATTAGCACAAAAGTGCGGCGATGACGACGAAATTCAAAATGATTTGAAACGCGCGGAAAGTGCGCTAGCCGCGGCAAGCAATCAACGGCAACGCCAAGATGAATTCATCATGAAAAAAGTCACGGGCAAATTGCGGGAGTTTGAGCAAGGTTTTGATAAAAAGGTGGCATCGAGATCCGGTAGTTTTAGTGGTAAGTTCGACGCCGATGCGGAATCTCTGCAGGAAACCGTAGAAACTCTTAAGCATCAACTTGCAAAGGTGCAGGCTAACACAGGTGAGGGGTTGAGGCAGGAAATTGCGCAGGTTCGTCGCGTCGTAGTCTCGTGTGAAAAAGATATGGAACAATTCACGTCTGCGTTAGATATAGTGAATCAAGATTTAGACGAAACGCGGGCTAGGATTGACAGCGTTGCTAAACGAAAGGAAGCATCTTCGCCCGCAGCACCGGTTGAACAAAAATTTGACGAACACAATTCAAATTTTTTATTTTGTAATTAAATTTTAAAATTTCCGATTTCGGGTAAAAATTCAATAAAATGTTTGTCGAAACCATGAAAATCTCAACCATTTCGATTGTTTTTTGAAAATTTTGATTGAAAATTAGGTTCAACTGACGAATGATATCCAGGATTTGAAGATGGATATTTCGGATGTCCAAGAGGCTTTGCGACAACATGATGCTTGGATGCATGACGCGTACTTTTTTTTCAAAAAAAAATTAAAAATAGAAACAAATTCAAATTTTAAACAACCAACATTAAAATTCAAAATTTTGAACAATTGTTTTAGATTTTTTTTTGAAAAATGCACAAATGTTTTATAGTTATACATTTTCAAATGATAGTAATTAAATCGTTTTGGATTTTCAAATGCACAACCGTTTTGTAAATTGATACCCAAAAGTTCATTTGGCGTTGCATGAGTCAGAGTATCTGTTTTAGGGTTCGCGTCTTCATCATACGAATCGTAACAGTTCCATCAGATTTTTCATAGGCCACTTCGTGGCCCACCTGGTGGCCGCTGTTCTAGTTTTACGATTTCTATTTTGGTTTTTAAGTAGTTGCTAAGTTGATACGTATTTACAATTTGGTGTCGCGAGTGGTCCATTTTTACTTTTGGTTTTTAATAAGTCGATATATTACTTACAATTTGCGGTCGCCGACGGTCCAAACATAATTTTAAATTTATTTTATAAATCCACGTAACATGGTCGTTCAAGTTCACGATTCTCGTCTCAAGTATGGTTGTCGTAAATCATGAGTATCGTTTTCAAAAACCCAAAACAGATCAACCAAATTAACGGCGACACATGAGCATGGAACAAAGTTAGAGCGTCAAATTCGATCTTCCAACAACTACGCCGACGACCGTGGCAAACATGCCGTCCTAGCTATTAGCGAGTCTGTTGAAAGTTGTGAAGCGGGTTTACAAAGTCTGCGCGATCAATTCTCTGAATTCAGACTGGATTTCAAGGGAAAACGTGGTAAGGGTGACGATATGGTGGCGAAAATCTTACACGACTTCAGTCAACTCGAGCATAAGTTAGTAAAAGCGCATGAAGATTTACAAGGTGAGACAGATCTAGCTATTACAGCGCTGAATGGGCGTATCGATTTCACAAACAAAGATCTCGGCACGACTCAGGAGAGCATTAACGATATTCAGAATTCGATTTCGGATTGCTTCAACGAGATTGGTGCTGTTGCTGGGGACATCCGAAAAGAAGTCGAGGAAAAAAATCCTCAAGAATTTTTTGTAAAGTTTGTTGTCAAATTCATGAAAATCGAATCGAGATTCAAAATTTAAATATTTTAGTCCAGACTCCAAAAGCTTATTAATTACTTTAGTTGGACTAAAGTTTAGTCCAAAAGCCTATTAATTATTTTGCTTCTACCGAAAACCTTTTCGTTTCAGGTTGGTGATGGTGATCATAATTTACGTAATGATGTTCGGCAGTCAATTCAAGAGGTTTCGGAGAAGATGGTTAGTTTAGAATCTCGATCGGAGATGCAAATCGAAGAGGCTGGTCCAAGAAAAATTTGACGAACAAATTTAATAAATTTTCTTGTAAATTTGATTACATTTTGCAGTTTTTCGCGTCAAAATAATCAAAATCGCTTCCCAAAAGTACTTTTTTGCTCAAATTTGACCATCTTGAGACTTGATATTTGTGTGTCAGGTCGCAAGATGGGAGCGCTTGATTTGCGCATGAGTGGTGTTCAGGGCGCTATCACGGAACACAAACGTGATATTCAACGACATCGTACCGAGAACAATGAGCATCAATCTCGCTTGGATCGGCATGACGGCGAATTAAGTTCGACAACAAATTCAATAAATTAAATTTTGATTAAGTACTTACACGATTTTGATCAATCAATTGGCTGTTGAATAGTTTAAATTAGGCATCTTAGACCAGTATTAATTTGCGCCATAACATAGTGTTGTCGGCATTGAAAGTAGACGACTTGACGTCGATAGCTTTCACCCGGGGCTGTAGCTCAAATGGTAGAGCGCCTGCTTAGCATGCAGGAGGCAGGGGGATCGATGCCCCCCAGCTCCACAGTTTTTATTTTTTGGCAGAGATGTTTCAAGAGGGGGGGGGAGATGCTACGCGTTTTTGGAGCGTTTTTGTTTTTGAACGTTGAAATTTGAAAACTGTTACAAGACTGAAATTTCAAATGTTACATTACATTTTTGTTGAATTTTCAATTTTGTTATCGTTTTGATTTTAGGTAAACAAATGGATTTGCTCAAGAAAATGGATAAGCAGCTTTCAGTTGACGAGATGAACACCCGAGATCAACTCCAATCGTTTCATTCCGCAATCGAGGCTAAGGTTGACGGGGGCCAATTTGAAGATAGCGTGTCGTTGTTGGCGGCGGTGACGCGCGGGATGGCCAAACTCGCTCAAGTCATCGGTTTGTTTCCCGGTCCGCGCTTCGAGGATGACCAGGTACATTTTTTGTCGCAACAAAAACCATACCCATGAATGTGATTAGATTTGTTTTGATTTTAAATGTTTATTAGACTGTCAAAATTATGTTTACTTCCAAATGCATCCAAATCGCATCAATTTCAATCACTTTTCATCGAAAATGTTTTTGTTAAAACGATAGGAGCCATACACGGATGGAAATGGAGTGCCTCAAGAAGGAGATGCTGATGGCCTGGGCTGGGAAGAAACCGCAGAAACCTTTTCGATGCGCATCGACAAGGTATTTGTTGAAAAATTCATTTCAGAAACGTTTTTTGCAACGCATTTGGGTAAAGAATGCTAAATCAATGTCACTTCATAATTTTTCGAATAGGCATGGAGGCAAAGGTGCTCGCAGAGATACCGCAATGTGCTTGACATGGTTTCCAAAAAGGCAGACCACAGCGTCCTTCGCTTACTGCAAATCAGTCAACAGCATTTCGAAACTCAACTGGAACGTATCAAAGCGGACCGCGAGCGTTTTGACACGGCCAACATGCATCTTGTGGCGACGAATTCGAAATACGGAAACAAACCTGGTAATTTACTCGCGTCAACACAGCAGCTCGATCAGAGTATGAATATGAACATCACCCCTGGTCAAATTGGAAGTTTGCGCGAGCCGCCTTC